>Ga0222630_1000034_pt1 | contig 63361 bp, 57 predicted proteins | sample AntAcemetagenom3_FD_179842 | JGI IMG/M metagenome (GOLD analysis project Ga0222630, IMG submission 179842) | Saline water microbial communities from Ace Lake, Antarctica - #3 | ecosystem: Environmental > Aquatic > Non-marine Saline and Alkaline > Saline | place: Antarctica: Ace Lake | collected...
CAAGTTGTTACTTTTTCGTATTTCTCAATCCATTTCGCTACGCTCCATTACTTGAGAAATACGAAAAAGTAAAGAACAACGTGGTGCAACTAATCAGATACTGTTATTTTTACTTTTTACAAAACAACCACCAATTCATATCTCTAGTTATTTTGTATCCTAGCTTTTCATAAAGCGCAATGGCTGGGTTTCCTTTATTGGTGTGTAGAATAGGTAATTTCTGTTCTTTCAAAATTTCTTTTGTAGTGTGTGCAACTAATTGTTTTGCATATCCTTTTTTTGTATGCTCTGGATGCGAAACTACGCCACTAATTTCAATAAAATCATCAGTTTGCATTCTTTGTCCAGTAATAGAGACGAGTTTGTTATTTTTAAAAATACCATAATATAAACCCATTTCAAAACCTCTTTTTTGATAATAGCCAGGCATTACCAACCAAATTAAATCATAGATTTCATCAATATATTTTTCTGTTAATAAAACTATATTTTCTGTTATTTCTATATCTATTAAATTTTCTAAAACCATTTGGCAACCATCAATTTTCTTCTCTAAAATTAAATGGCTAGTATCAATAATAGGTACTTGGTTTTCTGAAACTAAAAAAAAGTTATCTGCAATTTTCGAATATTCGTTTAATGCTTTTGCTATTTTTGTTTCATCAAAAAAAGCACCAAATCTGTTAACGTCTGGTTGATAAAATTGCACTCCATCAAATTCTATTAGAAACTTTTTGTGAGTTTCGTTTAAAGCATACCAAACAGGATTTTTAAGTTTTTCTTCTAAGTTTTTCATCACACATAAATATAAAAAAAAGCCCGCAAATTGCGAGCTTTTATATGAAAATTGTTTTAAAATTCTATGCTAACATTGTAACAGGATTTTCAATAAACGTTTTTAATGTTTGTAAAAATTGAGCCCCAACCGCGCCATCAACAGTTCTGTGATCGCAAGTTAATGTCAATTTCATAGTATTTCCAATAACAATTTGTCCGTTTTTAACAACTGGTTTTTCAACAATTGCACCTACAGATAATATAGCTGAGTTAGGCTGATTGATAATCGAATTAAAATTCTCGATACCAAACATTCCTAAATTAGAAACGGTAAAAGTACTTCCTTGCATTTCTGTAGGAGCTAATTTCTTATTTCTAGCTTTACCAGCCAAATCTCTAACACTTGAACCAATTTGAGTTAAACTTAATTGATCTGTATGTTTAACAACAGGTACTAATAAACCATCTTCAACAGCAACAGCAACACCAACATGAATGTGGCTGTGATAAATTGTATTTGTTTCTGTCCAAGAAGTGTTAACTTGTGGATGTTTTTTTAATGCCATTGCACAAGCTTTAACAACCATATCGTTAAAAGACACTTTTGTATCTGGTATAGAGTTGATAATATTTCTAGAAGACATTGCGTTGTCCATATCAACTTCAATATTTAAACTGAAATCAGGAGCAGAAAATTTAGAATTCCCTAGAGATTTTGCAATTGCTTTACGCATTTGAGAATTCTTAATTTCTTCTGATTTTTCTTCACCAGCAGCTACAAAACTTATTGTAGGTGCAGCAGTTGCAAAAGACTCCATTTTAATAGCTTCAACTGGTTGCGCAACAGGCGTATAGTTTTCTACATCTTTTTTGATAATTCTTCCATTTTCTCCGGAGCCATTTACATCCGATAAATTAATTCCTTTATCAGAAGCAATTTTCTTGGCTAAAGGCGATGCAAAAATACGTCCTCCAGAATTATTTGTTGAAGTAGTAGCGGCTGAAGGTGTTTCAACAACAGTTTCTACTTTTGTCTCTTCTTTTTCTTCGGATGAACTCGCTTTTTCTAAAGATTCGCTCGAAGATGTATTTCCTCCATTTGCTACAATTGCAGAAACATCAGTACCTTCTGGTCCAATAATAGTTAATAGGCTATCTACTGGCGCAGTTTCTCCTTCTTGAACACCAATGTATAAGATGGTTCCTTCGTAGAAACACTCAAATTCCATTGTTGCTTTGTCAGTTTCAATTTCTGCTAAAATATCTCCTTCTTCAACCTTATCTCCAACTTTTTTTAACCAAGTAGCCACTGTGCCATCTGTCATTGTATCACTTAACCGAGGCATCGTAATTACTTCTACACCCTTAGGTATTGCAATAGCGTCAGAACTTAAATTTTCAGAAGATTTTTCTTCTTCTGCTTCTTCAGGCTCTAATTTTGCAGTTTTTGAACTACCGTTTAAGATCTCAGAAATATCTTCACCTTCTTCACCAATAATTGCTAGTAAAGTGTCTACAGGAGAAGTTTCACCTTCTTGAATACCAATATATAATAAAGTCCCTTCATTAAAAGACTCAAATTCCATTGTAGCTTTATCTGTTTCAATTTCAGCTAGAATATCACCTTCCTCAATTTTATCTCCAACACTTTTTAACCATTTTGCCACAACACCTTCTTCCATGGTGTCGCTAAGTCTGGGCATGTTTATAATTATAGCCATATTTTAACTTATAAAAGGATAATCTTTTTGTTCATACACCATATCATATAATTGTTGTGGTTCTGGGTAAGGTGAGTCTTCTGCAAATTTTTCACATTCTCTCACCATTCTTTTTACTTCTTTGTTGATCGCGTCAATTTCTTCTTCAGTGGCATAATTTTTTTCTTTAATCACGTCTAGAACTTGAGTAATTGGATCTATTTTTTTGTATTCTTCAACTTCGTCTTTTGTTCTATAATGTTGCGCGTCAGACATTGAGTGACCTCTATATCTATAAGTCTTCATTTCTAAAAAAGTTGGTCCGTCTCCACGTCTTGCTCTTTGAATTGCTTCATCAACAGCTTCAGCAACTTTAATAGGGTTCATTGCGTCTACTGGTCCACAAGGCATTTCATACCCTAATCCAAGTTTCCAAATATCGGTATGATTTGCAGTTCTATCTACAGAAGTTCCCATTGCGTATCCATTGTTTTCAACAATAAAAATTACAGGTAACTTCCATAACATTGCCATGTTAAAAGCTTCGTGCAAAGAACCTTGTCTTGCAGCTCCGTCTCCAAAACAGGTTAAAGTAACAGCATCACTTCCTTTGTATTTATCTGCAAATGCTAAACCAGCTCCTAAAGGTATTTGACCACCAACGATTCCATGTCCTCCATAAAAACGAAATTCTTTAGAAAAAATATGCATAGAGCCGCCCATCCCTTTTGAGGTGCCAGTTACTTTACCATACAACTCTGCCATTACACGTTTAGGGTCTTCTCCCATACCAATTGGTTGTACATGGTTTCTATATGCCGTAATCATTTTATCTTTCGATAAATCCATTGCATGCAATGCGCCTGCTAAAATAGCTTCTTGACCATTGTATAAATGTAAGAATCCTCTTACTTTTTGTTGAATGTAAACTGATGCTAATTTATCTTCGAACTTACGCCAGAAAAGCATGTCTTTGTACCAATCTAAATACGTTTGTTTGGTGATTTTCTTCATTCTTAGTGTGTGTATATTATATACTTGTTTTTATATAATTTGGATTACAAAAATAACTGTTTTTTAAAGAATAAAAAAACTTGAGTTTTTTTAATTAGCGCAAACGATTTAGCTAGCTTTTTATTTGTCTTTAGCAACCATTATTGTTGCTTGTGCACCGGTTGCTAAATTCCATTCGTTAGAAGAAATTAAAATGCCAGCATCATTATACACCTTAAAAGCAGCCGTATTTGGGCCAGAAGAGCCTTGGTTTAGGGCTTTAAAAGCTATTTTGTTAATACCAACTTCTAAAGGAATATTAAATTTTTGAAAACTATTAGTTAATAAGATATTGTAAACAACCGGAATATCATTTACTAAAATAGACACTCTATCTCCGTCTGGATATTGAAAATCTCTACAAATAATATTTACACTTTTAGAATCTGTTCTAAAACTACCTAAATCTTGGTCTATTTTTGGGATGATATATTGACCATTTATTTTTTGAAATGACTTTAAAAAACGCTCCTCATTTATTTTTTCTTGGGTAAGAATACCTTTGTTTTTTAGATCATTCTCTTTTTGTTTTTCCTTTAGCTTTTCATTTTCTTCATCAAAAGCTTTTTTAAAACCTTCAGAACCGTCTATGTCTAGTGCTTTTGGCTTCGCAACTTCTTTAGAATTATTTAAAATAATAGCTTTTATTTTACCTTTTTCATTGCTGCCATTAGTACCGTCTACTTGAGCAGTTATACTTGTAGATAAAAGTATACAACAAAAAATAAGTAAAGCGTTTAAAATTAACTTCATAGATATATAAATTTCTTGCGATTTGGAATACAAATATAATGCCGATTTTTATGGATGCTGTTTATAAACTGTTAAAAATTAGTTCTTAATAGGGAAGTTAAAATAAGTTTTTGGAAAAGGCTCGTTTCTTAATGTAAAGTGCCACCACTCATTATCGTAGGGCTTAAAGTTATTAGCTAGCATTATTTCTCGCAAATAGAACCTGTTCTCTTTTTGATTTTCTGATATGTTTTTATAAAAAGGATGCGATTCAACTCCGAAGAAATCATACGGACTTCCCATATCTAATTCTTTGCCTGTTTTTATATTAATAATTGTTAAATCTACAGTGCTTCCTCTTGTATGGCCGGATTTTGATGCAATATATCCACTATTAAATAATTCTGATTTTGGTACTCGCGGATAATATTGCTGTTTCATCAAAGTGTCATTTAAAACTCTCGCCCATTTTACAAAATGATCTACTGCTTGTTGTGGTCTGTAAGCGTCAAAAATTTTAATACTCAATCCTTTTTTTGATAAAATAGCTTGTACTTTAAGCAAGGCTTCAGCCGTTTCTTTGGTAACAATTAAACAATTATGGTAATACCCATCAATTGTTTTGCCAATAAAATTATTATCGCTTAGATATCTTAATTCAGATTGAATAGTAGCATCAACATCCGAAAGAAAAACAAAACCTTTAGGTAGCTTTTGAGCGCAAATGGTTAGACTTATAATAAAAGTAAAAAAGAAAGTTAGATTTTTCATAGTTCAAAAATACAAAATTGATTTTACACATTTTAACTATAAAATAGTATTAATTTTGTTGCCTATGGAAGAACTTACTTTAACAACACCAGCCGTATTATTTTCTGCAATTTCATTGATAATGCTTGCCTACACGAATCGGTTTTTAGCCTATGCAGCAGTTATCAGAAATTTACATGACAAGTATTTAGAAAAAAAAGACGATTCTTTGTTAAGACAAATTAAAAATTTAAAATTGCGATTAAATCTAACGAGATGGATGCAAATTTTCGGGATTTCGAGTTTGCTTTTTTGCGTTTTAACAATGTTCATAATCTATATTGATTATCATACGATTGCTGAATATGTGTTTGGTTTTGCACTTATTTTATTAATTATTTCTTTAGCTCTTTTAATAAAAGAAATACAAATTTCTGCTGAAGCTTTGAAACATCATATTGCTGATATTGAAGAGTATTTAAAAGATAACTAGGTATTATCGAGTTTAAAAATTAAATGTAAAATCAATTAAAAAATATCTCTGTAGGATGTCTGATTGATAAACACTTGTTGAAAAATCAGTAATTTGAATTTCTTCAAAATTCTTTATATTTAGTATGTTTTTTGCAGTTAATCCAAAAGTGTATTTCTTTTTTTTGTAGCTAAAATTAGAATCTAAAAACAAATAATTTTTACTATTTTCTATGTTTGGAGAAAAGTAATTTAACGAAAACATGGAAAACCAGCTATTATTAGAAGATACAATAGTTTTAAACGAATTATTAATAGAAACATTACTAAATTGAATATTTGCAGTATCGTTTCTTGAGGTAGAATTATAGTAAGTAAGATTGTTTTCAAAATTAAGAATACCGTTAAATGAAGTTTTTGCAAATAAATTGTTTACTAAATTAGTGCTATAGTTATTTCTTAACTCTGAATTATTAATAATATTTTTAAAATTATTAATTGAATAATTTGAAGTTACTTTTATAGTGGATGCTATAAACGGTAAATATTTTGCGATGCTGAAGTTAAAGTTATAATTACTGTTATATTCAGGAAGAAAAAAATAGGTTAATTGAATTGTATTTTCATTTATTTGAGCATTAGAAAAAAAGTTTCCTTTTAATCGATTTAAATTGAACCCAAAATTCATTTGAAATTGATCATATAAATTAGTATTGTAATAAAACAAGCTTATATTTTGAGACTCTTGCAAATTTAAACTTGGTTTATTTGCAATGGATACTCTATTATCAATTAATATTCGGTTTTCAAATAAGTAGCGCTCAGCATTTAATTTCTTATCGAAACTGATACTAGACGTAATAAATGAAACCCGGTTTATTTTAAAAGAGGTTTTAAAACTTGAATTGATTAGTAGGTTATTTTGAACAATATCTATATCGCTGATACCGTTTTCAAGTTTTTGGTTTACCAAGTTTATTGAAATTAAAGGATTAAATGACCATTTTTTTATTTTAAAGCTGTAGTCAAAAGAACTAGTAACACTTTTTGTAAAGTAGTTTATATTATTTATACTTTGATTTGAAGGCGCTAAATTACTTGGAGTATCTTCTAATTTTGATTGGAAGTCTAAATGATTAAGCAAGCCTCCAAAAATAAATTTATATTTGTTATTATTTTTATCTTTCCCAAAAAAGACACTGCTAAATTCGGTATAATTTTTTTTAGATTTGTTGTTTTGACTGCTGCCAAAAGAATTGCTCGAGCTTATATTATAATGCTGTTTTAAGTCGTTCGTAGCATTTTTTAGTATAACCTGGTAGGCATTATTATTTTTAGTTTTTTTCGTGTATACTAGGTCTTGTTTTAAAAATAAATTTTTAGTTTCTAAATTTGAATTAAAGTTACTATTATTGGAAACTATGGTTGTAGGTGTTCTAATTTCTTCATTTTTTAAGCTAAAGTCATAATCTAAACTCGAACTCTTATTTGGTAAATATTTAATATTAAAATCAGATTGAAAGTGTACTGGCTTTTTTAATAAAGAAATACTATCAAAAGTAGTAATGCTGTTATTATCTATAAAGATGCTATTCTTAATTAATTGGTTATTAGTTATTTTGTCGTTCAAATAAAAGATATTTGCTTTTAGCTTTTTTTTTTTATTAATGTTTACTAGATGATTAAGATTCGAAAATAATTGATTGTTTATCGTACTTCTATTTTCATCAAACCTTTCATTAATACTAAGTTCAGAAATTACTTTGGGAGCTTTTAGTGCTTCGTCATCATAATTTTCGATATTTATATTAGAATCAGAATAATTAAAGGGAGTGAGATTATTACCAACATTATTGTATGAAAATGTGGAGAAATTCTTATTTTTTTTCGTGATTGCAATAATATTCGCGTTAATATCATTTGCGATTTTATCACTAATTACACCTAAACCTACCTCAGAGTTTCCAGAAATATCTAATTGTTTATTTTTAAGAAGCAAATTTAAAACTACTTTGTCTGAATTTTCGATACCCTTTAGCAATGGGTTTTTAGAGTATTTGTCTATTGCTTCAACTCCTTTTAAAATATCAATGTTTATATTATTGGTGCCAATAGAATAATTTGACCCAAATAAATCATCACCCTCTAATAAAACAGTTTCAATAAACTTACCGTTATATTTAATTTTTCCAGTCTTTTGATTTACCTCGATACCAGGTAATTTTTTAATAATATCTACAACCTTTCTTTCAGTGCCATCTTTATAGGCTTCTACATTGAATAAAATTGTGTCTTTTTTTACAGTAAATCTTTTATTTGTTTTTATAATTACTTCTTTTAGAGAAATTATGGAGTCTTTATTTAAATTTATTTGAAAATCATACTGTTTTTTAACACTAATATTTTCAATTTTTAGTTCACTTTTTTTATATCCAAATGCCTGTATCAATAAAGTTAAAGATTTATAATTATCCTTTATTTTAAAAGAAAAAACTCCATTATAGATAACTTTATAATCTACAACTTCTTCATTAGTTCCTTTTTTTAAGAAGACAGTAACTGACGTTGAGTTTAGTAATTTATTATTACTGTTTTGTACAGTTCCATTTATAGTTTGACTTATAGTAATCGTAGAGAAAATAAATACAAAGTATATGAGAATATATTTCTTAAACATTCATGTTAACGTTTAATTTCTATTGATACTATTTAATATTTTCTTTTCGTTATAATCTGGGTCATCGAAGTCGATATACCTTTCTAGCCTAATTAGAGGACTTGTAATAGCAGAAGTACTTGTACCTGGTGAAAACTTACTCGTATTAATGGCTTTTTCTTTATATAATTTTTTAAATTCCTGCCAACTGTATGTTTTTTCTTCTGATAGAAATGGATTTATAATTTCAAAAGTACTGTCTTTCGATGAGATCTCTAGATTAATTGCTTCAACACTAAAATAACCATCTTTTGTATCTGCTTTTAAAATTAACCCAGGTAATCCATCAAGTTTCCAAGGTCCGCCAGCTGGTAGTTCTGATGTAAACCAAGCTTTGTAGGTTCTGCCCCTAAAGTTGCTTTCAGCTAATCGGCATACATAGCCTGCTATTTTTGTAGTATCACTTTTAATTGACCAATGGAAGTTATTAATAGAATCTTTAATAGTTTTAAAACGAAAACCAATTAAATCTTTGGAGTACATCTCTTTTTTTTGGTAATCTTTGAAAAGAAAATCTTCATTCTCTAAACTATTTTTAGGAGTAAAGCTTACTGCGTTTTTTTTATTATTTATTTGATTATTTACAGTTGTATTTTTAAAATAATTACTAGTTTTTCCTAGTAATTGTAAGTCATAGGTTGCCTGCCAATTTACATGAATACTGTCATGTCTTTTAGTGACTAAATATTTTATATCTACAAGTTTAGATTCTTGAGCCGGTGAAGTCTTGCATGTAATTAACACTAAAAATAAAATTAATAATCTCATCAAATAATGGTTTTAAATTAATAATCTCAAAAAAACTAAATTAAGTATTTTTTGAGATTATTTTAATATTAGTTTGTAAAAATGAAAAATTAATCATTCGCATCAATATAACGCAAGGCTAAAAACATTGCCGTTTTTTTACAACTTGCTATCGCTTGCTCTGCAGTATCGCCAAAATTTATTGAATGAACTGTATGAACCAATTCTCCATTATAAAAAATTTCTACATAACACTTTATAGATTCTAATGCGTCTTCATAAACATGTAAAACCTCAAAATTTAAATTTTTGGAAGTAATAACTTTTCAATTGAATAGCTGGTTTAGGTGATATTAATTTCTTTTTCATTATTTGAGAAAACAGATAATGAGCAAAACAAGAATAAGGTAAATAAGATTTTTTTCATAAAATAAATTTTTAAAATGTTAGCTTTAAATATATATATATATCGTAAAATCAAAATTTTATTAACAATTATAAAAAATAAATCTTATGGTAATAAATAACTAGCAAAGCTCACTACTTATTTCATCCTTAATAATGGGTGATTTAAACCACCAACTTCGTTTTTAATTACTTCAAACTTGTCTATACTTTCAAAAAGTTTGGTTAGGTTTTTAAAGCCATAGCTTCTTGGATCGAAACTTGGGTCAATTTTTCTGATATTTAATCCTAAAGTAGAAATATGTGCTTTGTCTTCTTCGTTTAATGAAATATCGAATGCTTTATCAATTGTTTTAGAATCTTCTTCGGATAGTTTTATTTTCTTAGCAATTGCTTTAACCTTTTTACTTTGAGCTTGTTTTTTAGATTTTGGTGTTTTAGTTTCACTTTCTACAATCTCTTCTGTTTCTTCAACTTCAACAGTTTTTAAATTTTCTGTAAACGTAAAAACTTCGCAAGATTTCACGAAAGCTGTAGGTGTTTTTTTCTCGCCAATACCCATTACAAACAAACCCTCTTCTCTTATTCTTTTGGCTAAACCGGTATAATCACTATCGCTCGATACAATACAAAAACCTTCTGTATTTTTTCCATGAAGAATATCCATTGCATCAATAATTAAAGCGCCATCTGTAGAGTTTTTACCAGTTGTGTACGAAAATTTTTGAATAGGAGTTATAGAATGTTGATTGATGATAGCTTTCCAACTATTCATTTGTTGTGATGTCCAGTCTCCATAAATTCTTCTTATAGTTGCTTTGCCATATTTAGAAACTTCCTCAATAATTTCTTTTATTAATTTAGGTTGTGCATTATCTCCGTCTATAAGTACCGAAATATTAAATCTATTTTCCATAATTTGTTCTGTAATCATTTAAATAGTTAACAAAATTAGGTAACTATATATTGTGTTTATAATCAACTGCTAGAGAAATTGTAGTTTGCTTAGCTAAGTTATATGAAAATATTTTAGTGAGCAAATTTTAAAAAACACGAATGCTACTTTAGCACAAAAAAGTAAGCGCCGTTTTATTAAAAACGACGACTTACCAAGTAAACTAATAAAACCAAGTATTAGTACTGTTATTAGATTTAGCTATTCTAATTATTACAGTTTTTTAAATATTTTTAGTGAAGGCTAATAACTTTTGTTATTTTCCAGTTTTCTTTTTCTTTTTTCCAAACTACTATAAATTTACTAGGAATTGATAGTGCATCTGGCTCTTGATTATTGTAAAATTTATGATACCCAATTTCAATTGCTCCGTAATTATGTATTGGATACACTTCTAAACTGTCTTTAATTAAAGTTCTTGTTACTTTATTACAAATATTTTCTTCTAACGATTTTAACAGAATATTTTTATCGGTTAATAATCCACCTTTATCATGAAAGAATTCAATATCATCCGCATAAATAGAAGATTGGGTTTTTAAATCACAACTATTATAGGCGGTAAAATAAATACTATCCATTTTTATAATATCATTGTATAAATCAATATTTATAGACTTGTACACAGGTATTTCATCAACTTGTGCCGCAGTCATCAAACTATAAAAGAAAAATGCAACTGCAAAAAGTGCTTTTAAAATGATCGATTCTCTAAAAGGTATTAAAAATGAATTCATGCTATTTTTTTATTTGATTGATTTATGCTTGAAATTATTGAGCAGAAATACTTCCTCCAGAATTCGATTTTTTGTCAACTTTTTTCGGGTTTCCTTTAAAGTCAATATTTCCGCCACTTGTCGCTTTTGCATTAATACTTTCGGATGCAAAAACATTAATAGATGCGCCACTCGTAACATTTACCGTTGCATTTTCGCTTTTTAACTCATACCCATCTATTGAAGCACCACTTGTAGCATTAGAAAAATAATCATTGGTAATTCCAGAAATTTCAATATCAGAACCGCTTGTCGCAGTCGTTTCAATAGTATTTGCTTCCACAGAAATTTTAATATTTGCGCCGCTTGTCGCACTAATATTTAGATTATTTACTTTTAAAGTTTCATTAGTATAAACATCTGAGCCACTTGTTGCTGTTATCGCTTCTAGATTTTTAATGGTAACATATATTTTTCTTGCTTTTGCTCTCCAAATATTTTTTTCTACATAAATTTTTAACTCACCATTTAGAACTTCTGTAATAATAATTTCTTGTAAGTTTTCATCAGCTTCAACAGTAATTTTGTTTTTAGAACCCTGAGAAATATACAAATCCAAACCAGTACTCACTCTAATTTTTGTAAAATCTTCTTTGGTAGTTCTATCCTCTTTAACCACGTTTTGGTTACCATTAATTCGGTTAAACATATTTACGTTACAGGAACCTAAAAGTGTTGTAATAATTAGAACGATTAAAATTTTTGTAGTTGGTGTTTTCATTATTTTTTGTTTTTTGGATGCTTCAAATATCTATTAATAGCTATTTAAAAAGAAAATTTAAGTACTCGGTTGTTGATTTTTTAGGTTGATCTGTTCTTTAAATTGCTTCATCTAATTTTTATCCATAGAATTATCAATTTTTTTAATTACTTTTCTTCAATAATCTTTAGTTCTTCTTCAATTTCATCAGTGCAATCAGTACATTTTAGGGTGCTGTCTGTCATTATAAAGTGATGATTCGCCATTTCTTTGTCATAAATATCTTTTTCATTATCAACATTATTTAGAAATTTTTTAGTAGAATTATCAAAATAAACCATCACCTTTTCTTTGATAAATAGTGTGATGTTAATTTCTTCATCTTTCCAAAGGTTTTTATATTCTGATAAAAAATAAGTATCTAAAACAACTGTATTTTTTTGTATTTTGTATTTATATCGTAAGTTTTCAGAATGTATATTGGCGTTTTTTTTATTTTTTCCTCTAGATTCTTTTTGTATAATCATATAATTTTCATTAGAATTACTTCTTTTTACAGTCACTTTTATATTATTAGTATACACCATTTTTTTGCCATCAATTTCAACTTCTTCTTTGTGTGTGCCTCTTCTTAAATTATGGCGATAATAGATTTTATCATCATTTTGCATTTTCACTATTAATGTATCATTTTCAATACTATTTAGACTGTTTTTGTTTGTTGAAATTCCGTGTGAAGAATGAGATGTTCCAAACTCTAAACCTGTAAAAATTATTGCTAATAATGCTATTATCCAAATTCCTAAAAGGGTTAATGAAGTTGGTTTGCTTAGTTTTCTGATGTTGCTCGATAAAATTCGTAATCCTAAAATAAATAAGATTAAAAACGGAATGCCAATTAACAAAAACAGACTTAAAACGAGAATCCATTTTGGTAATACAGCATCATAGAAAAAAGGTGGATATTGTAAAAAGGCGCTATCAGCGCTTAACCACTCCAAACTTCCTACAGAAAACCCTCCAATAATTAGAGATAAAATAACGGCAGCAGAAATAAATATTATAATTACGCCAATAAACTTACCTATTACTTTAAAAACAGCAAGAATAATTTTTCCTAGAGTTTCAAATAAATCTTGAATTCCGTTATTTTTTTTTGTCTTTCCTGAAAAAGTTTGATTCACTTTTTCTGAAAAATCACTAGCACCATCTTTTATTTTTTCGGATGCTTTGTTCGCAAATTCTGTTACGTTTTCTGATATATTGTTAAACTCCTTACGAATTTTTTTCTCAATATTATCAATATTTACGGGCTCACCTTCCATCTGCAACTTTTCTGCAGTTGTTTTCGCCTCTGGTAACAAAATCCAAAGAATTATATAAATTAGAAATCCAAAACCAGCACCAAAAAACAATGCTAATAGTCCAAGACGTATCCAAATGGTGTCAATATCAAAATAATGTGCAATTCCAGAAGCAACTCCTCCTAAAAATTTATCATCGCCATCTCTAAATAATTTTTTTCCAGACGCACTATTTCTGTTATAAGAATGCGCAGATTCAGTATAACTTTCTTCCGCTTCTGTATAATCTTCTGGTTGCCCCATTATTTTAATAATATCGTCGATATCATTCTCGTTTACAACTTGCCTTGCGTCTGTGATTTTTTCTGATAAAAGCTCACTAATTCTAGCTTCGATATCTGCTATGATTTCGTTTTTTCCTTGAGGATCGTCACTTAACGATTTAGAAATTGATTCTAAATATCTTCTTAGTTTTTGATAAGCTTCTTCGTCAATATGGAAGAAAAATCCGCCTAAGTTTATGTTGATTGTCTTATTCATTTGTGGTTGATTTTTTACTAGTTACTTGGTGAACTGAATTTACTAAATTGTGCCATGTTTTGTCTAATTCTTTCAAAAACATGCTTCCGTTTTCTGTTAATACGTAATATTTTCTTGGTGGTCCAGAGGTTGATTCTTCCCATCGATACGTTAATAAACCTGCATTTTTTAAACGGGTTAATAACGGATAAATGGTTCCTTCAACCACAATCATCTCTGCACTTTTTAAGCTCGAAAGAATTTCAGAAGTGTATGCATCACCATTTTTTAAGATGGATAAAATGCAGAATTCTAAAACACCTTTTCGCATTTGTGCTTTTGTGTTTTCAATATTCATGTAGGTGGTTTTATTTTATAAATTTTATGGTAAAAGGATATTTGTAATTTTCTCCTTCTCTTGCTTTTTTTGATGCTATAATTACTAAGGCAATTCCTATAAGGTAAATAATACCCGTAATAGACCCTAAACCAATAAAACCCAAAAGAGTATCAAAGTCAAAATCAAAATTTAAGTGATTATTATTCCAGAAATTATGATTATTTCTAAAAATTGAACCAATTGCAAAGGGAAGAAATGTGAGTGTTAAAAGAAAAACATAAAGTGTATAACTAATATTAAAGTTTACCGCTTCTTTGCCTTGTTCATCTAAAAAAGCACTTCTATCTTTTAATGTTTGCCATGCAATTAATGGTGTAATTATATTGCCAAAAGGAAATAGAAAACCAGCAAAAGCAGAAATATGGATTAAAAAAGCGTTGGTATTTTCGTTATTTTTTTTCATAAGTTAAAATTGTATATAATACTTTCTTATGCAAATATATATCTTAAAGATAGTATTATGTAATGCATAGTACTAAAATTAACATAATTTTAACAATTTGTTTTTCCTTTTTTTTTCGATAAAAAGTGGTAAATTGCCAGTAAATTCAGTACTTATGAAGATAACTCCTAGTAAAGTAAACGCCTTTATGTTTTTTAAATTACCATTAGGTTGGTGGTCTGGTATGCGTGTAAAAACCTTAACAGATACAACTGCAGTTGTGCTAATTAAGCACAAATGGATCAATCAAAACCCGTTTAAAAGTATGTTTTGGGCAGCTCAAGGAATGGCTGCAGAAATGAGTACGGGAGTTTTAGTGATGCAAGAAATTGAACGTTCTAAGCGCAAAGTTTCTAAGTTAGTTACACATCAAGAAGGAGATTTTTTTAAAAAAGCAACGGGTATAATTATTTTTACTTGTAATGGAGGAAATGAAATTAGAGAAGCAATTGAAAAATCAGTAAAAACGGGCGATGGGCAAGTTATTACTTTAATTTCTGAGGGTGTAGATAAAGACGGAGTAGTAGTCTCTAATTTTCAATTTCAATGGAGTTTAAAAGTAAAATCGTAAACTAGCTTTTCTTTTTATATTGCTTAGGGCTTTCTTCGTTATAATCGCAATCTTGAAAAATACCGCAAGAAATGGTTTTACGTGCTAATGATTTTTTAATTTCAAATTGCTTAGACAAAGCTTCAAGTTCTGGGGTTAAATATTTCATAACTATTTAATTTTTAATTTGTGTAAAAATTACAGCTTTACCTAATTAATCACCTAAAATAAGGTTTTTTAGTGTACAAATAAAAAAAATTCCAAAACATGCGTTTGGAATTTTTAAATTAAGATATTTTTAATAAATTTAAGATTCCATAGAATGATATACGTTTTGTACATCATCGTCTTCATCTAATTTTTCTAATAATTTTTCTACATCTGCTTGCTGTTCTTCGCTTAATTTTGAAGTTGTAGTCGGAATTCTCTCAAATCCAGAAGAAAGAATTTCAATATTATTTTCTTCAAAATAAGATTGTATAGAACCAAACTGCTCAAAAGGAGCATATATAATTACGCCTTCTTCATCATCAAAAATTTCTTCTACTTCAAAATCAATTATTTCTAATTCTAATTCTTCTAAATCTACGGTAATATCTTCTTTTTTAATAGTAAAAGTACAAACATGATCAAACATAAAAACGACAGAACCAGAAGTTCCTAAATTTCCATCACATTTATTAAAAGCAGATCTAACATTGGCAACAGTTCTATTATTATTGTCTGTCGCAGTTTCTACAACTACTGCAATTCCGTGAGCTGCATAGCCTTCAAACAAAACTTCTTTGTAGTTTGCAGTATCTTTATCCGAAGCTTTTTTTATAGCACGTTCAACGTTTTCTTTGGGCATATTGGCTGCCTTTGCATTCTGAATAATTGCACGTAAACGAGAATTTGTTTCAGTATTTGCACCACCATCTTTAATAGCCATTACAATATCTTTACCAATTCTAGTAAAGGTTTTTGCCATTGCTGACCAACGTTTCATTTTGCGTCCTTTTCTAAGTTCGAATGCTCTACCCATTTCTAATGATTGTTTTAATTAAAATGTTGACAAATGTAAAAATTTGAATGCTCTTTTGCACTATTATCGATAGAAATTTCAGAATAATAAATACCTAATTATAGGTATTTATTTATCCATAACTTTTTAATAAATTTGGTTTCATAATTTAAAAAAAAATATCATGAAAAAAATTACTTTTTTACTTTTTACAACAATTTCAATTTCCCTTTTTGGGCAAATTAAACTAACTTCAAGTCTATCAGAATATTATGATGGCACAAATTGGTTAAATTCTAATAAAACAGCGTTTACTTATGATGCAAATAATAATTTAGCAGAAGAAAAAGAGTTGTCTTGGGATGCTTCTTTAAGCCAATGGCAAATGGATAGTAAAAATTTGTATACATATAATTCGAACAATAAAGCAATTGTTGAATTGTATCAGTCTTATGATATGAATACACTCTTATATCAAAGCAGAACTACAAATACTTATAATGCTGATGGAAATTTGATGCAAATTTTAAATGAACAATATGAAAACGCTGTTTGGACGAATTCTTCTAAAGTAGATATTACCTATTCAAACAATATACTTGTTTCTGGTTTGAGTTACGAGTGGAACGGAACAACTTGGGTATATAGTGAGGATTCAGGACAAACAATAATCAATTATAATTCAGATGGCACTGTTAGTACTGCGGTTTCTGAAAGTTGGGATGGAAGCAATTGGATACCAGATTATAAAGCTGTATATTCTTACAATGCTGACAATAAAGTATCTATGGAAGAAGATCAAACCTGGGATGGAAATGCATGGATTGTAGAAAATAGAACTGAATATACCTATGATGCTAATGGAAATGTTATTAGTGAGATGCAAACTTATTTTTATGAAGGAGTTCAAGCCGGTTCTAATAGTGAAACATATGTTTTTGATACGACTGATTTAATGTCAAGTTTTACACATCCTTTTAACGATAAAACAGGTATTGAATATTTATTTTCAGTAAACAAATTTGTGAATAAAATTCTTAGTGAATCAAGTAGTAATTCCCGATTAACATATAATTACGGCGAAGCAACTGCAGGTGTAAATGATTTTAGTTTGGTTAATTTTGCCGTCTATCCAAATCCAACAAACAATAAGTTATCTTTAGATGATAGTAGATTTTCTTTAAAAAATGTTGAACTTTTTAATATCCTTGGAAAAAAGGTGATGACATCTACAACCAATCAATTAAATTTAGAAAATTTAGTAAATGGAATTTATTTACTAAAAGTTTATGATGTAAAAGGAAACATTGCATCAAAAAGAATTGTAAAGAATTAATTCTTAATCCTTTTACAGTTTCTTGTAACAAAAGACCTTTCAGTTTTAAAAAATTGAAAGGCCTTTTTATGAATGTATGTTATTTTAAAAGTTGATAAGATTGTTTTGCAATCTCAATTTCTTCATTAGTAGGGATTACCAATATTTTTACTTTAGAGGTTTTTGACTGAATTTCGGTAATTTCTTTCGATCTAATTTTGTTATTAATATCGTCTAAATTGATTCCTAAAAATTCTAGATTTTTACAAGCCATTTCTCTCATTAAACTAGAATTTTCTCCAATTCCTGCTGTAAAAATAAGTGCATCTAATCCGTTTAAAATGGCAGCATAAGCGCCAATATATTTTTTAATTCTATGACTTGCTAGGTTTAATGCATTTTGGCAATTGAGATCTCCTTTAGCTGCTTTTTCAGAAATTTCTCTTAAATCAGAAAAACCGGTTAAACCCTTTAATCCCGATTCTTTCTGTAATAGATTATTTACTTCTTCTGCCGATTTATTTAGTTTTTTCATCAGAAAGAAAATAACAGATTGATCAATATCACCAGCTCTAGTTCCCATAATCAACCCATTTGTTGGTCCTAAACCTAAAGAGGTTTCTATACTTTTCCCATCTTTTATGGCAGTCATACTGCAACCATTTCCTAAATGGATGCTAATAATATTGGATGATTTTTCTCCTAAATATTCGACTGCTTTTTCAGAAACATATTTATGACTTGTACCATGAAAACCATAGGCTCTAATTTTATGCTCTTCTAAATATGAATTCGGTATTGCATATTGATACGCTTCTTTTGGCATTGTTTGATGAAAAGCAGTATCAAAAATGGCAATCTGTTTTGCGGATGTAAAAATTTTTTCGGCAATTTCTATTCCGGTTAAATTTGCAGGATTATGCAAAGGTGCTAAATCAAATAATTCACGAATAATATCTTTAACTTCTTTAGTTATAAGTGCTGTTTTACTAAATTTACTTCCACCATGAACAACTCTATGACCAACGGCTTCAATTTCATCCACAGAATTAATAACACCAATTTTAGCATCTAATAAAGTCTTCGCAATTTTTTGTAAACCAATTTTATGATTTAAAATTGGTAAAATTTCAGAATATTTGTTTTCTATTTTTTCATGTGTAAAAATGGCATCATCCATGCCTATTCTTTCGATTAGGCCAACACATTTTACCGTTTCGCTTGGCATTTCAATTACTTGATACTTTAACGAAGAAGAACCTGCATTTAAAACTAAAATATTCATATTTATTGTTGATTTGCTTGAATAGCAGTTAATAACACGGTGTTAAAAATATCTTCTACAGTGCAACCTCTACTTAAATCGTTTACAGGTTTGTTTAAACCTTGCAACATTGGCCCAATAGCCAAAGCACCAGTTTCTCTTTGAATTGCTTTGTAGGTATTATTCCCTGTATTTAAATCAGGAAAAATTAAAACAGAAGCTTGACCAGCAACTTTAGAATTTGGCATTTTTGTTTTTGCAACAGACATATCTACTGCGGCATCATATTGAATAGGGCCCTCAATTAATAAATTTGGATTTAACTTTTTAGCAATTTCTGTAGCCTTTCTAACCTTTTCTACCTCTTCTCCTTTTCCTGAACTTCCAGAAGAATACGACAACATGGCTACTCTTGCTTTAATACCAAATGCTTCTGCAGATTGTGCCGATGAAATTGCTATTTCTGCTAATTCTTCTGCATTCGGATTTGGATTTACAGCACAATCGCCCATTACAGAAACTCTATCAGATAAACACATAAAAAAGACAGATGAAACAACGTTTACTCCTGGTTTGGTTTTGATGATTTGTAGGGCTGGTTTTATAGTGTGCATGGTTGTGTGAACTGCGCCAGAAACCATTCCGTCTGCTAAATCATTTAAAATCATTAAGGTTCCATAATAAGAAACATCTCTGGTTAAATCCATTGCTGTCGTTTCTGTTAAACCTTTGTGTTTGCGGGCTTCATAAAGCGTTTTTGCAAAGTCTTCGTTATGAATAGAATCTTCAGGGTTTAAAATATTTATTTTTTCTAAATCTATTTGTAATCCTAATTGATCTGCTTTTTGTTGTATTTCTCTTCGATCTCCCAAAAGCGTTAAATCAACAATATTTAATAATTGCAAACGAGCCGCAGCTTCCATAATCCGTTCATCATTACCTTCGGGCAAAACAATATGTTTTCTGCAGCTTTTTGCTCTTTGCAGCAAATTGTATTGAAACATGCTTGGTGTTAATTTATCAGAACTAAACTTTGATAGTATTTTATTGAGTCTTTCTACATTTATATAGGTATCAAAAGTATCTAAGGCTAACATTATTTTTTTACTGTTAGATGCATAAATTTTTGATTTTACAGCGCCAATTTTATTGGATATTCCAAAAGTTCCTCCATCAACAGAAATAATAGGAACGGTAGATTGTATTCCTTCAATTAATTTTAAAATAGAATTTTCTGGAATTAAATTTCCTGTTAAAATGATTCCTGCAATTCTTGGATAATTGCTAGATGCATTAGCTTGTATTGCACCTAAAATAATATCGGCTCTATCTCCAGGAGTAATTACAAGTGCATTTTCTCTAATACGCGTTAAATAATTTCGCAATTGCATTGCACCTGTGCTGTAACTTCCTATAGAATTATCTAAAAACTGTTCACCAAAAAGTATTTTTCCGTTTAAAGCTTCAGCAACTTCTTTTACAGTTGGGTTTGCTAAAAAATTCACTTTAGGAACTACATCAATATGTACTTCTTTCGGTATTACCTTTCTTAGTTCAGTTTTTATATACTCCATTTCATCCACTTCAATTTTATTGGCAATTACACCAATAACATCTACTTCTTTTTGAATAAATGAATTGTAAGAAAGTTGCATTGTATTTATAAAATCTTTCTTCTTTTTATCATTTCCAGCACCAACAATTAACACAGGTATTCCTAAGTTTTTTGCAATCATTAAGTTTACATCCAATTCTGTAAAACCACCTTCGCCAGAAAAATCTGTACCTTCAACTAAAACATAATCGTATTTTGCTTCTAGACTTTTGTATTTTTTAATAATGTCATGTATAACTTTCTCTTTTTTTCCTTCGCTCAATAGTTCAACAACTTCGCTTTGCTCAAAAGCGTAGCAATCTTCGTATTTTATATCTAGGTTAAAAAAATTGATTGCAGTAAATGTGTGATCGTCGTACAGACTATTTTTGTCTTTGTTAATGATCGGTCTAAAATAACCAACTTTAGAAGATTGATTTAGCATCATTCGTAAAAAGCCTAAAGACACTAAAGATTTACCGCTGTTGGGCTCTATAGTTGTAATGTAAATTGATTTACTCATTTTTATTGAAAGTATATTGTGCAAAAATAAAACATAAAAGAAGGACGTTTCGAGATAAAAGTCTTTAAATAATTAAGAACTTAATTTAGTAAATATGTGCAAAACGCATCATGCCTCCCTTTTTTATTATTTCTTTTGCTTTTTTATGATTTTCCTCAAAAGTATCTAAATCTGTAAACTTGCAAATACCATAAGAATAATGGTATTTAATAATTTCAAAATCTAATTTTGTTAATTCTTTTTTAGTTGAATTACAATCAGAAAACACACTATTACAAGGTAGTTTTGATGTTGTAAAAAAGCGACCTAACGTTTGATAAAAATTTTGAATTAAAATAGTTGCATTCTCTTTTTTATCAATTGTACTATTTTCTATTAGGTTGATTTCTAATTTTGCATCATAAATTTTTCCTTTTTCCCATTTAATATAATAATCTACTTGTTTATTGTTTTTAATTTCAGCTGAGTATTTTTCTGAATTTTCATCGTCAATTTGATAAATTATATAATTAGAATCCTTGAGATTTTTAACAAAGAAAATTTTTAAAGAATCTATGGAAGACAATTTTCTTGCTACTTTTTTAATTTTCCTTTTGTAATAGTTTTTTAAGGTTGGTGCAAAATAGATATTTATTGGTTTTTGCCATAAGCGCATATACTGTTTTTGTCCTTTTGGAATATTGGCAAAGGAATTGTGCTTATTGTAAACAACATCTTTGTAGATTTCTAAGAACAAAGAATCTTTTGGTTCATATGTAACGGAAATTACTGTTCGATTTTTGTAAAAATCTTTATTGCTTATCAGTATCAAAGTATCTTTTTCTTTAAAGAAAAAATGAAGAGAATCTTCTTTTGTGATGGCAACATCGTATTTTTTTTTATATTCCCGCAAAGGAATATATACCCTTGTTGGGTGTTGGTAAGAAATCTCTTTTATTCTTGAAGCTTTTCTTTTAAATTTTTTAAAATTCGTAACGAGTATTAATGTGTCTCCATCTATAATTTTAATTCTTTCAGAATCTATATTTGTTAACGCCTCATTCTTGAAAATCTCTTTATAGAATTTTAACTTTATATATGTTGAGTCTTTATTTACCTGTTTTTTCTGAGCAAAAATTGTTAAAGAATAGAAGGTTATAAAGGTGATAAAAATTATGTTTTTCATAGCATTTTTTTGATCTTTTTAAACTTGTAAAATTCCCATATTAAATTTCTTCTCAATAGGCGCGTGGTTTGCGGCTTCAATGCCCATAGAAACCCAAGTTCTTGTATCTAAGGGGTTTATAATTGCGTCTGTCCAAATTCGGGCAGCAGCGTAATAGGGAGATATTTGTTTGTCGTAACGAGATTTTATCTTGTCAAATAATTCGGCTTCTTTTTCTGGTGTAATTTCTTCTCCTCGTTTTTTTAATGATGCTGTTTCTATTTGTAGTAAAACTTTTGCTGCGGAGTTTCCGCTCATTACAGCGAGTTCGGCACTTGGCCAAGCAACAATTAATCTTGGATCATACGCTTTGCCACACATGGCATAATTTCCTGCGCCATAAGAATTACCAATTACAATCGTGAATTTTGGTACAACAGAATTGCTAACAGCATTCACCATTTTTGCACCGTCTTTTATAATGCCTCCGTGTTCAGATTTACTACCAACCATAAAGCCGGTAACATCTTGTAAGAATACTAAAGGTATTTTTTTCTGATTACAATTTGCAATAAAACGAGTTGCTTTATCGGCAGAATCATTATAAATTACACCACCAAATTGCATTTCTCCTTTTTGTGTTTTTACTAATTTTCGTTGATTAGCAACAATACCAACTGCCCAGCCATCAATTCTTGCATAACCGGTAAGAATTGTTTTTCCGTAACCTTCTTTGTATTGTTCAAACTCAGAATTATCAACCAAACGTTTAATAATTTCAAGCATGTCATATTGTGCATTTCTTTCTTTTGGCAAAATTCCGAAAATATCATCTTCCTTTTCTTTTGGGGGAAAAGATTCAGTTTTACTAAAACCAGCCTTGTCGTAATCGCCAATTTTATCAATAATAAATTTTATTTTATCAAGCGCATCTTTATCATCTTTTGCTTTGTAATCTGTAACTCCAGATATTTCGCAATGTGTAGTTGCGCCACCCAAAGTTTCGTTATCGATACTTTCCCCAATGGCAGCCTTTACCAAGTAGCTCCCTGCTAAAAATATACTCGCAGTTTTGTCAACAATTAAAGCCTCATCACTCATAATTGGCAGATAAGCGCCACCAGCAACACAACTTCCCATAACTGCAGAAATTTGGGTAATTCCCATGCTGCTCATTACCGCATTATTTCTAAAAATGCGTCCAAAATGTTCCTTATCCGGAAAAATTTCATCCTGCAAAGGCAAATAAACACCAGCAGAATCCACTAAATAAATAATGGGTAGTTTGTTTTCGATAGATATTTCTTGCGCACGTAAATTCTTTTTTCCGGTTATAGGAAACCAAGCGCCCGCTTTTACAGTGGCATCATTAGCAACAACGATACATTGTTTGTTTTTTATGTATCCAATTTTAACAACAACTCCGCCAGAAGGACAACCTCCATGATCTTCATACATTTCTTCCCCTGCAAAAGCGCCAATTTCTATCGATTTAGAATTGCTGTCTAATAAATAATCAATTCGCTCTCTTGCAGTCATTTTCCCGTTTAAATGATGTTTGTCAATTCTTTTTTGACCACCACCTAATTTTACTTTTGCAAAACGTCTGCGCAAATCTGAAACTAATAATTTATTGTAATCTTCGTTTTTATTGAAGTTGATATCCATGAAAAATGAGTGTATTAATATACTAAAATAATAAAATTTTAACTGTAAGAATTAATAATAGTGTCTACTGTTGTTGCAATTTCTTTATGTTGCAGCTGTTTTTCTAATCGAGTTGGTTCTGCAATTCTTTCAGCACAATTTAGTACAGAGCAAGTTTCGCAAGTTACGCCAACTAGGTTTTTTTCAAAAGTATTTTCTTTTAAGAAAGTAAGTTTCTTTTTTAAGTGAGGAGAAAGTAATAATCCAATACTTACACTTCTATTGATGTCTTTTTTAAAAGGATCTGGGGTTGCTGATGAAAGCACTAAATATTCGTTTTTTTGATTTTCATAAGAAGAAATTTGAATACCAAAAGTGGCTCTTTCTTTTGATGATTTTTCTAAATCTTGAATTGTTTTTATAGAAATCCAGCGTCTACAATAATGCTCATGATTTCTGTTTGCATGTGGTGCTTGTTGCTGTGTAATATGTAATTCCTTGCTTAGTTTGTATTCTAGCGAATTTTCTTTGTGTGTAAATCGTAAGAAAAACAAATTCTTTATATTAAAGTATTTTGGTAAAATAGAAGTTAAACGCTGATAAAATGTTTCTTGAGAACAATTATAGTGTTTAATTATCTGATGTAATTTTAGAGGTTTCCATTCTTCTAGTTCAAAGAAATTTGTGAGCTTTTCTGTAAGGGAGTTTCTAGAAATAATTAAAGCACCAGCAAAATAAGATGCAATAAAATTATTTAAAACTTGGTCAAAACTTTCAAATTTAACCCACGGAAATGTATAAAGGCGATCTTCAATTGCTAGATAATTATACGCCAATTCTTTTGCGTAAATAAATGTTTTTTGAGCCTCAGAAATATTTTTATCAATTAATAAAGTTTTATTTTTTGGGATATAAATATTTCTTAAAACACTTAAATTGTCATATTTAGATAGCTCTTTATCGTCAATTGTATATCCAAATTCCTCTATTAATATTTCTTCTAAATGTAAAGATGTAATTCTTTTTGATAAATCTAAATGATATGATTTGGCGAACTTTTCTACATCAATTTCTATTTCTTCAAAATAATTATTGTGTGCCTCTTGATAAGAACGTAAGGAGGCTAAAAAGAAACTTTCTCTTGTTAGGTTGTAGTTTTGTGCAATTTTTATAATGGTGCTAATAAAGGCGTTTACTTTAGCAGGAGCATTTGCAATAATATCAATTAAGTTATTCTCTTTAATACCAAAAAGGTCTAAAGGTATTTCTTTTAAGATTTTAGATTGCAAAATATCGCCAATTGGCGCAAGGTTTTTATCTAATTTTAAAGACACAAAATGGTCATAAGGAACCTCTAAGCTCTCAGAAAGTAGTAATATTTTGTCCGTTTTAGGATATTTTTTTCCTTTTTCAATTTCATTTAAATAAGATTTTGAGAGTCCAGATAATTTGGCCAAACCAAAAAGCGAAAGGTTCTTTTCTGTTCGTATTTGCTTGAGTTTTAAACCAAAAATTAATCGGATATATTCGTCTTCTACAATCATATTTTCAAAGATAAGAATAAATAGCGAATGAATTAAAAAAAAGTTTTTTACAAATTTAGCGAACGTTCGCTTGTGGAGTTCAAAAATTATTTATATCATTGCATCGTAGAAATTAATACAGTCTAATTTATGGAAGAAAATACGATTACTAAAGAGATCAGTTTTAAAGGCTTTGAGATTGAAGAGTATCAAGACGTTTTAACAAACGAAGCGCTGTTATTTTTGTTAGAATTACATGAAAATTTTAATCAAAGAAGATTAAAATTATTGGAAGAAAGAGAAGTTGAGCAAGCTTATTTTGACGCTGGCAATTATCCTTCTTTTCCAGAAGAGACAAAAAAAATTAGAGAATCCGATTGGGTTTGTGCGCCCTTACCAGAAGATTTATTAGATAGAAGAGTGGAAATTACAGGTCCTGTAGATCGTAAAATGGTTATTAATGCCTTAAATTCTGGGGCTAAAACTTTTATGGCAGATCTTGAAGATAGTAATTCTCCAAATATTCATAATAATTTACAAGGACAAATTAATTTAAGAGATGCGGTTACTAAAACAATTGCATATCATGATGATAAAAAAAATAAAACATATCAATTAAATAAAAATACGGCAACCTTATTAGTAAGACCAAGAGGTTTGCATTTAAACGAAAAACATTTTATTGCTAATGGTGAGGAAATGGCAGGTTCTTTGGTAGATTTCGGATTGTATTTTTTTCATAATATAAAAACTTTACAATCTCAAAATTCTGCAGCCTATTTTTATTTACCAAAACTAGAACATTATTTAGAGGCGCGTTTATGGAATGATATTTTCGTTTTTGCACAAGATTATCTAAACATACCTCAAAACACAATTAAAGCAACTGTTTTAATAGAAACAATTACAGCGAGTTTTCAGTTAGATGAAATTATTTATGAATTAAGAAATCATATGGCTGGCTTAAATTGTGGTCGTTGGGATTATATTTTTTCATACATCAAAAAATTTAGAAATCATCCAAATTTTATGGTTCCTAATAGGGATCAAGTGACCATGAAAACGCCCTTTATGAGTGCTTATTCTTTGTTGGTTATTCAAAGATGTCATAAAAGAAATGTGCATGCAATGGGTGGAATGGCTGCTCAAATTCCGATTAAAAATGATGAAATAGCGAATAAGAATGCTTTTGCAAAAGTATATGCAGATAAGGAGCAAGAAGTAAAAAACGGGCATGATGGAACTTGGGTTGCACATCCAGGATTAGTTGCTGTAGCCATGAATGTTTTTAATGAAAACATGAAGACCAAAAATCAAATTCATATAAAAAGGAGTGATGTAAAGGTTGGTGTAAAGGATTTGGTTGAAATGCCAAAAGGAACCATTACTGAAGAAGGAATTCGTAAGAATATCAACGTTGGTATTTTATATATCGAAAGTTGGTTGCGCGGAAATGGCGCGGCAGCAATCTATAATTTAATGGAAGACGCAGCAACAGCAGAAATTTCTAGAACTCAGGTTTGGCATTGGTTGCACAATAATGCACATATTAACGATGGTAGAAATTTTAACCTTGCAATGTATCAGTTGTTAAAAAGAGAAGAGTTAGAGAAAATTAAAGAATTAGTTGGAGAAAGTAACTTTATAAAAGGAAAATTTAAACTAGCAACATCATTATTTGACGAATTAGTCGTATCAAAAGACTATCAAGAATTTTTAACACTTTCAGCTTACAATCACATATAAAAAAATGTCTCGCAACTACGACAATAGTATGCGAGACGAAATTATCAAAATCTAGAAAACCTTAATAATTAAAAAACAAAATTATGAATAATTTATCACAAAACAGTTACAGTTCAGCTTTAGACACTGTAAGAAATTTAAAACAAAAATATGGTACTTCTTGGGATGCTATAAATTCTGAGAGTGCAGCAAGAATGGTTTCTCAAAACCGGTTTAAAACAGGTTTGGAGATTGCAAAATATACTGCTGCAATTATGCGAAAAGACATGGCAGAATATGACGCAGATTCATCAAATTATACACAATCTTTAGGTTGCTGGCACGGTTTTGTGGCGCAACAAAAAATGATTGCAGTTAAAAAACACCACAAAACAACAAGCAAAAGATATTTATACCTTTCTGGATGGATGGTTGCTGCTTTGCGTTCAGAATTTGGGCCTTTACCAGATCAGTCTATGCATGAAAAAACAGCAGTTTCGTCACTTATTGAAGAAATTTATGATTTTTTACGTCAGGCTGACGCAATTGAGCTAAACGATTTATTTAGAAGACTTGAAAAAGGGGAGGATGTACAAAGTAAAATAGATAATTTTGATTCTCATATTGTACCAATAATTGCTGATATAGATGCGGGTTTTGGTAATGAAGAAGCTACTTATTTATTGGCTAAAAAAATGATTCAAGCGGGTGCTTGTGCAATTCAAGTAGAAAATCAGGTTTCTGATGCAAAACAATGTGGTCATCAAGACGGAAAAGTAACGGTGCCGCATGAAGATTTTATTTCAAAATTAAATGCAATTAGATATGCATTTTTAGAATTAGGCGTTGATGAAGGAATTATTGTTGCAAGAACAGATTCAGAAGGAGCAAGTCTTACTCAAAAACTACCGGTTAGTCAAGAGCCTGGAGATTTAGCTTCTCAATATTTAGCTTTTGTTGAGGCGGAAGAAATCGGAATTAACGAAGCAAAAGAAGACGATGTTTTATTAAAAAGAGACGGTAAATTGGTTCGTCCGGTAAGATTAGCAAACGGTTTGTATAAATTTAAAGATGGTTCTAATATTGATAGAGTTGTATTAGATTGTATTACAAGTTTACAAAATGGAGCAGATTTACTTTGGATAGAAACTCCGACTCCAAATGTTAAACAAATTGCACATATGGTAAATAGAGTTAAAGAAGTGGTGCCAAACGCAAAGTTGGTATATAATAATTCTCCTTCATTTAATTGGACTTTAAACTTTAGACAACAAGTCTATGAAGAAATGTGTGCTGAAGACGAAAATATGACAGCGTATGACCAAAATAATTTAATGGATCAACACTATGATGCATCTGAATTAGGGTATCGTGCAGATCAAAAAATTAAAACTTTTCAAATTGATGGGGCAAAAGAAGCAGGAATTTTTCATCACTTAATTACGTTACCAACCTATCATACAACTGCTTTACATATGAATGATCTTACGGAAGGTTATTTTGGTGAAGAAGGGATGTTAGCGTATGTAAAAGGAGTTCAAAGACAAGAAATTAGAAAAGGAGTTGCTTGTGTTAAACACCAAAGAATGGCAGGTTCTGATTTAGGTGATGATCATAAAACCTTTTTTGCAGGTGACAAAGCTTTAAAAGCAGGAGGATCTAGTAATACTTCCAATCAGTTTGAAATTACTGAAGAATCTAAAAAAGTTAGAAATAAAATAGGCAAAGTAGCTTAATGATTTAAGTGAGTTAGTAGATAAAACCTCTTTGATTTGTTTCAAAGAGGTTTTTATTTGGGAGCTATTTTCTAATCAGCGAAAAATTTCCTTTTTTGTTGATGGCAGATTTTGTTGTATCGGCAGGGATTAGCGTAATATTAAACCAATAATCATCTGAAGAAAGTATTTTTCCGCCATAAGTTCCGTCCCAACCTTGGCCGTCAATTGCTAGTTGTGCAACTAGTTTACCGTATCTATTAAAAATATTGATACTGCTATTTGGGTAAAAAGTTTTGTTAGCGCCTTTTACAACCCAAGTATCATTATCACCATCAGAATTAGGAGTAAAGAATTTTGGAAACTGAATTACAGAAATAAGCAAAGTTGCGTCTGGAGAACAACCGTTTTTATCATTTACAATCACTTTATAAATTCCGCCTTCTAAGTTTTCAAAAAGAGGTTCGTCTTGAAAACCAGCAAAAGGAGTTCTTGTGTTATCATCTGTATTAAGTATTGCGAATTGATAATCGCCTGGTCCTAAATCATTATCGATTGTATTTATAGAAATTGATAAATTATTTTCGCTACCAATATTGTTAGATTCATCAATAATGGTAATAAAACTACTTTCTAAAGTGGCAATATTCGATTCGTTTATAACAATCGTTTCTGTTCTAGAACAGTTTGTCCCGTTTGTGGTAGTTGCAGTTACTGTGTAAGTTCCTCCTGTGGTAACATTAATATTGTCATCGGTACTTAAGATAGTTCCGTTAGCATTTTTCCATTCGAAGGTATAAACAGCTCTCGGGTTTTCTACCAAACTATTTAACGGCAAATCATTTAAACATAAAATTTGCGGAGTGGTTACTGTAAAATCTGGCAAAGCATTTACGATAACATCAAAAGAGGCATCATCATTAATACAACCTGTTTTTTTATTTTGAATGCGCACAAAAATGGTTTCTGTTGCAACTAAATTTTCATAAGGCGATGAAATGGGAGCGTCTCCAGAGGTTGCATTCACTTTGGATGCATGAAAAGTTACGTTAAAATCGTCAGGATCTTGAGAAGCTCCCAAAATTTCAGGGATTTTCCCATCTAAATCGATAGTTTGAATAATACTATTTGCATCGTCAAAATCGTCATTGTTATCGCATTCAGAAAGATTAGAAATCGTTTCAAAAGTCGGTTCTGGGTTTATGATTACATCAAAATTAGAAATTCCGTTTGCACATTGTGTATCAGCATTAAAAACGCGCACATATATAGTTTGTCTATTTGCAGTTGTGTTTGAAAAAGGAGAAGTTTGAGCATTTATTCCAGATTGAGCTTCAATTAAATTTCGATGATAGGTTACTTTATAAATAGTTGCATCTTGTGTTCCTAAAATCCCTGCAGTCTGACTTTCTAAATCAATAATATTAGAAAAACCATTTCTGGCAGAACCATCAGAATTATCATCACAAACCTCTATATCTTGTACAAAATTAGCAATTGGTAACGGATGTATGATTAAATTAAAAGTGGTGTGATCTGTAAAGCAGTTCGTTGAAAGATTTGTCACTCTCACAAAAATGGTTTGTAAATCGCGAATTGTATTTGTGTAAAGAGATGTAAGAGGGGAATTTCCAGAGTTTGCATCCGGAGCAGAAAGGTGATAGGTAACTTTAAAATCAGTAGGATTTTGAGTTCCAAGAATAGTTAAAGTCTGACTTTCTAAATCGAAAGTTTGTACAATTCCGTTTGTTGCATCGCCATCATTTGCATCATCACATAGTTCTAAATTTAAAACAGGAGCTGCACTTGGTGTGGTATTTATTTGCAGATAAAACTCACCTAAGCCCTGGCAATTGTTATTAATGGTGCTTAGAATTTTATAATAAATAGGAAATTGAATTCCGCCAGAAATAGTTGTAATATCAATTTTATTGATGTTATTTCTATAATTTGTAATGTCAATTTCATTTAAAGTATTGTTTCTATCATCTGCATTTTCATAGAAATAAACTTCTGTGTTATTTGGTGGGTTAATGCTGGCAATAATGGCATCCTTATCTAAATAAAAATTGGTAATAGTATCTATGTCAGAATTGTTCTCAGTATCATTTCCATCAGCATCTAAAAAGTCATCACAAACAGGAGTTTGAATATCATTGTAAGGGTTGTCTGGAGTTTGCCCAACGTTTATTATTAATTCTATAACTTCTCTTGCACAGCTTTTATCAGAAATAACTTTCACAAAAACAGATTGTGTTGCATTTACTTGCACAGGATAAGAAGTTGGATTCGTAATTTGATTGGTTGCTGCAGCATCTTTATAATATTCGAAAGTAGCATTTGACGTCTCTGAAATATTTACTTGTGCCGTTGTTAAATTTACGGTTGGGTTGTTATCATTTGCACTAATACATTGTTCTAATTCTGGGTTAGGTTTTAAAATAGGTAAAGGATTTACAATTAATGTAATTTCATTTGAAGTTTCAGTACAGGTATTTCCTGTTCTGTTTAAAACAACCCTAAACTTATAGTTATTGTACGCTAATGAAGGGTTCGAGATTTGTAGGGAATTTGTTGTACTTCCGTTATAAACTGCGTTATCAGTAACTGTATTCCATGTTGAGTTGTCAGTAGAAATTTCCCATTGAAAAGAATCTGCAGTAGAATCAATAGACATAAAATCTGTATTATTTTCACAAAAAATAAAATCATTAAAAGGGGTGTTTAAAATAATTGGTGCTGATGTGATATAATTTGTACTAGGAGCTGTATAACCATCTGAATTATTTATCACTTTTCCATTTGCAGAAACTGCAAAAGGATTTGCAACTAAAATACCAAGATTGGTTCCGGTAAAACCAGCCTCTATTACATCAAAACAGTCGTCATTATCAGCATCTAGCTCTAAAAAGTTGAAAATATTGTCTGCATCAGTATCTGCAATTGTATAATTTAATGCTAAAACTTTAGCATCTACAACAGTTTCTAAAGCATTTAAAAGTCCATTAATTCCGACAGTTGATGCATTTACGTTGTCTAAAATTCCGTCGTTGTTAGCGTCTAAATTTCCGTGACCAGCTTCTACCAAGTCAAAAATTCCGTCATTATCAGAATCTACATCCAAGTGATTTGGAATTCCGTCTCTATCAGTGTCAAATTCTAAAGTGATAATTCCATTAAAAGCGTCATCTAATCCGTCTTGATTTGCATCCGTGTTTAATAATGTAATTCTTGGTGAAGAAGCTTCAAAAATATCTGGAATTCCATCATTATCAGAATCAATATCGAACATGTTTTCAATTCCATCACCATCAGAATCTAAGGCAAAACAGGTAAGTTTAATGTTTCCACTAAAGGTTGAGGTGGCAGTAATACCCGTTGATTGATGTGTGAAATCAATCTGATCTACTTGATTTGCTAAAAACTCAAAAGTGCTTGCTGCTCCGGTAGTATTTGATTTGTATTTAAAGTGAATTTCTGATGCTGAAAAATATGTAACTTCAGATTCAAACTCGCCATCAAAATTGGTGTCAATTAAAAGCTGATCATCTGGGTCTAAAAGTGTAATGTTTTTAGAGTTTGGATTAATTTTTAGGATAAAAAATTCACCTTCAGTGATTATATGATTAAAATCTATGTTTTGAGTAAACCTAAAGTTGATATTTTGATTGAATTTGAGTAAGTAATTTAAGTTAGAATTTGTGGCAGGGTTTATTGTAGATTCAAAATTACCAATAGAAGTTCCTGTAAATGAATTGGTAGTTTCGGTTTCTATATAAGTGCTAGAAACGATTGTATTATTTGTAGAATTATCCTTAAAAATAATAGAAGGTGCATTGCTATTTAAAATATTTAAAGTTGCATTTCCAAGAGATTCATCGCAATTTAAAATTCCGTCATTATCGATATCGACATCTAAATTATCTATAATTAAATCGCCGTCAAAATCATCTGGACAGATACTTACAGGTATTTCTATGGATTCAAAAGTAGCTCCGGTACAATCAATAAGGCCGGTTAGTTTGTATCTACCAGGTTCTAAAGGTTTGTAATTTGATACAGTACTTTTTTCATCCCAAACCATAGTAGTTTCATTGTAAAACTCCCACTTATAGCTATCAAATAGCTCTGTATTTGCAGCTTGTAAAGTAACGTTTGGAATACAACTTCCTAAACTAGAAACTGTTGTTTCAAAATTAATTTCGGGTGCAGAAGGAAATCCTGAATAAAAACTACCAGAAGTTGCAGCACCATTTTGATTAAAATAAGCACAATATAATTCGCCACTACTTTCTACACTTACGTTTCCTGTTAGATTTGTTACCTTGTAAGTTACATAATCTGGGTTTCCGGTAACATTATTTGGTCCAGAAGTTGTGAATGATGAAATTGGCTGTCCATTTATTGTAACTGTAGCAGATGTATTCGTAACAATAGTAATTCCGCCAGTAAACGTAACACCTCCAATTTTTTCAATATTTGGGATGTTGTCAACTTTTCCTCTGTTTTCACAACTTAACGGTGGTACGAAAAATAATCCTTGATTTGCAGCATTGTTTCCAAAACCAACACCTTGATATGCGAAGGTTGGTTTAGAAGTTTCTACAAATAAATTGCCGCCAGTATTGTAAGAATTTCCCTCTATAACATACCATTGACCTTTATTAAGGGTAGCTAAAGTACTACTGTTATTTACCTTAACTTCTGTATTGTCTTGATGAGCGACTATTAGAACATTTTCCCAACCATTTTGCCCTTCGCCTTTTACAAAAATATATTTTGTACCAATTTTAGATGCATCAACAATTTGATCAATTCCATAATCTCTTCCATTTGATCCTTCATAAAAACTTCCTGTTGCAGACCCAGAGTTGACAACCACAGGTTTATCAGAATTTACTAAAGTACCTAATAAGTCATTTGGATTTCCTCCTGCATCGACAGAAACAGAAACAATAAAACTTTCACCTTCATTTAAAATTCTTGAAAAAGGGATCGATCCAACGTAATTATTAATTTTTATGCCGGGAGTAAAATCATCAAAAGTAACATTCGTATTGTCTTCTGTTGCCATTACAGAGATAAAATTTAAGTGTCCGCCTCTAGGAGTATCACTTGTAAATCCTCCCATTCTAAAATTAGTTCCCAATGCAGAATTTCCTTTGCTTACGATCGCTGCTGCTTGAAAATTATTTGAAGAGATCATTCTAACAGAAACATATATTACATCATCAGCTTCAATAATATAGCCTTTGTTTTCTATAATTGTAGCTGTTTGACTTGATTCTTGAAATAACTGAATTCCAACTTCAATAGAAGATGTTGTAAACGGACTCGAATTTGAAACGATCCCTTTTGTTTCTTCGGATGAAGGTCTTCCAATTGGTGTTATTTTAAAAGCTACATTCTTATCTTTAGGAGTTGATATATAGATGTATTGATTTTGAATTGGATCATCACTAGTAATTGGCGGTAAATAATGTTTCTTGCTCAATTGTGCATGTATATCTTGAGAAGCGAATACGCTAATTAAGAATAGTAGGTAATAAAATAAAGTATTTTTTAACATACAATTTTCTGTATAAGGCTAAAATGTTTTATCAAAAATAGCAAGAAATTATTTATTAATTTAAACAATAAATTATTTAGTTAGAATATCTTAAACAAAAAAGGTTTAATGACCTCCTATAATAATAGTAATATTGTATGATTTAGAAAAATTAATTAAATTGCTTTCATACAAATAGCTAAATTTACAAAAACAGTTATTTAACGATTTTGATTTACTAGAAAGTGTAAAAATTAGAAGATAAATTAGTGTTCGATTACTTAAATATTGTTGCTAATATAATAGATATTGATTTTAAGATAAAAAAAGAATAGAATAGTAAAATATTGAGACATAAGGATGAAGAAATTTTAAGGATGGAAATTAATGTAAAAATAAGCAAGGTGTCAGCTAAAGTGATTTCCAGTTTTTGGGGAACTTTAGAACATGTCAATTTTGATTTTAGATTTAAAAACGGAAAATCAATAAACCTAACCCATGAAGTGTATGGTAAAAGTGATGGTGTTGCAATTTTGTTGTATAATCCATCAACTAAAAAAGTTATTTTGTCAAAACAATTTAGAATGCCAGTATATCTTGCAGGAGTTTTCAACGGATTCTCAATTGAGCTTGTTGGTGGTGGCATTGAAGAAAACGAATCTCCACAAAAATGTGTAATTCGTGAAACAGAAGAAGAAGTAGGTTATAAAATACGTGAAGTAAAAAAAGTAAGTACTGTTTTTTTATCACCAGGAATTGTAAAAGAAAGAGTACATCTTTTTGTTGCTGAATATATTAACGAAGACAAAATAGAAAACGGAGGAGGTTTAGCATCAGAAAATGAGGAAATTGAAGTGTTAGAAACATTGTTTATTGATGCATTAAAAATGATAGAAACAGAAGAAATCAATGATGCTAGAACTATTCTGTTATTACAATATTTACAAATTAATAAATTGTTAGATTAAATAAATTTGTAATTTCTGCAAAACTAGTATCCTTTTTTTTATCTAAATTACGTTAAAGTAAAGCCGAAGATAATAATCAATTTTCCGTTGCAAAAAAAAGTTTTCCTTAAAAGCCTTTTTTAGTTCTTCTAATAATTTAAAACTTAATTAAAGGAACATTAATGTGTTTTTTTCTTAAATATTTCCTTGGACTTATTTTCCTTGGTAAATAAAATTTTATTTTGTAAATTTGTTTGCAATTTTAAACCATTCAAGTTTAGGCAAGATGTTCGTTTTCTTAGCAATGATTTCAGCATTCCATTTTATTTAAATTATAAAAAAGTAAATTAATCATGAAAAAAGTATTAGCATTTGCAGGAAGCACTAGCTCTAAATCTATCAATAAAAGATTAGCAATATTTGCGGCTCAAAATTTAAAAAATAGTTCTTTTGATGTAATCGATTTAAGAGATTATAACATTCCCTTATATAGTGCTGATGAAGAGCAAAACGGATTTCCAGAGGATGTAAAAAAGTTTACTTCTCTTTTAGATAATTATGACGGATTTATCCTTTCGTTAGCAGAGCACAATGGATCGTATGCAGCAGCTTTTAAAAATGTTTATGATTGGACTTCTAGACTTGAAGCTAAAATTTTTAGAGACAAACCATTATTATTAATGGCAACTTCTCCCGGAGCAAGAGGTGGAAAATCGGTTTTAGAAACAGGTTCTCAAACATTTTCTAGAATGGGAGCAAAAGAATTAATTTCTTTTTCATTACCAAGTTTTAATGATAATTTTAAAAACGATATAATTGTAAATGAAGAATTATTAGCTTTATTGGAATACAACATACATAAATTTGAAAATTTTTTAAATCAATAAAGATGCAAATAGTTTTGTACGGTAAAAAAGGAGATGCTTACACAGTTGCCTTTAAAAATTTTCTAAATTTTACAGATGTTCCCTATATTTATAAAGAAGTTTCTAAAGATGCAGAAGCAAGAGAACACAGCAAAGAGTTGTATGATGGTGTACTTAAATACCCAACATTATTTATTGATGATAAAATTTATCTAACACCTACATCCGATGAATTTAATAAAATAATGCAAGACTTAAAATTAAGAGCATAGTTTTTTGATTTTAAAGAAAAGCGAAAAGAAAAAAGAGAAAACAAAAACCTTGTTTAACCAATCCAAATTTTTAATTTTTCGATTACTGATTACTGATTACTGATTACTGATTACTAATTACTGATTACTGAAAACTGAAAACTGATTACTGAAAACTGATTACTGAAAACTGATTACTAATTACTGCTAACTGAAAACTAAACCATGGGAGATATTTCTAAAGATATAAAATCAAAATTTACAAGCAATAAAGTAAAAGCACTTATCAATATTAAGTACACTTCAAATTGGTTAAGTAGCAGAGAGAATGAGTTTTTTAGACCTTTCGGAATTTCGCCCCAACAATATAATATTTTAAGAATTTTAAGAGGTGCAAAAGATAAAATCAAGGTACAAATTGTAAAAGATAGAATGGTAGAAAGAGCGCCAAATGCAACTCGTTTAATGGATAAGTTGTGTGATAAAAACCTAATAGAAAGAGTACGTTGCGAGCACGATAGAAGAGTAGTCTATGTGCAAATTTCTGTTGAGGGTTTAGAGGTGTTATCAACTATTGATGATACAAAAAATACATCATTTTTAGATAATTTATCTGATGACGAAGCAGCTACTTTAAGTAATCTTTTAGATAAAATTAGATAAAATAAATTACATCAATATTTACGAAACCTCAGCTTAAGTTATTTAGATTTTTAATTAAAATAGCCTTTCTATCGAATGCAAATATCTATAACAATTAGCAAAAAAATCATGAAGAAACAGAAAACTATTCAATATAAAGTAACTAGTCCATTTGTAAATATGGGCCCAATAAAATTACGTCAACCACTGCCTGCTCAAGGAATTGAAAATGTAGATCCGTTTTTGTTATTGCATCATTATGGACCTTATGCAATAAGCGAATTTTCGAATCCTTTCGATTTAGGCCCTCATCCTCACAGAGGTTTTGAACCGATAACTTTATTATTTAAAGGTGAACAACTACATAGAGATTCTTTAGGAAATGAAATGGTTGTAAAAGCAGGTGGCGTTCAATGGACAACTGCTGGTCGAGGTATAATTCATGCAGAAGCGCCAACCAAAGAATTTGTAAAAAAAAGTGGCGATTTAGAGGGAATTCAATTGTGGTTAAATTTGCCTGCTAAATTTAAAATGATGACGCCTAATTATCAGCATTTAGACGAAAATCAAATTCCGAAACTAGTATCCGAGGATAAAAAAGTGCACTTAAATATTATTGCCGGAAATCAGGGTTTACAAACAGGATTGATTAAAACTCAAACAGAAGTGAATGTTTTTACAGCAAATGCAGATGAAAACGGAACGTTAGAAATTGAAATTCCGCAAAATCATCAATCTTTAATCTATTTATTAGATGGAGAAATTTTAGTAAATAATTCAGATATTTTAAAGAAGGGAGAAAATCAAATGATAACTTTTCATCAAGACGGAACTACCATTCAATTCGAAGCGAAACAACAAAGCACTATTTTAATTTTGTCAGGAGAGCCTATCAAAGAAAAAGTAATACAACATGGGCCTTTTGTAATGAATACTCAAACAGAAATTTTGGAAGCAATGCGAGATTATCAACAAGGTAAAATGGGCTATTTATATTAATATTTGGGCGTTCCCCAAAAGGGGTCGCGCTTTCGGCAGTCGCTATTTTCTAAAAAGAAAATGAGCTTCAACAAATGCCTCAATCACTAACGCAAAAAAAAGAAATAAAAATGAAAAAATCACTTCATATATCAGCTACAAGAGGATTTGCAAATCATGGTTGGTTAAAATCGTACCATACATTTAGTTTTGCAAATTATCAAAATTTAGAAAGAATGAATTTTGGAATGTTACGTGTTTTAAATGATGATGTTGTACAACCAAATATGGGTTTTGGCACGCATCCGCATAGAAATATGGAAATTATTTCTATTCCTATTTCAGGTGCGTTATCTCACAAAGATAATATGAACAATCAACGAGCTATTGAAGTTGGGGAAGTACAAGTCATGAGTGCAGGAACGGGTTTAACACATTCAGAATTTAATCACAGTAAAACAGATGCTGTTAACTTTCTACAACTTTGGATTATTCCAGAAACAGAAAATGTAACGCCATATTACAATCAAAAGATGTTTAACGATGCTGGCCGAAAAAATAAATTTCAAGTGTTAGTTTCACCAGTAGATAAACTAGTAGAAGGTTCTTTGCCAATGAATCAGCAAGGTTATATTTCGATGATTGATTTAGATCCAGAATTTGAAATAGAATACCAATTAAAAAACGGAGCTTACTTCTTTTTAATCGAAGGAGAAGTTTCGATTGCGGATCAAATTCTAGAAAAAAGAGATGCAATAGGAATTACAGAAACAGAAAAAGTAGTGATAACTGCAAAAACGAAAAGTAAATTATTAGTTATTGATGTTCCTGTAAATTAAATAAACCGGATATTTTTTAAATTGTAAAAAACCAAAGAATCAATTTCTTTGGTTTTTTATTTTCAAAAAATAAACATATCTTGCAATATATTATGCGTGCATAACATATTTAAGATAAACAGATGAAATACAAACATATTTTTGAGCCATTAGATTTAGGATTTACAACTTTAAAAAATAGAATTTTAATGGGTTCTATGCATACAGGTTTAGAGGAAGAAAAAAACGGAATCGATAGAATTGCGGCCTATTATGCAGAAAGAGCAAAAGGCGGAGTAGGTTTAATTGTTACCGGAGGAATTTCTCCAAACATTCAAGGTTGGACAGGCCCTTTTGCGGCAAGAATGTCTACTAAAAAACACGCTATACACCATCAAAAAATAACAGCAGCAGTTCATAAAGAAGGCGGTAAAATTTGTATGCAAATTTTACATGCTGGTCGCTACGGATATCATCCTTTTAGTGTTGCACCGTCAAAAATAAAATCGCCAATAACACCTTTTAAACCGTTTAAATTAACACAATCAGGTATTAATAGGACTATTCGTGATTTTGTAAATTGTGCAGAACTTTCTAAAATGGCAGGTTACGATGGTGTCGAAATCATGGGTTCAGAAGGGTATTTAATCAATCAATTTATTGCAAAAAGAACCAATAAAAGAACAGATAAGTATGGTGGAGAATATGAAAATAGAATGCGTTTGCCTATCGAATTGGTTAAACAAACCAGACAAGCTGTAGGTACAGATTTTATTATTATTTACAGATTATCAATGTTAGATTTGGTTGAAGGAGGAAGTTCTTGGCAAGAAGTTGTTCAGCTAGGAAAAGAAATTGAAAAAGCAGGTGCAACAATCATAAATACAGGAATTGGATGGCACGAAGCTAGAATTCCTACGATTGCAACATCAGTTCCAAGAGCGGCATTTACCTGGGTTACTAAAAAAATGAAAGAAGAATTGACAATTCCGTTAATTACTTCTAACAGAATTAATATGCCAGATACTGCTGAGCAAATACTAGCAGAAGGGCATGCTGACATAATTTCTATGGCACGACCGTTTTTAGCAGATCCAGAATGGGTTAACAAAGCAGAGGCGGATAAAAGTGACGAAATAAATACTTGTATTGGTTGTAATCAAGCGTGTTTAGACCATGTTTTTGAACAAAAAGTAGCAAGTTGTTTGGTAAACCCAAGAGCTTGCCATGAAACAGAACTGAATTACAATCTAACAGAAAACAAGAAAAAAATTGCAGTAATTGGTGCAGGACCTGCAGGTTTGGCTTTTTCAACAATCGCGGCGCAAAGAGGTCACGATGTTACTTTATTTGACGCGGATAAAGAAATTGGTGGTCAGTTTAATATGGCAAAACAAATTCCAGGGAAAGAAGAATTTTACGAAACAATTCGTTATTATAATAAACAAATTGAGCTTCAAAAGGTTACTCTAAAGCTAAACACCAGAGTTTCTGCGGATATTTTATTAAAGTCTGATTTTGATGAATTTATTATTGCAACAGGAATTTCTCCAAGAAACCCAAGAATTGAAGGAGTCGAACACGAAAAAGTATTGAATTATATCGATGTTTTAAAGCATAAAAAACCAGTAGGAAAAAGGGTTGCCGTAATTGGTGCAGGAGGAATTGGTTTTGATGTTTCTGAATATTTGGCGCACGAAGGAGAATCTACAGCCCTAAATATTGATACTTGGTTAAAAGAATGGGGAATTGATAAAACGCTAGAATCTAGAAGCGGAATTGAAGGTGTAAAATCAGAAGTACACCCTTCGCCAAGAGAAATTTTCATGTTTAAAAGAAGCAAAGGAAAGTTTGGTGGAAATTTAGGTAAAACTACAGGTTGGATTCATAGATCAAGTTTAAAAATGAAAAATGTTCAGTTTATAAATGAAGTTTCCTATACCAAAATTGATGACATAGGCTTGCACTATATTCAAAATGACGAAGCAAAAATTTTAGAAGTTGATAACGTAATTATTTGTGCAGGACAAACTCCTTTAAAAGAATTGTATCAACCTTTATTTGATGCAGGTAAAAAAGTACAAGTTATTGGTGGTGCAGATTTTGCATCTGAATTAGATGCAAAAAGAGCTATAAATCAAGCAACAAGATTGGCTGCAATTTTTTAGTAAAAATTTAAATAATATTACACTACATTTATAGATTAATAAAATTTTTATATGAAATTATTCTCTATTGAAGAAATAGCAGTTCTTGTAAACGGTGAACAAATTGGGTTTTGTAACGATAAAATTCATGCTCCAGAGCAGATTGAAAATGCATTTAAAGGAAATGTCACTTTTATTGGGAGCTCTAAATATTCTAGTTTATGGGAAAAATCGAATGCGAGTTTAGCGCTTGTTTATGAAGAGATATCTATTTTACCTGGAGAAGGAAAAGCATTTATAAAAGTAAAAAATCCAGATCTGGCAATGGCCATTTTATTAGAGGCTTTTGAGCCAGAACCTCCCTTTTTTGAAACAGATATCCATCCAACAGCGGTGATAGACAAAACTGTTAAATTGGGACAAGGGTGTAAAATTGGTGCTAATTCGTTTATTGGTAGAAATGTAGTACTGGGAGATAACGTAACAATTTATCCCAATGTTTCGATTTTTGACGATAGTACAATTGGAAATAAGACCGTTATTTGGTCTGGAACAGTCATTAGAGAACGAAGTAAAATAGGTAGTCATTGTATTTTTCATTCAAATGTAAGTATTGGTTCTGATGGTTTTGGATATAGACCAAGTGATGATGGTAGAGGTTTGGTAAAAATAAAACATATTGGTAATGTTGTGATCGGGAATCATGTTGAGGTTGGTTCTAATTCTTGCATTGATCGAGGTAAATTTAGCTCTACTATTTTAGGTGATGGTTGCAAGATTGATAATTTAGTTCAAATAGGGCATAATTCTGTTTTAGGAAAATGCTGTATTATGGCAGGAAATAGTGGTTTAGCTGGTTCTGTAACGCTAGGCGATGGCGTAATTATTGGCGGAAGTGCATCTATAAAAGACCATGTTACAATTCATTCTGGCGCAAAAGTAGGTGCTGGTTCTGGAGTTATTTCAGACGTACAGGCGGGTAAATCTGTAGTTGGTTACCCTGCATGCGATTCTAGAGAAAAAATGAAACAATGGGTAGCTTTGCGTAAACTTGGTAGAAATTAAGTTTTTATCCTTATTACTTTTTAATAGACTAACCTGTATTGCTTTTTACTAAAGGCTTTAATTTGGCAGTTTCAAATAATTAACGATATTTGCCATACAAACTAACGAAACACGAATTATGGGAATGAATAAAAATACGGTCCTTGGTTGGGCAACTTTTTTAATGCTTTTTATGGGAGTTGTACTAATATTATTGGGAGCTTACAGATATAATGATGTTGCTGGCTGGGGTTTTGCAACAGTAGGAATTGGTTTTTTCTGCATTGCTTGGGTATTTAATGCCCTAAAAGGAAGAGTATAAAAGTCTACATTTTCTTGTAGCAGTTTTCAAATTAAATTTTAAAAATAGTATATAATGAGCGACGATAAGAAAGTAATCTTTTCGATGAATAAGTTGTCAAAAACTTATCAATCAACAGGAAAACAAGTTTTAAAAGATATTTATTTAAGTTTTTTTTATGGTGCAAAAATTGGAATTCTTGGTTTAAATGGATCAGGAAAATCTACTCTATTAAAAATTATTGCAGGCGTAGAAAAGAATTTTCAAGGTGATGTAACTTTTGTACCTGGTTATAAAGTTGGTTACTTAGAGCAAGAACCACAACTAGATCCAGAGAAAACAGTTTTAGAAATTGTTAAAGAAGGTGTTGCGGAAACCGTTGCTATTTTAGACGAATACAATAAAATTAATGACATGTTTGGCTTAGAGGAAGTATATTCTGATGCTGATAAAATGGAAAAACTAATGAATCAGCAAGCTATACTTCAAGATAAAATTGAAGCAGCAAATGCATGGGAATTAGATACCAAATTAGAAATTGCAATGGATGCTTTAAGAACACCAGATGCTGATAAAAAAATCGGCGTACTTTCTGGAGGAGAAAAAAGAAGAGTTGCATTGTGTAGATTGTTATTACAAGAACCAGAAATTTTGTTATTAGATGAGCCAACTAACCATTTAGATGCAGAATCTGTGCATTGGTTAGAACATCATTTAGCACAATATAAAGGAACTGTAATTGCAGTTACGCATGATAGATATTTCTTGGATAACGTTGCAGGTTGGATTTTAGAATTAGATAGAGGAGAAGGAATTCCTTGGAAAGGAAATTACGCTGCTTGGTTAGAACAAAAATCTCAAAGAATGGCACGAGAAAGTAAAACGGCTTCTAAACATCAAAAGACCCTAGAACGAGAGCTAGATTGGGTTAGGCAAGGGGCTAAAGGACGTCAAACAAAGCAAAAGGCTCGTTTAAAGAACTATGATAAGTTAATGAGTCAAGACCAAAAGCAAGTTGATGAAAAGCTAGAAATCTATATTCCTAATGGACCAAGACTAGGCACAAATGTTATTGATGCAAAAGGTGTTTCTAAAGCTTTTGGAGATAAGTTATTATATGAAAATTTAGAGTTTAGTTTACCACAAGCAGGAATTGTTGGAATTATCGGTCCCAATGGAGCAGGTAAAACAACGATTTTTAAAATGATTATGGGCGAAGAAACTGCGGATGCAGGTAGCTTTGATGTAGGTGAAACTGCAAAAATAGCTTATGTAGATCAAGCACATTCTAACATCAATCCAGAGAAAACGATTTGGGAAAACTTTTCTGATGGTCAAGACTTAGTGATGATGGGAGGAAAGCAAGTAAATTCTAGAGCGTATTTAAGTCGTTTTAATTTCTCTGGAAGTGAGCAAAACAAAAAAGTAGATACTTTGTCTGGAGGAGAAAGAAACAGATTGCATTTAGCAATGACTTTAAAAGAAGAAGGGAATGTTTTACTTTTAGATGAGCCAACGAATGACTTAGATGTAAATACTTTAAGAGCTCTAGAAGAGGGTTTAGAGAATTTTGCAGGTTGTGCAGTTGTAATTAGTCACGATAGATGGTTTTTAGATAGAGTTTGTACTCATATTTTAGCTTTTGAAGGCGATAGTCAAGTCTATTTTTTTGAAGGGTCTTTTTCTGAATATGAAGAAAACAAGAAAAAACGTTTGGGTGGAGATTTAATGCCAAAACGACTTAAGTATAAAAAACTAATTAGATAAAAGAAAATCTTCATTATAAAAATGAGAATTTCTAGTTTGTAAACACGTTTTATATTAAAGAGATATTGTAAGTATATTTTTAGAAAGTATAACTCATAGTTAAATTAAAAAACAGATTAAGTATACAATTAGTCTGTTTTTTTAGTTTTGTAGACTAATAATTTATGTAAAAATAACTTTATTGTTCAATAGACTTTAATGCTTTTATCATTCTATCATTACCAGAAAAATCTTTACGTAATTCGATATTTTTAAAACCTTTTTTTTCTAACATTTTTACAGTTTCATTTCCTAAATATTGATTAATTTCAAAGAAAAGTAACCCGTTTTTTGTGAGGTGTTTTTTTGCTAAATCTGCTATTTTATCATAAAAAATTAATGGATTTTCATCAGAAACAAACAACGCTATATGAGGCTCATTTTGTAATACATTATTTTGTATTTCTGCTTTTTCTAATTCTCTAACATAAGGAGGATTTGAAACGATAATATCAAAGTTTATTTTATTTTGCTGGGGTTGTTTTAGTTCATCATCCAAAGAATCAACTTTTAAAATATCAGTTTGTATAAACGTGATATCTACACTATTTAAATCAGCATTTTTTTTTGCAATTTTTAGAGCATCCGCAGAAATATCAATTGCATAAATAGTTGCAGTTGGTCTATTTTTGGCTAAAGAAATAGCAATACAACCCGCTCCTGTGCCAATATCTAGAATATTTAAAGAGGTAGAATTATTACTTTTCTGTAGTTTTTTTTCTTCTTCTAAAATCCATTCTACTAATTCTTCGGTTTCAGGTCTTGGAATCAACGTGCTTTCGTCTACTAAAAAAGGATAACCATAAAACTCAGTATTGCCAATTATATATTGAATTGGTTCTTCATTTTTCAACCTTTCTAAAGCATCTTTTAAAAGCGGAAAAATATCGTAAGAAATCTCAAAATCAGGTTGAAGCGTAATGTCGATTCTTTTTAAATTTAAAAATTCATCCATCAATAAAAAGAAAAAAGAATCTATTTCTGTTTTAGGGTAAATAGCAGAAAGCTTTGAGGTTAATTGTTCTCTATAAATTTTTACGGTCATCAAATTAAGTCTAGGTTCTAGGTTTGTTTTTGTTTCTGAATACTTAAAATGTTTTAAGCATCCAAACATTACAAGAATAATGACCAGTATTTCCCATAGGTTTATCAAGATTTATAAAACCATTTTTACTGTATAAAGCTTTTGCAGACTCCATATATGGCATGGTTTCTAAATAGCAATTTTCAAATCCTAGCTCTTTTGCTTTTTGTAAACAAGTGGTAATTAACTTAGTTCCTAGACCTTTACCTCTAATAATTGGTAAAAAATACATTTTTTGAAGTTCACAGGTTTTACCTTCAAAATTATCTAATTGTGCAATACCTGCACCACCAACAATTTTACCATCTTGCTCTATAACAAAATACGTAGATGTTGGTTTTTGAAAGTTTTCAAACATTTCGTCCGTAGCTTTATCCTCATAAGCAGTCCCAACTTTTGGCACACCCAATTCTATTAAAACGTTTCTAATTACTTTCGCAACTTGCAAATTATCTTGTTGCTCAATTTCTCTAATGATAAAATCTTTATTTGTCATTTATTCCTGTATTTTTGCAGGGGCAAGTTACCTGTTTTTTTTAATATTTTTTGATGAAAAATGCACTCTTTTTAGTTGGTTTAATTTTATTTATTTGTAGTTGTTCTGTTAAAAAATTACCCATTTTTTTAAAGGTTGATGATATAAAAATACTCAGCTTTTCATCAGATACGATTCGTTTGCAAGCAAATGCGTATTTTCAAAATCCAAATGATGTTGGTGGTAAAATTTTTACAGATAATATTTTAATATTCGTAAATAATGTTGAGGTGGCCCAAGTTGTTTCTGATGAATTTAAAGTGCCAGCAAAAAATGATTTTTTGATTCCGTTGACAGCAAAAATAGCAACAAAAAGTATTTTAAGTTCTGATAAAAATGGAATTTTAGGAGGTTTGATAAATTCATTTTTAACCAAAAAATTAAATGTTAGAATTAAAGGAAAGCTAGATTATGTTGTTTTTGGCTTTAAAAAAGAATTTTTGGTTGATAAAACTCAAGAAATAAAAATAAACTTTTAAATTGATTTTTTTCAATTTTTTAAAATCACATAAAATATCAATCACGAATTTTACATAAAGCGCTGTTTACAAATTGCTAAAAATGCAATAGGAACTTCACGACCAAACCCTAGTGTTGGTGCTGTAATTGTGCACCAGAATAAAATTATTGGCGAAGGGTTTACTTCAAAATATGGGCAAAATCATGCAGAGGTAAATGCGGTAAACACTGTTAATAATAAAAAACTTTTAAAAGAAGCAACAATTTACGTAACGCTAGAACCTTGTTCACATTTTGGTAAAACACCACCATGTGCAGATTTGTTGGTAAAACATCAATTTAAAAACGTGGTTATTGGTTGTGTAGATTCTAACACCTTAGTTGCGGGTAAAGGAATTGAGCGTTTAAGAAATGCGGGAATTAATGTTATTGTTGGAGTTTTAGAAGCCGAATGCAGAACACATCACAAACGATTTTTTACGGTACAAGAGAAAAAGAGACCTTATGTTATTCTAAAATGGGCAGAAACTAAAGATGGTTTTGTAGCGCCTTTAGAAAGAAATGAGAAAGCTCCTGTTTGGATTTCAAACAACTATGCGCAACAATTAGTTCATAAATTTAGAAGTGAAGAGCACGCTATTTTAGTTGGGACAAATACTGTAATTGCAGACAATCCTAAATTAAATGTTAGAACTTGGTCTGGCAACAATGCCACACGGATTGTGTTAGATAAAAGCTTGCGAATATCAAAAGAAGCATCCGTTTTTGACCGAACTGTAAAAACAATTGTAATTACAGACGCAACAAGTTTAAAGCATATAGAAAGAAGTTTGAAATTAGAGCATTTTAATCAGTTAGAAGAAAGCCGACAACTAATTTTTGAAACTATTAATTTTACTAAAAATATTGCTGGCCAAATTTGCGCTGTTTTACAAAAGCATCAAATTGAGTCTTTACTTGTAGAGGGAGGAACACAAACTTTACAAACTTTTCTTGATGCTAATTTATGGGATGAAGCCAACGTTTTTGTTAGTAAAACTTCTTTTAAAAACGGAATTAAAGCACCTATTTTATCAGCGTCAATGACATCCGAAATAAGAATTAAAAACGACGTTTTAAAAAAATACATAAATGATTAAAAACATCATCTTCGATTTTGGAGATATTTTCATCAATCTTGATAAACATGCAACTTATAAGGAAATGGCAAAATTAGGTGTCACTAAAATTTCTGATGAAATGATTGCTGTGTATCATGAATATGAAAAAGGTTTAATGGCTACGGATGAATTTATTACTTTTTACCATGATAAATTCGGAATTAAAAAAGAAGATTTAGTATTCGCTTGGAATGCTATTTTGTTAGATTTTCCTAAAAAGCGTTTAGATTTTTTAAAAGATTTAGCTAGGAGTAAAAGATACAGATTATTCTTGTTGAGTAATACAAACGTTTTACACATTAAATGGGTTCAAAATTCTTTAGGAGAAGAGTTCTATAATGAATTTAAAAACAGTTTTGAGCAGTTTTATTTGTCCCACGAAATTAATTTCAGAAAACCAGATTCAGAAATTTATGAATTTGTTTTAAAAGAAAATAATTTAATTGCAGATGAAACTTTGTTTGTAGATGATTTAAAAGAAAATACAGACTCCGCCAGTAAATTAGGTATTCATGTTTGGAATTTAATTCCAGAAAAAGAAGACGTTACAGAATTATTCATTAGAAATAAAATAAATTGATTCACTTACTTTTAAGTATCCTTTTTTCAACAGGATTATTTGTTATTTTTAAATATTTTGGGGTTTATAAGGTTGATACTTTAAAAGCAATTTTTGTAAATTATATTGTTGCTTTTATCTTAGGTTTTACATTAGCAGAAAGAAGTTTTTCTTTTATAGAATTACCAAGTCAACCTTGGTTTTACAGTGCAATTTTTTTAGGCGCTTTGTTTGTCTCTATTTTTTTTGTGATGGCAAAAACAGCTCAAATAAACGGGGTTTCTGTGGCTTCTGTTGCAGGAAAAATGTCTGTAGTTATCCCTGTTTTCTTTGGGGTATTTCTTTACAATGAATCTGTTACTTTTTTAAAGATTTTAGGAATACTTATTGCACTAGTTGCTGTTTATCTGGCAGCTGTAAAAGACCAAAAATCAACTCATAAAAATGCAGGTTTGTTATTTCCTATTTTACTTTTTTTAGGATCAGGAGTTATTGATACAACATTAAAATTCGTTGAGGTAAATTATGTACAAAAAGAGGATGTTTCAGTTTTTTCTGGGAGTTTATTTGGTTGTGCAGCATTCTTTGGGTTGATTATTTTGCTGATTAAATCTATTGAAAAAAGAGAATCTTTTGGAAAGAAAAACATCATTGCTGGTATTATCTTGGGAGTCCCTAATTATTTTTCGATTATATTCTTAATTAAAGCTTTAAAAACTGATGGTTTTGAAAGTTCAACATTATTTACAATTAACAATGTTGGTATTGTAGTTGTTTCTACTTGGGTAGGAATTTTAGTATTTAAAGAACAATTTAGCCTTAAAAACAAAATTGGTGTTGGGTTGGCAATAGTTGGGATAGTAATTGTAGCTTTGGCTTAATGGATACAGACAGTTTTAAAACGATTTTAAAAGCATCAGAAGAAACACTTTTTAAAGAAAAAAGCAGTAAGTTTTTTGGATATGCTTTTCCTGTCTTAAATGAAGAGGATGTAAAACATTGTTTGGAACAATTAAAAAATAAACATCATGCTGCACGTCATTTTTGTTATGCCTATCAAATAGGAGTAGCGGATGTAAAGTATCGAGCAAATGATGACGGAGAGCCAAACAACTCTGCAGGTTTGCCTATTTACGGACAAATACAATCTTTTGAAGTTACAAACATTTTAGTTGTTTCTGTTCGTTATTTTGGAGGAACAAAATTAGGTGTTGGTGGTTTAATAAGTGCGTATAAAATATCCGCACAAATTACATTAGAGGGGTCAGAAATCATAGAAAAAACAATTGATGTAAATTTTCAATTGAATTTTGAATATGATTTAATGAACGCGGTTCAGAGAATCGTCAAAGAAAAAAACATAGAAATTATATATCAGAAATTAGAATTAGCTTGTGAGTATGTAATTTCTATCAGAAAAAAAGAAGCACCATCTATTTTTGAAATTTTCGAGAATTTATATAAAGTAGATATTAAAGAGTTAGAACCCTAAACTTTTTAATAAAAAATCTGGACACTTTGTTGGTTTCATCGTTTTCATATTCATAAATGCTAAAACAGAGCTTCCTATGCAGATGATTTCATCATTTTGATTAGTTATTTTATATTCAAACTCAATTTTAACCATTGGCTTTTTCTTTAAAAAAGTTTCAATAGTTAACATATCGTCGTAGACGGCAGATTTTATAAAGTTACAATTTAGAGAAATGACGGGTAACATAATTCCGCTAATTTCCATATCTTTGTAGGTAACCCCTAATTTACGGAGCCATTCAGTTCTTCCAAGTTCAAAATATTGCGCATAATTTCCGTGGTAAACTACGCCCATTTGGTCAGTTTCTGAGTAACGGACTCTAGTTTTTGTTGATGATTTTATCAAAAAGTAATTTTTTTAAATTTTTACCATTGTACGAAAAAAAAAGTTAATAATCAATAGCCATTTAGTTTTTTTATACTGTTTTTTATTCACACTTTTGTAAAGCTAAAGAAAAAGAGAACTAGTTGGTGATTTTCACCTAAATAAGAACCAAAGAACTTACGATAATAACAAATGACTTTCACAGCTGAATCCGTATGGACAGATTGTCTTTCTTTTATAAAAGACAACATAAAGCCACAAGCCTATAAAACATGGTTTGAACCTATAATACCTGTAAAACTTTCGGGAGAAGCATTAACAATTCAAGTGCCAAGTAAATTTTTTTATGAATGGTTAGAAGAGCACTATATTAAATTATTGCGTGTTGCATTAGTAAGACAATTAGGTAATGATGCCAAATTGATTTACGATGTAAAAATGGAAAATAATTACAGTAGTAATAGACCACAGATTGTAAAAATACCAAGTTCAAATAGAGATCCATTAAAACCACAAAGAGTAACTGTGCCCATAGAATCTGGTAAAAGAGAATTAAGAAATCCTTTTATAATACCTGGTTTACAAAAGGTAAAAATAGAATCTCAATTAAATGCAAATTATAGCTTTGTTAATTTTATTGAAGGCGACTCTAACAGATTAGCGCGCTCTGCAGGTATGGCAGTTGCCAACAAGCCTGGTGGAACTTCTTTTAATCCATTATTAATTTATGGAGGAGTTGGTTTAGGAAAAACACATTTATCGCACGCAATTGGTGTAGATATAAAAGATAAGTATCCAGACAAAACAGTTTTATATATTTCTTCGGAAAAATTTACACAGCAATTTATAGATTCGGTAAAATCTAATACTAGAAATGATTTTATTCATTTCTATCAAATGATTGATGTTTTAATAATTGATGATGTACAATTTTTATCTGGTAAAGCAGGTACACAAGATGTTTTCTTTCATATTTTTAATCATTTACATCAAAATGGTAAACAAGTAATTTTAACATCAGATAAAGCGCCTGTAGATATGCAAGACATTGAGCAGCGTTTGTTATCTCGTTTTAAATGGGGATTATCAGCAGAGTTACAAGCACCAGATTACGAAACCAGAATATCTATTTTACAAAATAAATTGTACAGAGATGGTGTAGAAATGCCAGAAGATATTGTAGAATATATTGCTAAAAATATTAAGTCTAACGTAAGAGAACTAGAAGGTGTTCTTATTTCTATGATCGCGCAAGCTTCTTTTAATAGAAGAGAATTCTCGGTAGAATTAGCAAAACAAATAGTTGATAAGTTTGTAAAAAACACCAAGAAAGAAGTTTCCATAGATTATATTCAAAAAGAAGTTTCTAAATATTTTGACATGGATGTTGCTACTTTACAATCTAAAACCAGAAAAAGACATATTGTACAAGCACGTCAATTAGCAATGTTTTTTGCTAAAAGGTTAACGAAAACATCTTTAGCTAGTATTGGTAATCAAATTGGTCAAAGAGATCATGCGACCGTTTTACATGCTTGTAAAACAGTTGACAACCTTACAGAAACAGACAAGCAATTTAGAAAATACGTTGACGATTTAACTAAGAAGTTAACGTTTTAAAAATTTTAAGTTACAATGATAAAAGTTCTAATGGTTTGCTTGGGCAATATTTGCCGTTCGCCATTAGCAGAAGGACTTTTAGTTTCAAAAGTAAATGCTGATGAAATTTTTGTAGATTCTGCTGGTACAGCAGCTTATCATCTAGGGAAACTACCAGACGAGCGTTCTATCGAAGTAGCTAGAAAACACGGAATTGACATTACAAACCAAAGAGCTAGAAAATTTATAATCAAAGATTTTGATACTTTTGATTTTATTTATGCGATGGATTAAAGTAATTACCAAAATATTTTAATGTTTGCAAGAAACCAAATTGATAAAGACAAAGTACACTTAATTTTAAATGAAACGCATCCAACTAAAAACGTATCTGTTCCTGATCCTTATTATGGCGAAAATCAAGGTTTTGAAAACGTGTATATACTGTTAAATGAGGCTTGTGAAATCATAGCAAATAAACTATCTAAAATAAAATAAGTACACTTTTTTATCAGAATTTTTTTTTAAAATTAGTGTTTAAAATATACAAAATGATTGGTAAACTCTACTTAATTCCTACAACTTTGGGCGATACAGAACCTTTAGAAGTAATGCCTTTATCAGTAAAAAATGTAATAGATCAATTAGAGTATTTCATTGTAGAAAATGAAAAGTCTGCTCGAAGATTTATAAAAAAAATAGCACCAGAAAAAGAACAGTCTTCTTTAAAGATGATGTCATTAGATAAATATGCAGAGGAGATCGATACCTTAACGTATCTAGATAATTGCCTAAAAGGAATTAATATTGGCTTATTATCTGAGGCGGGAGTTCCTGCAATTGCAGACCCTGGGGCAAGTATGGTTAAGCTAGCGCATCAAAAAAATATACAAGTAGTTCCTTTAGTTGGTCCTTCATCTATTTTAATGGCGATGATGGGTTCTGGTATGAATGGGCAAAATTTTGCTTTTAATGGATATTTACCAATTGAAAAAGGAGAACGAAAAAATGCGATTAAAGATTTAGAAAAATTATCTAAAGACAAAAACCAATCACAGATTTTTATAGAAACTCCATATAGAAATGAAAAGATGTTTACAGAGTTAAAAGACACCTTAGCTCCAATTACTTATTTATGTATTGCCGCAGATATTACGTTGCCAACAGAATATATTAAAACGATGATGGTAAAAGATTGGATGCATCAAAAGCCAGATTTGCATAAAAAGCCAGCTATTTTTATAATTCAGAAGTAATTACGCTTTTGCGTTTTGATCTGCTTCAATATTAGAAATATCATAACCAGCAAATTTTTTCAAATAGCTTTTAATAGTAGTTCCGTAAGCATCCGAAAAACATTCAGTTCCATTACTTCTTAAGTAATTTTTTACATTTCCTGCTCCACTTAAATGGGCAGCTGCTAAAATCCCTGATTCTGTAATTACAATTCCGTTAATTGTTTTTCCAACAGAGCGTTGAATATCTTTTCTTAAAATCCATTTATTTACTTTACATAAAGCAATAAATGCTTTTTCTTGTAATTCTGGATTTTGTAAAAATTCATTAGTATTATAAATGTCTAATCGCTCTAAAGTTGTTCTCCCAAACTGGTATTTGCCTAAATAACCTAAAGTATTAACTACAGTGTAACTTCCTTGAGATTCTTTAAATGCAACAGCTTGTTTAAAAGCGACAAAGTTTTTTTGTAAATATGGAATATTGTATTCTAAATACTTAGGGTAAGAAACCGATTCGGTACTTTCTATGGTGGTTATAGAAGTTGTACTTACTAATACAATAATTGCACTACTTAAATATAAAAACTTTTTGACTACCATATATTATCTCTGCTTTCTATTTCGCAGCGCAAACCTATAACATATTTTTAAAGTAATTGACAATCAATATGTTAAAAAATTGAAAAATTATTGAAAATTTTGGTTTTGTAAGCTTAGATTACGGATTTCGGAAAACTATATCCTTTTTTTTTGAGAAAATGATAAGCAAATGGTATTTATTTAACAATATAATTGTTATCTGTTTACGCCTTGTTTATTCATCCAAACATGATATTTAGCAGCGTTATTATTGTGTTGAGCAAGTGTTTTTGCAAAAGCATGAAAGCCTAATTTTTCAACACTGGCGCACATGTACATATAATTATGTGTGTCAGGATTTAAAACCGCATCGATGCTTGAAATATCTGGCATAGCAATTAAAGTAGGAGGTAAACCTTTATTTTTATATGTATTATAAGGTGAATCTATGTCTAAATCTGCTGTTAAAACTCTTTTTACGGCATAATCTTGACCTTTTATTTCTCTAATGCTATAAATAACAGTAGGATCTGCTTGCAAAGGCCAACCATCTTTTAACCTGTTTAAATACAAGCCTGCAACAATTGGACGCTCGGAATTTTTAGCAGTTTCTTTTTGAACAATAGATGCCAATGCAATTACTTGTTCTTTAGTCATCTTTAATTTTTTTGCTTTTTCTAATCTTGCTTCTGTCCAAAAACGATTGTATTCTGTTAATAATTTATCTCTTAATCCGTTTGCAGAAATATTCCAATAAACTTGATAACTATTAGGTATACATATTTGTAAAACTGATTTTTTAGTAAGCTTATTCTCTGATAAAAAATTAGCATCTGTAAAAGAATTTGAGATAGAAAGCGAGTCAACTTCTAATTGTTCTGCTATTCTACTAGCAAATTTTTCTAAAGTATCTTGATTGTTAAAGGATAGACTTAGCGCTGTTTGATTACCAATTCTTAACAAATTAACAAGTTCGTTGTTAGACATGCCTTTTGTTAAAAGATATCTGCCGCTTTTAGGTTTCGAAAAGTTTTTTTGCGCAGCAACTATTAAAAAAGTGCTGGGGTTTTTAGAATAATCGGCTAGTTTTTCTTTAACGTCTAATAAACTGTCTGTAGAATATACAAAAAGTACCATGTCCTTAGTAATTGCTTTTCCGAATATTTTTTGATAATAGTTGTATCCTATAATTGTGCCTATTAAAAGGAGGATAGCTATAACTGTGTAAATCAATTTTTTATTCAAGGGTTTTCTAGTTTTTTAAATTTTTGCGAAATTACTCTTTTATCAGTTGGAATAAAATTTCATCCTTAAATTTTCCTTCAGATGAAATCCAATCTTTTTTAGCACCAATTTTCACAAAGTTATGTTTATTAAACAATGCTAGACTCTTGTTATTGTCTGATGTAATGTTTGCGAATAATTGATGTAATTGTAAATGAATAAAAGAAAAGTTAATTAAGAGAAATAAGGCTTCTGATGCAAAACCTTTATTTTGAAAATCAGGATGAATTAAAATTCCAATTCCTGCTCTTTTATGTTGCGGATTAAAATCAAATAAATCAATCATTCCTATTTGTTTTTTTGTTGATTTTTCTTCAATTAACAAACGAAGTTGTTTGCTTTGGTAAATATCTAAATGTGCATTTTCTAAATATTGTTTTAAAAGATATTTTGAAAACGGCGTTTGTGTATGGCTAACTTCCCAGAAGGATTCACTATTTTCTATTTGATATAGAAATTCTAAATCTTCTGGTTCTAGAGCTCTTAAATTAATATGTTTTCCTAAAAGTGTTGTCATTATATACTTATACTTCCTTTAAAAACAAACTTAGCGGGTCCTGTTAAAAATACATTTTTATAAACACCATTTTCTTCTGTAAATGAAACTTCTAAAACACCACCTTCTACGGGCAATGTAATTAAATTACTTTCTGTTTTATTTGTTTTATGCATGGCAATTGCAACAGCAGTAACTCCTGTTCCGCAAGCTAAAGTTTCGTCTTCAACACCTTTTTCATAGGTGCGTACTCTAAAAGTAGCGTTATCAATTTTCTGAACAAAATTAACATTACTTCCAGGATGTTTATAGCTATTTCTTATTTTCTTACCATTTACAAAGACAGGATATTCGTTTAAATCAGCAACTAATTCTACATGATGTTGTGTGCCTGTATAAGCAAAAACCGAATTTTCATTCACTTCAATTTCACCAACGTCAATCATTTTAAGAGAAATAATGCTGTTTTTAATTGTTGCAAAATGTTCACCATCAAAAGCTATAAAGGTTGTTTCTGTATCAATAATGTCTAAATATTTTGCAAAAGCAACAGCACATCGTCCTCCGTTTCCACAAAAAGTTTCACTTCCATCGGCATTAAAATAGATCATTTTAAAATCGAAATTATCATCATTTTCTATTAAAATAATTCCGTCTGCACCAACACCAAAATGCCTGTCTGCTATATGAGAAATAATTTTAATATTCTCTTTTGGAAAAGTTTTTGCTCTGTTGTCTACCATCACAAAATCATTTCCAGTACCTTGATATTTGTAAAAAGTCAAATTCATAGTACAAATATACTAATTTCAAGAGTAAAACAATATTGTTAAAACGTGGTTAAAAATCAGTTAAACAGATTTTTTAAAAAAGTTTAAACTGTATATTTGAGTAATTAATAATTAAAGATTTAGAATTATGAAAAATTTTTTTGGTTTATTAGGAATGGCAATTTTAGGAGGCGTAATTACTTTAGGTGGTTACAAAATGCTATTTAATGATAATGTAATAATAGAAAGGTCGGCGCCAGAAATTATCCAAACTATTCAAACCAATTACAATCCGGCTTATAATAATTCAACCGCAATTGGTGCTGCATCAATTGATTTTACCTTTGCAGCAGAAAAATCTTTAAACGCAGTCGTTCACGTTAAAAATACAACGACCAGAACGCAAGCAAATCCTCTAGATCTTTTCTTTGGAAGTGGAAATGGCACAAGAAAGTACGAGCAGGTTGGTACAGGAAGTGGTGTTATTATTTCTTCAGATGGTTACATCGTAACAAATAATCATGTTATTGATGCTGCAAACGAAATTGAAATCACTTTAAACAATAAGAAAAAATACAAAGCAAAATTAATTGGTACTGATAAGGATAATGATATTGCATTGTTAAAAGTTGATACAGAAATGGAATTACCATATGTGCCATTTGCCGATTCTGATGCTATAAAAGTAGGTGAATGGGTTTTGGCTGTTGGTAATCCTTATAACTTAACATCTACTGTAACTGCAGGAATTGTAAGTGCAAAAGGTAGAGATTTAGAAGGTAACTCTGCAATTGATTCTTTTATACAAACGGATGCCGCAGTAAATCCAGGAAATAGCGGAGGTGCTTTGGTAAACACAAGAGGAGAATTGGTAGGAATCAACACTGCAATTTCATCTAAAACTGGTTCTTTTGTTGGGTATTCCTTTGCTGTCCCATCTAATATTGTTAAAAAAGTAATAGACGATTTGTTAGAATTCGGCGCAGTGCAAGAGGCCGTAATTGGTATTCGTTTTTCTCCAATTGATAATGATAAAATAGAAGGTGTAAAAATTATTGCCGTAGAAGATAATCAGGGCGCAGCGAAAGCTGGGTTAAAAGTAAATGACATCATAGTAAAAGTAAATAATGTTGATATTACAAAATTTTCCGAATTAAGAGGTCAACTAACCGCAAAAAGACCAGGGGAATCTGTAAACATTACGGTGGATAGAAACGGAGAATTGTTAACTAAAAGTGTAAAGTTAAGTAAGAAAGAAAAAAGGTTTATTTCAAGTTCGTTTAAATGGGAATTACAAGACCTATCAAAAAGTGAATTAAAAAAGTACACTATTAAATATGGTATAAGGATTATTGAAACGGGAGAGCCTGATTCTAAAAATAGTTTAAAGAATTTCATAATTATAAAAATTAATGATAAAGAAGTAGAATCAGCAGAAGAAGCTGTAAAACTATTAGAAAGTGTTGCCCAAAGTAGATATTCTATCGTATTAGAAATGATAAATATAAACGGGAAAAAAGAAACGTTGCGTTTTAGATAATTTCTTAACACAATTCTTACAATCTAGAATCCTGGTTTTTTAAATCAGGATTTTTTTATGCACTAAAGTTTTACACGAAATCGATTTCGTATTTTCAAAAAAAGAAATACTTTTGCAAATATTATAAATTAGTAATACAACTATGTCAATAAATTTAGATTACGAAAAAGAAGTTGCTTTACAAGCAAAAACAAGAAGAGCTACTATTAAATTTATAAATATCGTAAATGATTTATGGTATGACAAATCGATAGAATTAGTCTTGTTTAGAAATCCATTAGTAGACAAAAGAGCTAGTGAAGTTTTAAACTTAATTAATTACGCAAAAGAATTTGTAAACAAGCCAATTACAATTATTGATGCCCTAAATATTGCAAAAGCAATACAGAAGATAGATTTGCCATCATCAAAATTAGATATTGGTAAACTAGCATATGAGTGTCATTTAAATCCTAAGGCTTGTGGAGACAAAGTAGCTTTTGTTACGAAGCAATTAAAAAATGCAACTGAATTTAAAGATATTACGCCAAAAGATGTCGTTTTATATGGGTTTGGTAGAATTGGGCGTTTATTAGCAAGAGAGTTAATGACCAAAATGGGTAAGGGATCTCAATTACGTTTAAGAGCTATAGTAACTCGAGGAGAAATTACACAAGCTGTATTAGACAAAAGAGCATCTTTATTAAGTATAGATTCTGTTCACGGCGATTTCTTAGGAACTGTACAAACAGACATAGAAAACAACGCTTTAATTATAAACGGAACAACTGTTTTTATGATTTCTGCAAACAACCCAGAAGAGATAGATTATACCGCTTATAACATTAATGAGGCGTTAATTATAGATAATACAGGTGCTTTTAGAAATGATGTTGAGTTAAGTAGACATTTAAAATCGAAAGGCGCAAGTAAGGTTTTAATAACTGCTCCGGCAAAAGGAATTCCAAATATTGTACATGGTGTAAATCATAAATTACACAACCCAGACACAGTATCTATTTTTTCAGCAGCATCTTGTACTACAAATGCAATTACACCTATTTTAAAAGTTTTAGAAGATAATTTCGGAATTAAAAAAGGGCACTTAGAAACGATTCACGCATATACTAACGACCAAAATTTGGTAGATAATATGCACAGTAAATCGAGAAGAGGAAGAGCAGCAGCTTTAAATATGGTAATCACAGAAACGGGTGCAGGTGCAGCGGTTTCAAAAGCAATACCAGCATTAGCGGGTAAATTAACATCCAATGCAATTAGAGTTCCAGTACCAAACGGTTCTTTAGCTATTTTAAGTTTGCAATTACGAGTTCCTGTAACAAGAGAGGCAATAAATTCAACTATAAAAAAATATGCTTTAGAAGGCGATTTAGTAGAACAAATAAAATATTCTATTGACAATGAATTAGTTTCATCAGATGTTATTGGTACAACTGCTCCCTCAATTTTCGATAGCACAGCAACCATTACAGACAAAGAAACTATTGTAGTTTATGTTTGGTATGATAATGAATATGGGTATTCTCACCAAGTGATGCGTTTGGCAAAACACATTGCAAAAGTTAGAAGATTTACGTATTACTAAGACATTGTTTTTTTTAATCTATAAAATTGCCCACAACATTTTTTGTTTTGGGCTTTATTTTTTTAGAAGTTATTTCCTGCTTTCCATTCTATCTTTTTTATGAAAAATAAAAAAGGATGCCATTTCAATCAGGGCTAAACTTGTTTGCCAGCTTTTAGCAATACTTAGAAACCTGTTTTTTTATATATTTCTAATTTAAAAAACCTCTCAAGTTTAAAGCTTAAGAGATTTAAAAATTTTCTTTTTCACTAAAACTTTGTAAATAATGTTTCTAGTAGTTACAAAAAGACGATTAATCTTGATCAAAAAACTCAATATCAGCTTCAAAATCATCACTTAGAAACTCGTTTTTACCCATCCAATAATCTGAAGTAGTAATTTTGTATTGTTTGTCATTTTTATAAAGTTCCCAAATAACATCATTCGCTTCTTTAAATTCTTCTTTTGCAAGAATCTGATTTCCAAATAATCTATTGGCAATATTACTTTTTGTTAAGTTTTGGGCAAAACATTTTAAAATAATTTCTTTTGTAATTGTTTTATCAGCATTAGAAATTGGTGTAATTTCAAAATCCACAATTGTTGCTTCTGTATTCAGAAATTTACCATTATAAGCTTTGTATAACAATTGATTTATAGAAAACAAATCTTTGTGTAACCCAATCTCTGGATATTCTTCAGATATTCTATCCAATAACATTTCATGAGAAAGTTGATCAATTTGTCCTTCGTTTAAATGTGTAGACAACTTGTAGTCTAAAACAATTGCAGCTGCTTCATTGGTTTCATAATCTGCAATTGCCATAAACAAAAGTTCTTGCAATTCTTTAAGATCAGTACTTTCTGCATCAGCAAAACCAAACTTATCTAAAAGTTTTTTATAATCATCAATAGTCCAATAATCAGGAAGTGTGTTAACCGTAGCAATTTTATGTATTTTTATATCGTATTTCATTAATAACAGTTCATTTTTTATTTATCAGGAATGTACAAAATTTCAAGTTTAAAAAAGAGTTTTTTATAAAATAATAATTAGAGTTTTACAAAATAAAATTGATGAAAGCCTGTTTTTAATTGACTTTTATTACATAATAGATGCCTTTTCTCTTAATCTATGCAGATATAAAAATAATGAGTTTTTTAGAGGATCTCTTATTTAAAATAGTGCTTTTTTTGATAATAAAATCCCTGCCTTTTATAGGTAAAAGTTCAATTATTGTTCTATTTTTGAGTTATATTTATTTAATATTATTTTTGATATTTTTTTTAGTTTTCATCAATTTTAAAAGAGTAGATTTTACCGTAATTCAAGATAAAAATTAATGACTATTCAGCAGAAAATAAATTTTTTACGTGATGAGTTAAACAACCATAATTACAATTATTATGTGTTGGATAATGCAACAATACCAGATTTTGATTTTGATGTAAAACTTAAAGAGTTAGAAAAGTTAGAACAAGAAAATCCAGCATTTTTTAATTCTAATTCTCCAACCCAAAGAGTAGGAGGAGAAATCACTAAAAATTTTGAAACTGTTTCTCATATAAATAGAATGTATTCTTTAGATAATTCGTATTCGAAAGAAGATTTATTAGATTGGGAAAAACGACTTCAAAAAATGCTTGGAGCATCAGAAATAAAATATTCGTGCGAACTAAAGTTTGATGGAGCATCTATCAATTTAACTTATAAAAACGGACAGTTTATAAAAGCAGTTACCAGAGGAGACGGTTTTCAAGGTGATGATGTAACAAATAATATAAAAACAATTTTATCAATTCCGTTATCAATCACAAAAGACTTTGTTCGTAATTTTGAGATGCGTGGAGAAATCATTTTACCTTTAGATGGTTTTAATAAAATGAACGAAGATCGAGTTGCAAACGGAGAAGAAGAATATAGAAACCCCAGAAATACCGCAAGCGGAAGTTTAAAATTACAAGATAGTGCAGAAGTTGCAAAACGACCTTTAGATTGTTTGTTGTACCAGGTTGTAACATCAGAAAGAAAATATAAAACCCATTTTGAAAGTTTATCAACTGCAAGAATAGTGGGGTTTAAAGTTCCTGAAACTATTGCTTTGGCAACATCTATTGATGAAGTTTTTGATTTTGTAAATTATTGGGACGTAAAACGTCGTGAATTGCCCTATGAAACTGACGGTGTCGTTATAAAAGTAAATAATTTACAACAGCAAGAGGAGTTAGGTTATACAGCAAAATCCCCAAGATGGGCAATTGCGTACAAATTTAAAGCAGATCAAGTCTCAACTATTTTAAACGAAATTACGTATCAAGTTGGTAGAACTGGCGCAATAACTCCTGTTGCAAACTTAGAACCTGTACAATTGGCAGGAACTACTGTTAAACGCGCTTCTTTGCACAACGCAGATCAAATCGAAAAATTAGATATTAGAGTAGGAGATACTGTTTTTGTAGAAAAAGGTGGAGAAATTATTCCAAAAATAATTGCTGTTAATTTTACAAAACGCTTAGAAAATTCTGAACCCACAAAATACGCAACAAATTGCCCTGAATGTAACTCAGAATTGATTAGAACAGAAGGTGACGCAAAGCATTATTGTCCTAACGAATTTGGTTGCGCACCGCAAATAACAGGAAGAATTCAGCATTTTATTAGTAGAAAAGCAATGGATATTGAGGGTTTAGGGGGCGAAACTGTTGATTTATTGCGCAAAGAAGGATTCATAGAAAACTATGCAGATTTGTACGATTTAAAAGTTGAGCAAGTAATTCCGTTAGAAAGAATGGCAGAAAAGTCTGCGCAAAACATGATTGATGGTATTATAAAATCAAAAAACATCCCTTTTGAAAAAGTGTTATTTGCCCTTGGTATTCGTTTTGTGGGAGAAACTGTAGCTAAAAAACTGGCAAAACATTTTAAATCGATTGATAAATTAATGACTTCAGATTTTGAAACCCTTATTACTGTTGATGAAATTGGTGATAGAATCGCGCAAAGTATTATCGAGTTTTCATCAAATTTAGGAAATATTCAACTGGTAAATCGTTTAAAATCTCACGGACTACAATTAGAGGTTTCTGCTAAAAGTTTAGAAAATCAGACAAATAAATTAGAAGGGCAAGTTTTTGTGGTTTCAGGCATCTTTTATCAAATGAGTAGAGAAGAACTCAAAAAAGCAATTGAAGATAATGGTGGTAAAGTTAGTTCCTCAATTTCTAAAAAGACAAATTTCATTATTGCCGGCGATAATATGGGCCCAAGTAAATTAACAAAAGCCCAAGATTTAGGTGTTCAAATAATTTCGGAACAAGAATTTATAGACAAGTTAAGCTAGCTTTTATTAATATTGAATAAAAATTTAGATTTGAAAAAATTCTCATACCTATATATAGTATTAATTTCTATCGCTACTTTTTCACAAAAAAGAGCAATAGACTCTTTGCCTAAAAACTTAGAAGACTATGTTTTTGTTAAACCAGGAGATACTTTAACAATTCAATTAAATGAATTCTCAATAATACCAAAGCAAAAGTTTAAGTCAAAAGAAGACATTCGTTATTATTTATGGTTTCGCAAAAAAGTAATTAAAGTATATCCATATGCAAAATTGGCTTCAGAAAGATTAGATACATTAAATAATAGGCTAGATAAGATACAATCTAACAGTAAAAGAAGAAAATATACAAAATTAATTCAGAAATACATAGAAGGCGAGTTCACCGATCAAATCAAAAAACTAACAAGAACAGAAGGTCGCATTTTAATTAAACTCATTCATCGACAAACAGGAAAAACTGCTTTTAATAATATAAAAGGATTAAGAAGTGGTTGGAAAGCTTTTTGGTATAACACAACAGCAAACGTATTTAAGCTTTCTTTAAAAGACGAATACAATCCAGAATCTGTTAATGAAGATTATTTAATAGAAGACATTTTACTAAGGGCTTTTCAAGACGGCCTTTTAAAGAAACAAGCATCAAGATTAAGCTTTGATTTCCAGAATGCAATTGCAAAGAGAAAAGCAGAAATCAATGTAGAGAAATATAAAAAGATGTTTGTAAAGCAGAAAAAGAAGAACGACAAAAAAAAGAAAACTACAAACTAGACTTATTTTTTTGCTTGATTGTTCTTTTTTTGAAGTATCTGGGTTGTTTCGGAGTTGCAATTAGGATAATATTTATAGATGCAAGAGAGCGCTTTTAGTATAAGAAAGAGATAGTCTTTTTATTTTTATAATAGTATGCTATTTTAAACTTTAGTGCGTTGTTTTTAGATTTCAAAAGAAATTGATACCTTGAATACTTATGTCTCAGATACTATTTTTAGGTTAAAACTTTCAACATTTATGTGAGCTTTCTTTAGTTTAAGTTGTTAAAACAAGAATTAAAACCAAATATTTATCTTTAAAATTGTCACTTTATGCTTGTGGGCAATGTGATTTTATTTTTATAAGACAGTTATTAAAGTTGATTTATTTGGTGAAGATTATTTAATTTTAAAAAACATTTCCTTAATTTTATTTAGTTAAATAGTTCAATTTAATTGGATTAGGTTTTGTTTTCAAAATAATTTTCAAAAAAGGTTTCAAAACAGTTGTAGGATTAAAAAGAGGGTGTATATTTGCACCCGCTAACGCAAATATTAGTGTGTTGGTAAGTTCATTGATGTTTGATAATTGGATTACTATTTAGGATTTAGTTCAAATAATTTTTATTGCAAAATAAATTATTTTTATTAGGTTTATAATTAAAAAGCGTGGTATCTTTGCGGTCCGAATTTTTCGGTATTTAAGTTCATGTTTTAGTGTTTTAATTGGGAGTAAAAAAAATAA
>Ga0222630_1000035_pt1 | contig 62845 bp, 52 predicted proteins | sample AntAcemetagenom3_FD_179842 | JGI IMG/M metagenome (GOLD analysis project Ga0222630, IMG submission 179842) | Saline water microbial communities from Ace Lake, Antarctica - #3 | ecosystem: Environmental > Aquatic > Non-marine Saline and Alkaline > Saline | place: Antarctica: Ace Lake | collected...
TTTAGCGCCAAATTTGGTGCCGCATTTAACGACGGCGACTCCCACATGACGGTCCTTGTGGATTACTATGATCGCGAGTCCATCAAAGCCACAGAGGACGAGCGATGGAGCGTAGGCGACCACCGTAAGATATTGCCCGACGACTCGCTCTGGAAGACAAATACTGCTTTTAGGAATCTTTATTCATACCAGTATGCTCAGTTAGACCAATCAGGCACAAATAGCTTTACAGATTCAAAGGGTGAAATGCAAATTTTACCTACTGGCGATGCCAAATGTGCCGGATCGAAAGCGCTTGATACTGGCTATGGAACTTGCTTAGTCCCTGACACCACCTCTGATAATTATTACCTAAACCCAGGGTTGTATCGTGACTTTAGAAGTGCCGTCGATCGTAAGAATATTTTTGCGACCTTTAATCATAAGCTCAGTAATGATTTAGAGCTTTTCTCTGAGGTGGGTTATTACAAGTCGTCATCCCTCAGACACATTGAACCTGCCGGAACGTCTTCATCAGCGCCCATTAATATTGGTCCCGACTATTACTACACTAATCAATTAGTTCAGGATGGCGCCAACCCCTTAGCGGGTGTTGGATCAATAAGACTTGACGGAATGCGCAACCCTAAATATGGCCGCATTGTGCATGCAGATAAAGAAACTACCCGCTTCCTTGCTGGCCTAAGGGGCTCACGTGGCGATTGGGACTGGGAAACGGCGATACTGTACTCGAAGGCTACCACTGATGATCTCACCGAGAACCGTATCTCTAATAATCTGATGACTGAAGCCTTAGCCGATTCGACGGCAGCCGCATTCAATATTTTCTCCACCGATGCAACTAACATTGAACGGGCGTTAGTTGACGTCTATCGAAATGATGAAAGTGAGCTAACTTTGTTTGATATTAAGGCAAGCAATAGCGAGGTGTTTTCTCTACCAGCCGGTCCTGTCGGCATGTTGGTCGGATTAGAATACCGTGAAGAGACATACTCTGACGACAGAGATCCAAGGTTAGACGGAACGATAAAATACAGTGCAGCCAATGGATCTGAATTTCCATTTGTATCTGACATTTTAGGCTCTAGTCCAACCACAGATTCGGTTGGCAGTAAGGATACCACCTCTGTTTTTGCCGAATTTCAAATACCCGTCACAGAAACTATCGATGCCCAGTTTGCGGTTCGCCATGAGGATATTTCTGACGCTGGAACCACCACCGTCGGCAAGTTTGCCATTGGTTGGACCGCCACTGATTGGTTGTTATTGCGCGGATCAATGCAAACGGCCTTTAGAGCCCCTAATCTAGTGCAGGTTAACCAAGCACAGGTGGCGCGCTTTGGATCTAGAATTGATGCTGTGTATAAATATATAACAGAAAATAATACGACAACAGCAGAGGGAATGGATACAGATTCAAAATACACCATTCAGCGTTTTGCCACCGGTGCCGAAGGTTTACAATCAGAGGAATCCACTAACTCTTCAATTGGCTTCGTTATACAACCAACCCAGCTTGAGGGTCTAACTATTACCTATGATGCATGGAAGATTGAAAAAGACAAAACCATCGGACTGTTTGGTCGTGACAATCACACGGTTTTAGACCTAGCAATGTTGATTGAAAACGGCACCGCTAATTGTGCTGGATTTACTGGTAATACAGCGGTATTAAGAGATACCGATGAGCTTGATAGTGGCGTTCTTGACTTGTTTTCAACGGCAGGAATTTGCCCAGTAGGACAGGCATACAGAGTCGAAGATGAATATATCAACATGGCTACTCGAACACTTAAAGGCCAAGATATAGGTATTGTTTATGATTTTGATACCCGGTTGGGAGAGTTTGGTTTACGTTACAGTGCAACATTCACTGATACTTTTAGTCAGGTTCCTACAGGAAATTTTAAATCGATCCAAGCAGCCCAGAGTTCTGGTGTGATCCCTGCGTATATTAACCTCGTGGGTTTTGGTGACTTGCTAGGTATCGATGGTAATTATGATGAGAAGCATTCAGCGAAATTATTATGGAAAAAGGGATCTTGGGGCGGCTCAATTACCGCACTGAAAAAAGGTGACTTTATTCAGAGTAGCTTAACATTGAAGGATGGGACCGAATATGTTGTGCCTTCTATGACCACTGTAGACGCTTCTCTTTATTATAGATTTAAATTGGCCGGCACTTCCGCCCGAGTTAAGTTTGGTGTTAAAAACATAGAGGATGCGCGAGCACCTACGGCTGATAGGTTCTTTGGCTTCTTTGCTGATGCACACCAAGACTATGGCAGAAACTATAACCTCAGCATTAAAGTTGATATGTAGATGATGTCCGCTTAAAAAAAGGGGCCCCAGGCTCCTTTTTTTAAGCTTTTAATTTCCCTATCGGATGATCATAAATGTATCGTTTATCATTTTTTTTGCTAGCAGTAATAGCCTCTAGTGAGACATTAGCATCGCAAAATATAGCGCTAGACCCCATCGGCGTTGCCTCAACTGCACATCCTCTGGCTACTCAAGCTGCTGATAATATATATCGACTAGGTGGCAACAGTGTTGACGCCGCTATTGCAGCATCTTTCGTTCTGTCAGTGGTTGAGCCAACAATGAGTGGCTTAGGTGGTCGTGGCTTGGCGATCATACGTAATGAGGGTGGAGAATTTTTCGGATATAACGGCATGACTGAAATACCTGAAAACTTTGTCAAGTCTGATAAAATGCCCGCCTTTGGCTACCCTACAGTGGCAACGCCAGGGCTCGTGGCAATGCTCGGAGCAATGCATCTAAATCATGGGCGCCTGCCCTTTTCTACCCTTGTAGAACCTGCTATTGAGCTGGCTGAAGATGGTTTCACTGTAATGCCTGGCGAAGCTGCACGACAACAATCGGCGACACATAAACTTCGCTTAGATATTGGTATGACTCGGTCGTTTTTGCAGGCTGATGGCGCAACTCTTGAATCGGGTCAAACACTAAAACAGCCTGCATTGGCCATGACGCTAAAACAAATCGCCGCAGGGGGTTCCGATGCATTTTACCGAGGCGAAATTGCCGCGTTAATCAGCCTAGATATGGCCAGTAATGGCGGCTATGTCACCGCCCAGGACCTTGAAAATTATCGCGTCCTTCCGGGACGATACATCAGTGTTCCTTACCGTGATTATGTTGTTCACACCTTGGCAGCCCCCGGCGGTGGAGGTCTTGTCGCTAAAGCCTTGCTGCTGCTTGGTCTTTATGATTTGTCAAATCTACAAGACCCCCATTGGGCTCTGTTAGTGAGTCAGGCACTAGGTTTAAGTATTGAATCGATGGCAGATAATTATTACGAAAAAGATTTAATTGAGTTAGTGGATAAACGATGGGCCTTACAGCAATCTAAAAGAATCTACTTGCCAGCCCCAGCGCAGGCGACTAGACCCCATAGTCCCGCCAAACCATTGTTTAGTAAAACAGTGTTAAGTCAATCGATATTAACCGATTGGGTGGGTTCTCCCGATGCGCACACGTCTCATCTTGTCACAGAAGACTGTACTGGCCTGACCGTATCAATGACGCAGACAATAGGCCCCATCTTCGGCGCAAAAGTGGCTACTCCAAAATTGGGCTTCGCCTATGCTGCCACTATGGGCGGCTACCTTAGAACTGGCCCACAAGAGCCTGGTGCGCGTCCAAGGACTGCCATTGCACCCGTTATAGTGACGAAGGATAGCAAGGTTGTATTAGCTTTAGGTGCGGCTGGAGGCATTAAAATACCCTCAGCCATTGTGCAGGTTATCTCTCGGTATATTGACCAACAAAAGACCCTGGCTGATTCGTTATCTGCACCACGGGTGCACCCTTCGGCAACCATAGATCACAACAATAAGCGTGTTGTGCGCCTACTGGCCTTTGATGCGGAAATGACGGGTCCAGGCTGGACAGATGATGACGTAGGCTACTGGAAGTCCGAAGGGTTCGAGGTGACAGAAGTGGCAACGGCTGCATCATTTGGCCGCGTTCATCTCGTTGCAGAGTCTCAGGGTCGTTTGGTGGGTGCGGCTGATCCTGATTGGGAAGGCACGGCCAGTGCACAGACAGGCTGTTCTAGACTCTCTAGGGGCAGATAATACGCTTGCACCAAACAATTACCAAACCAAGCAAAGCGAAAGGCTGCTTGGTGAATACAGATACTAAATGGAGTATTACATTGACAGTTAAATTTCCAAAAATCGTTCAGCTCCTCGTTAGCTTGGCTGTGCCGATACTAGTTGTATTAAGTGCAGTACAGTCGACGATAGTCGCAGCAGAATCACCCATAATAGACCCAAAGTCTCGTTTCCATCCTGTCCATAGTCGCAAGGGTATGGTCGTTTCCCAAGAAATCGTCTCAAGCCGTGTGGGGGCTAATATTCTGAGGCAAGGCGGCAACGCTATTGATGCAGCGGTCGCTACGGCATTTGCCCTAGCCGTTACCCTGCCCAGGGCAGGCAACTTAGCGGGTGGGGGGTTTATGCTTGTTCACCTAGCCGAAGAGAACAAAACCATTGCACTCGATTATCGCGAAATGGCACCAGCACTGGCATCCAGAGATATGTTTTTGAAGTCAAATGGTGATGTGGATAATCAATTAGCCCGCAGCAGTATTAAGTCTTCAGGCGTTCCGGGAACTGTTGCAGGCCTGCTGTATGCCCATGAGAGGTATGGACGAATGTCTCGACGGCAAGTTATTAAGCCCGCGATAGAGCTTGCGTCCAAAGGTATTGTTGTCAATGTTGATCTCTCACACTCGCTAGAATCTCGCGCCGCACGCCTACTTAAAAATCCCGCTACTAGTGAATATTTTTTTAAGGAGGACGGCGCCCTGTATGAACTGGGCGACACCTTGGTACAGTCTGATTTAGCTAAAACTTTGCACAGAATAGCGTCTCAAGGACGCCGTGGATTTTATCAGGGTAAAACGGCACAGCTGATTATCGATGAAATGGAGCGTTCAGGCGGACTTATTAGCTTGGATGATCTTAAAAATTATCTTGTTGTCGAGCGGACGCCAGTTTGTGTTGATTTTAGAACGAATCGTATTTGCTCAATGCCACCACCCTCCTCTGGCGGCATTCACCTTTTACAGATGTTAAATATACTCGAGGGATGGGACCTCCATTCTCTTGGACACAACAGTGCGGCTTATCTTCATCGACTAGTTGAATCGATGCGCCGAGCCTATGCCGACAGGAGTGCCTATTTGGGCGATCCAGATTTCTATTCAGTACCTGTGTCCCAAATTATTGATAAAAAGTATGCTAATAAATTGCGCCGCCAAATTGATCTTACGCGAGCCAGTGCCTCAGCCGATGTTCAGCCTGGGCTCTCTGTCGACCCGGAGACCCTCGTGAAGATGCCGAAAGTTCCTGATGCCGAAAGTGTTGAAACGACGCACATTTCAACTTGGGACCAATGGGGCAACGTGGTGAGCACTACGACAACACTAAACTTTTCATTTGGTAGCGGGATTGCGGTGTCTGGCGCCGGATTTTTACTAAACAATGAGATGGATGATTTTTCTGCAAAGTCTGGGACACCGAATGGCTACGGCCTAATTGGCGGCGTTGCCAATGAGATACAACCGGGTAAAAGGCCTCTTTCGGCTATGACACCTACCATTGTATTTGATCAGCAAGGGTCTCCCATTATGGCTACTGGCAGCCCAGGGGGCAGTACTATAATTACGGCTGTCTTACAGGTCATATTAAATATTTTAGAGTTTGATATGGGAATCGCAGATGCCACTGCTGCTTCGAGAATTCATCACCAATGGCTGCCTGATCGGATTGGCCACGAGCCAGGAATATCTCCCGACACACTCAGTCTACTAAAGGGAATGGGTCATAGCCTTGACGACATCCCCCGTATCCTCGGTGCCACACAAACCATTCATAAGGGATCTTATGGAGCAACAATGGGTGCCTCTGATACCCGCCGCGACGGCGCTGGCGCAGTACCCCAACGATAAAACCGCATGCTATAGGCTTTGACGCGGTGCACTAACAATCTGATCTGTGAAATGTCATTTAGTTTATAACTAATTATAATATCCAAATAGACGCTAACACTCGTCTGGTTTGTCTATTTGCTTCTTACTCGCAAGAGTGTTTTACTCACTCTCACATAAAATAATAAGAGAAATAATATGACAGAGTTAGACATTTTAATGCTGCAAGCGCAAAACAATCAGGGAACAGGAATGTATCAAGTTGCCATGGCCTTCAGTATCTGGGTTGCCTTTCGCGTTTCTGGTATCACGCGTGACAAATATAGTGACAACCTTATTGTAAAGATTGCCTCAACCGGTTTTGGTCTTGCCACCCTGTTCTTTTTCAATATGACGTATGCTTTTTGGAGCTTAAATATGGCGACAACAGCTCATCGGTTGGCAGAGTTACAGGTTTCAGGCACCGAACTTTCGGCCGTAGCTCAGAGTTTTGTCGAAAACATGGGTGCTAACGCTACAGTGCCCAGTTTTTCAATGATCCCTAGCGATCCAGTGGCAGTGATACTACAGATCTCTATTTTGGTGTTGATACTGTTTCCTATTTGGGCACCTAAAAAATAACATGGCAGTATTCTGACGGCTATCCTTGGGGGTTGCTGCAAGCTGCGGCTCCCCTAGTTTTCTTAGATACTATCCATATCAGTACCTCCTCAGGCGAGTCATGCAATATTTAGCGCTTTTCTGGTCCCATCTCACTCAGCTATAAACGACTGATCACAAGTAACTTATCAACGCTACTCTATGTAACATTTAAGAATTACCAATATCCTATCAAAAGACAGAATTGTAGCAGCGCCATTACCACCCTCTTTCACAACTCAAGTCACCAACCGCTGGGCGCATGTGGAAGAGATATAAACAGCTAAGGGGGGCTTATTCTGATAAGGTAGTTTCACAGAGACGGGACCTAGCTCATAGCGTTGCTTGATAGGCGCGCACCATCAGATACCGCTGGCTGGTTATATACTGCAGTGGCCGAATTAGACGTTCAAGCTCTAGATCAAAGCTTAGCTCTGAGTCTTAGCTCCCTGCTTCCAAAAAAAACAATATGAGAATAGCCTTGTCACAATATAATTTTGCCAGTTTAGGCCTAAACACCGCGCTAGTTGATAACCTAGCAAGTCTGGGTTACACAGAAATGACGCCGATACAGGCGCAGGCTTTACCCCCTATTTTAGCCAATAAAGACGTTATTGCTCAGGCTAAAACGGGCTCGGGGAAAACTGCTACCTTCGCCTTGGGCTTACTAAATAAACTCGAAGTAAAACGTTTTCGTGTGCAAACTTTAGTGTTATGCCCGACGCGTGAACTGGCAGATCAGGTAGCGGTAGAAATACGGAAACTGGCCCGTGGCATCCACAACATTAAAGTACTTAGCTTATGTGGCGGGATGGCGTTTGGGCCGCAGGTGGGCTCACTAGAGCATGGAGCACACATCATTGTGGGTACGCCTGGTCGTATTGAAGAACATCTTCGCAAAGCCAATTTAAACCTAGATAACCTCACCACCTTAGTGTTAGATGAAGCGGATAGAATGTTGGATATGGGTTTTCAACAAGCCTTAGATGACATTATTAGTTACATGCCTATACAGCGCCAAACCCTACTATTTAGTGCCACTTATCCCGCCAAGATCGAACAAACCGCACAGCGAATTATGCGCTCACCAGTAACTGTCGAAGTGCAGGATAGCCACGGCAGACAACGCATTACACAGACCCTATATCAGGTAGAAAATAATCAGGCCCGCATCGGGGCGATCAGGCTTTTATTGCAAGCACACCAGCCTGAGACAACACTTATTTTTTGTAATACAAAGATCGAAACTGATCAGGTGGCCAAGGAATTAAGCGCAGTGGGTTATGAGGCCTTGGCCCTACATGGTGATTTAGAGCAAAAGCAGAGAGATCAAACCCTGGTACGTTTTGCCAATCGGAGTGCTTCAGTACTAGTTGCTACCGATGTGGCAGCTCGCGGTTTAGACATCGAAGCGCTCGATTTAGTGATCAATCATCAGATTGCACACGAGTTAGAGGTTCATACTCATCGTATTGGCCGAACTGGCCGTGCAGGCGCTCAAGGTATTGCCTGCAGTTTATACACGCATAAAGAAAACCATAAAATTGGTTTATTAGAGGATTATTTAGGCGAAAAAATTGAACGTGGAGACCTGCCGTCTAACAGCTTATTTCGTGAGCCCGCTTTTTTCCCTCCCATGGTAACCATTCAAATCGGTGGTGGTAAAAAACAAAAGCTTAGACCAGGAGACATTGTAGGTGCTTTAACCGGTATTGATGGCATTCCGGGATCGGAAATAGGCAGAATACAGATCGGCGATCAGTGGGCCTACGTTGCTGTAGCCCATGCGCAGGGTAAGGCTGCATTTAAGAAACTTAGTGAGGGTAAGCTTAAGGGGCGCAGATTTCGAGTCAACCGCTTATAAGGCGAGTAGTCAAACCCTCAGTTGCGTGTTACTCGTCCAATCGTGCAACCCCAAGCTTATCTCTTTGTAGTGGCAGAGTGAATGTGCCCGCCTAACAGGAGGTGTTGTGATCATCTCTGATCAATTAAGTGAGCCAATAACGAAACCTGCAAGACTCACTTTCAGCCCTGATTTTAGATTAGATGTATTCCTGTCAGTGGTCAACCAAAGTAACACTGCTGTCGCAGCAGTCAAGCCACCAGGGCCTGAAGCTATATAAGTATATCCGTTTCGTCGACACCAGACGTTTGACGGGCGTGTTCTTGAATGATCTTAACCGGCATAACCGAACTGCTTAGTTATTTTTCAAAGCGGTATACCACCCAATCCATTGACGTTTTGTGCTTGCAGCGCGCCGACGAGTGCATCAGTATTAATATCTTGGACTGAGACACTTTCGTTCAATGCAAATGCTGCTGCTGTCCCGGTTGCTTGTCCCATCGCCATACACTGCGGCATGCCCCTGACCGAAGCAAACGCAATAGGATCTGCACAAATGATGCGGCCCGCGAACATTAGGTTTGTAATTTCCTGTGGTATCAGCGATCGGAATGGAATGTGGTAATAACCACCCGACGGCACAATCGCCTCATGGGTCATGCAAGCATCCGCACGCATTACATCGTCGATTGGATTGTCACAGCACACTATTCCATCTGAGAACAGCGTGTTATTGGCCAGGTCATGCCCGCTGATGCGGTAAACTGCCTCGAGTTTTCGTGTTTCGCGCACGCCAATTGTTGGACCTAGGTTAGCCATGCGTGCATTTTGAAACCCGGGGACGTCTGATTGCAGGAACTGAGCTAGCTGGTGACACCGACGTCGGCCTTCTTGCGTTGCAGTGCCAACAGCCGCCGGGTCAGTTCCGTCAACACCACGAATAACCACTGAATTACAAAAAACAGTATCTGTGTGGAACCCGCGCATCAGATACAGCTGGGCAAGATCGGAATGAAGTCGACCTTCAGAAATTCCTTTCGCTGCCAGCACTTTGAAGTACGGATCATCGCCCGAAAAGGCCGAGGCCCAATCAACGCCCAACATGTGGAAAGACAAGGTCACGCCCATCATGTTGCCGTTTGAGTCACCCAGCGTAAAGGGAACGCCCGATTTGGCAGAAATATCTCCATCACCCGAACAATCAATAACGACTCTTGGAGTTATGACAAAAGGACCATTTCGATCAAAACATGTGACTGTCTCGATTTTGAGATCAGCCATTTGCGGTTCGATTGCAGTGGTATTCAGGCAAACACGCACCCCAGCCTCCTCTAACATCTCGAACATCGTAAGGGTTGCAATATCATGGTCATATTGGATTTCGGGGCCAAAGTTCTCCAAAGTGCAGGGTCGTTTTTCAGCTGCAGGTGGCGTCATTGAAGTTAAGCGATTGGTAAGCTCTTCCATCAACCCTCCAATTGTTACATTTGCTGGGTAACCCGCGCCCCAGGGCATGCCGGGGCAAAATGCCATAACGCCACCAATTTTGCTGGTCGCCTCCAAGAGAATAACCTTAAATCCAGCACGAGCAGCGGCGACAGCGGCGCCGAAACCTGCAGTTCCGCCTCCAATAACAAGAACATCTGTGCCTTCATTCCGGTTCATTGCTTTACCATCGAATTATCCTACCGTTTAAAATCTAGCTAGATTTTTGAAGCTCCGCACAGGCTCCATAGTAACCTAAGTTTACTCCTCACAGTGGCTCTGTTGAAAAATCTGCAGGGAGCGGGAGGGTGACTTTTTAGTGTCCTCGAATAACAAAGCACCTTGCACTCCGATACTTCAAAACCAGTCCTGAGGACATACGTTTGGCAGTAGGGATGTTGCAAAATTCAGTCCAGGCACATTGGTATAGATACAGTTCGGTTCTTTAGAGATTAGGCTCTATTACAGGACAGCGATAACTATGTAACTTAGATTAAACCAATGAGGTGTGCAGTAAGACAGCTGGATTCTTGAAATGGGATTATTTTGTGTCCGGGCAGGTACAGTAGAAATAAACAGTGGCCAATGAGCTCCCCGTGGACTGACGAGCTTGCTCGCATAGGTATTGGAGATGCGAGAAACTATTAACAGCCCGATAGGCGAAGTACTGATGCCGGAACTGGTGCTAAATTTGGTATTACATGCAGTACAATTTTAACGACATATGGTCTCAAAGCCCTTTACATAGGGCCCTGCAGAGATTGAAACCAACGTATGGTGCCCGGGGTCGGACTTGAACCGACACGGTGTTGCCACCGAGGGATTTTAAGTCCCTTGCGTCTACCAATTTCGCCACCCGGGCATTCTGAAGTGGGCTTTTTAAATGTTACACGACTGTAAGACAACAGAGGCTAGCATGCCCCTGCCATTCGGCGAGGAGTATACAATACAGTTAACTTAAAGGGGAACGAATCTAGACTTTAAACTGCGGCTTTTTGCTATTTCAGTGTATTTTTTTCTCTCCCTCCTGTTTCGACTAGCGCACGAACAAAATAGAGCCGGATAAAATAATAATGAATGCTCCCTAGCGATGCTTTAGGGCGCTCATCTTCCACTGCACAGGCGTAACGTTAAACCAGCGCTTAAAGGCCCTTGCGAACGCCGTATTGTCAGCGTACCCCAAATAGTCTGAAAGCTCGATAATAGACATATCCGAATTCTCCAGCCGCTCGGTAGCAATATTTTTTCGAACCCTCTCCATTAGCTGGGAAAAAGAAGTACCCTGCTCTTTTAACAAGCGCTGTAGTTTTCGCGGATGCACCGCTAGCTGACTAGCTACATTCTCGATGCCAATGACCCCCTTGGGCAGTCCGCGACGAATAAGCAACTCAACATCTGAGCACAAATCATGCTGCACTGCGGTCGAGAGGGTGCGTATGTGACTAAGTAAAATTTTATGTAGCTGTGGGTCTGAGCTAGAAATAGGTACAGTTAACCAGTGGGCATCAAAGACGACTTCGTTCTTAGGCTGGCTGAAATAGACTGGTGCGCCAAACAGCTGGCGATAGGGTTCGATAACCTCTGGAGGCCTATGTTTAAAGTTTATTCTGTTCGGTTTCCAGTCACTGCCACAAAGCGCTTTGAGAATAATTCGGCCATGAGAAAGCGCAAGTTCATCGGAATAACGTGACGGTTGTTTGAAATCAGTATTGGTATAACTTAAAAACCCTAAATTACTCTCGACTTCAATATCGACCGCAGCATTATCGTTGACATGCAACCACAACGTTTTACCGAGCTCCTCCAATGCAGTGCCAACATGCGAAGAGGACCTCATCAGTTGCCCAATGAGGCCTAATAAACGCATATCCTGTTTAGTACCCAGCAATACCGCAAAATGAGGTGTGGCTGTCACTAAAGCCGCTGCGGCTAAAAGACTTTCTGCGGCCGAGTAGCTCATCATATCGTCGACCCCATGCGCTACTAAGCAGTCCGGCGCGTAGCCAAAATTCGCCAGCAAAGCAGAGGGGTTAGCACCTAACGATCGGACAAGATCATCAAATCCCGCAAGAACAGCAACACGCACCTGCCCCATATCGGCACCAATATTGTGTGATTAATACTAAACTATCAGTGTAATGTCGCAATATGTCAACTAATTGTCGCGAGATAATCCGATTGGTCTCTAAAAAACGCTATTATTAGGAGTTAGTAAGAAGTTCCTTGCTGCACCTGAGGTACTCTTTTAACTAGTTCGGTTAAATTAATAATAATAATAAAAGAATTATATTCAATGAAAGAGAAAATTTTAGACCTTGGTTACTTCGTCGGCATTTGTTCTATGATAGCAGTGGTTGCTTTCGTCATTTTCCTATTTACGGTCAATGGACTGCATATCGATCTCAACGAAATCCAGATAGCTGAAAATGCTGAAGCGTTTTTCGCTGAGCGCTGATCACGCGCTCTTGCGTACCGAAATTATCTGTCCTCCATGACCAAAGACTCAAAGTGTCACGCCTAGCATAAGAGATCTCTTAGAATTCTGCCTCCAAGGGCGGTCAACACCCCTGCCAGCGTCATAATCTCCCAATAGAATGATCGCTAACATGGGGACTTCCGCAACCTGCCTTACGCAGTAAACCTTGAGGGGCATCGCCTCCACGAACATTCCGGAGGGATCTGTGCTGCTGAGTTACCCGACGCAAACCGACATGAATGATTTGCAGTTAGGTGAATGGAGGCGCGGGTCGGAATCGAACCGACGATCGCGGAGTTGCAGTCCACTGCATTACCACTTTGCTACCGCGCCGTTGTTTCACTTTGTTCATGTTCAAGCACTGACGTGCAAGAAGCCCGCTATTCTAGGGAATGTTGGCAATAAATCAACTACTTATCAGCTTCGGCACTCAATTGCGGCCAGGCCTGTTTCAGATACAGTAGCATTGACCAAAGCGTCAGTAGCGCAGCCACATAAATAGCGAAAAATCCGACCTCTGTGAGCCATTCACGCTCTGGTGTTGCCAGCAGTAATAACGCCACAGCAATCATTTGTGCCCAGGTCTTAACCTTGCCGATTAAAGAGACGGCTACGCTGCCGCTATAGCCCAAGCCCGCCATCCACTCTCGTAGCGCCGAGATCACCAGCTCACGCCCAATAATCACGATTACCGGCAGTGCGAACCAGGGTGTAGAATGGACTTCGAGGAGTAACAACAACGCCGCCGCAACAATTAACTTGTCTGCCACAGGGTCGAGAAACGCGCCAAATGCGGTGACCTGATTAAACCGACGAGCCAGATATCCATCAACCCAGTCAGTAAGTGCCGCTGCACCAAAAATAGCCGCTGAGGCAATATGGTGCCATTCCCATGGCAGATAATAGACCACTATAAATACTGGAATTAATAGGATACGCAGTAGCGTTAAGATATTTGGGAGATTCCACATAGGCTACATAAAACTTTCTGTAATTGGATTGTTTAAAACGCGACTAACTTACTCATTGTACAGGGCGCTGTAAATAGCGTCTGCAACCTTTTTGTTTATATTTTCCACCTTCATTAAATCAGCCACGCTGGCCTTCTTGACCTCAACAATACCACCAAAGTGCTTTAACAGGTCACGGCGACGCGTGGGGCCTACGCCAGGAATGCCCTCCAGAGCAGACGTACGACGTTTTTTATCTCGGCGCTGTTTGTGGCCAGTGATAGCGAAACGGTGAGCTTCATCACGAATTTGCTGAATAAGATGAAGTGCAGCTTCCTGCGGCCGTCCGATAACACGATTTTCCTGCTCCGCCAAGATCAAAGTTTCCATACCCGGTTTACGCGTCGTGCCCTTGGCCACCCCCAGTATTGTCACTCCGACCACGCCCAAATCACTCAACACCTCTTTGGCAATACCAATCTGCCCTTTACCACCATCAATCAGCAGAATATCAGGCAGCTTGCCCTCTCCCTTCATCAGTCTCGTATAGCGGCGTCGAATAGCCTGTTCCATGGCGGCATAGTCGTCTCCACCAGTGATACCTTCGATATTAAAGCGCCGATAATCACTTTTAACGGCGCCATTGGCATCGAATACGACACAGGATGCCACTACGGCCTCACCGCTACTGTGACTAATATCAAAGCACTCTAGGCGTTCTGGGGTCACGTCTAAGCCAACAGTTTCGCGCAGCGATTCGAATCGCTGTTGTAATGTCTTTTTGGAGGCTAGCTTGCCAGCCAAGTTTTGTTCCGCGGTACGCTGGGCTAGCTCAATCCATTTAGCACGAAAGCCACGAACGGAGTCTCGAATCTCAATATTGCGCCCCACCCTCAACTTTAAAGCATCAATGAGGGGCTGACCGTTTTCAAGTGGCGCATTAACAATGATCTCTTTCGGTAAATCTGGCCGCCCACCACCATTTAAATATAACTGCGGTAAGAATTCTTCAAGGAGCTCTGAGACCTTTTCTGCCAGCGGTGCTTTGGGGTAATAGCTGCGGCTACCCAGTATTCTGCCCTGCCGTATGTACAGCATATGAACACAGGCTTGCCCGTTAGTAACCGCTCCGGCGACCACATCCACCGTCCCTTTGCCCTTCTCGATCATTTGCTGAGCCTGAATTTGGCGCAGCGCAGCGATCTGATCACGGCTTTCAGCGGCCTTTTCAAAGGCCAGGTCAGCCGCCGCCTTTTCCATGTCGCGCTCCAACTGCTTGAGGATCTTATCTCCTTTCCCATCCAGATAGAGGCGGGTCAAATCTACATCTGCGCTATAATCATTGGGTGTAATGAACTCCACACAGGGCGCGGTACAGCGCTTAATCTGATACTGCAAACAGGGTCTGGAACGATTTTTAAAAAAGACATCTTCACATTGGCGAACTTTAAATATCTTCTGCAGAAATGACATACTCTCTCGCACAGCGTTAACGCTAGGAAACGGCCCAAAATAGGATCCTTTGGCTTTTTTGGGACCGCGGTGAAAGGACAGTCGTGGCCATTTGTCTTTGTCCGACAGGAAAATATAGGGGTAACTTTTATCGTCCCGCAGCAAAATATTGTACGGCGGTTGATACTGCTTTATCAGGTTGTGCTCGAGAATCAGCGCCTCAGTTTCTGTTTCCGTGACGGTGACATCAATTTGCGCAATACGCTTTACCAGAGCAGCAATTCTCGGAGAAAGCCCGGTCTTACGAAAATAACTGCTCAATCGATTCTTTAGATTCTTGGCCTTACCCACATAGAGTATGTCGCCCTGAGCATTAAACATCTGATAGATGCCGGGGCGCTGGGTCAAAGATTGGAGAAAGGAGGGGGGATCAAAAGCCATAATATATTGTAGCGGGTTTTGCCCCCCAATAGGTATTACGAAAAGTGCTTATTACCGACCTTGCAGTGCTGTTTCTCAGCACCCGTTACAGTGAACTGCCGATCCAATACAGTATCAACAAAGTGCCACTGATTGGTCATCGCCTGCGATGTCAATACCAACTCGGACCAGCCACGATGAGCGGTATCTACGGCAACGAGTTCTGCACTGGCCTCGACCATCGCATTGGCTAGCACGATCGGGTCAGTGGGCAGATAGGTTTCTAACCCCGGGCTACTAACACCCGGGGTACCAATTTCAACGCCTATGGCCTCACCCACATTATTGGCCAAATTAAATGCCCAGGCATTGTGCGTATCACCCGCCAGTATCACGGGGTTGACGCCATGCTCAGCTAAACTGGCATAGACTCGATCACGACAGACGGCATACCCATCCCAGGCATCAAGGTTAAACGGCAGTTGTTCCGGGGCGAGGAGTTGCATCATTTTTAGTATTTCACGATATTCCGGCATAGCCTCGTCAAGCTTAAGCTGCTGATCCGTTAATACTGGCAATTTTAACTTGCCCATCAACACCTGCTGACCCAGTAACTGCCAGGTCGCACCGCGTTGTTTACTCGCCTGTAACTCAGAGGCTAGCCATTGCTCCTGATCTTCCCCTAGCATTGCCCTTGCGGGATCTATCAACATCTGGTCTTTAAAGCTCTCAGTGTCCGGCAAATAATACCAATTCGCCGGAAGCGTCTCTGCCGTTAGATCTTTGATCAGGCCATAATCTGTAATCGCTATGGGCTCGCCTGTGGAGAAGTCAAACGGCACGTTAACCGACCTCCTCTGGTGCGTGGGCGCCACGGCAGCGTCCGCTGAGGAGACCATAGTTCCCTCCCCAGTCTTTGACACATCATAGGACAGGGTGCGCAGGGAAAGGTCTACCGCATAATCTAAGCCTCGATCACGGCCATGCAGTCGAGTATCTAACATAATCAAGTCCGCCAACTCACCCACTTTAAAGCTGCGGAAGATTGGCCCCTGATCACCCGAGATAGCAGTTCGAATGGGCAGCCACTCGTGGTAAGCCTGGCGGGCCGCTGTCATACGCGCCTGAAAATCACCCTCCCCTTGATTGTGATTTTCGGCGCCGTCTTTCCAGCTATCGTTGGCCAATTCATGATCGTCCCAGACGCAGATAAAGGGGTGGCGCGCATGAACGGCCTGTAAATCTGGGTCCGTTCGATAGAGGCCATAGCGCATACGATAATCTTCTACCGTTAGAATTTCATTAGTCGGCTCTACCTGTCGACCTAACTCTTCAGTTGCCACCGCATTAGCGTAGACACCCTCGGCATATTCATAGATGTAATCGCCCAGATGAAGTACGAGATCCAGATCGCTATCGGCCATATGCCGGTACACATTAAAATAGCCCTGAGGGTAGTTTGAGCATGAGGCTACACCAATCCGAAAGGCCTCAACCTCACCCTCAGGTAAGGTACGCGTTCTACCTACCGGGCTGGCAATGCCTTCACTTAAAAAACGATAAAAATAAGCCTGTCCGGCCTCTAGGCCCAGGGCATCAACCTTTAGGGTGTAATCGCGCTCTGCCGAGGTTGAGATAACTCCAGACTTGACTGTTTGCTTGAACTGAGGATCTGATGCTACCTCCCACCGGCAATCCACGACCCGATGTTCACCATTACCGGGAATTAAGCGCGTCCATAAAATCACCCGATCGGCTAAGGGGTCACCACTGGCAACCCCATGTGTAAAATGAAGCGGCGCTGCCGCTTGCACCTCAAAACCACGCAGGGCCAAGGCGCCCAGACTAGCGCCCACCCCTTTGAGTAACTGCCTACGATTAAAAGCCGACTTAGCCATATTGAGTTACTCTTGCTATAACATTGATCGAGCCCGTATCATAACCCACAATCGCAGCAACACTAGGGCAGCCAATTAATTTAAAAAACAGCTAATCAAGGTATCGATTTGCTGCTCATTATTGCAAGTATGGGGCGAGAGGCGCATACCCTTTACACGACAATCAAAATGGACGTTATGACTGGCAAGGCGATCCATAACAGCCTCTTGCTGCCGGCCAAAATTCAGCACTAGCGTGCCGCCGCGCAAATCTTCTGTAATAGGCGAAATAATTACCTCCGAGGGAAGTGTCTGAATAATTTGATTGCACAACTTGAGATTATTGCGCCTAAGAGTCTCTACACCGATGTGATTAATAGCCTCTATACTATTGGCCGCTACAGCAAACGGATAAACCGTTGGCGTGCCACCCCAAAAGCGCAGCGCATCGTTGGCATAACGAAAGTGATGAATGTCAAATTCAAAGGGATCTTGATGAGAAAACCAGCCGACACTCTGCGGCTGGCAACGCTCGATAATGGCTGGATCTACCCATAAAAATCCAGCACCTGGCCCACCGCCAACCCATTTAACACAGGAGCCAACCACAAAATCGGCTTGCCACTGCATCAGATTAATAGGCAATATACCCACAGACTGGGCCACATCGACTAAGGACAATATGTCTCGACTTCGAGCCAGCTCAGTAATCTGCTGCACGGGCAATTGACGCCCATTATTTGATTGCACATGCGTGACTAACACCATGCACACGTCTTTGGTCATATAACTACGCCAGACAGCCATGTCAGCGGTATCGGCCCCGGCGTCGATAAACTTTAAGGTGTAACCCAAACTGGCGCCCTTTTGCAGTGCAAAAGCAATCGAGGGGAAGTCTTCCTCGCTTAATAAAATAACCTTTTTATCCGCTGTAAGATCAAGAGAATAGATCACCTTGCCAACGGCACTCGACAGACTACTCTGGGGACAGATGTTACCCAACTGCGTGTTAAGCAGCAGAGCCAATTGATTACGAAACAATTCCACTGCCGCCAACCAATACTGCCAAACATCCCCATTCCCAACTTGCCAGGGCGTCCAGAAAGCGCGCTGTGCAGCCTCTTGAACGCCCGGCAGAGGAAGACCGACGGAATGACTAAGAAGATAAATTCCCTGAGCCTCTGATCGGCTATTAACCGACCCGCTCACGACAGACAGCCTCTGAGTATTGCAACATCGTCATGACGCGTTCTAAACGCCCCCTGAACATCGGCCGCTGTGCGCATATCACAGAGTTTGCGCAGACTTTTGAGAAGTACCGGCAACGGGGGGCCACTGGCAGTCAAACCCTCCTTATCGTTGAGCGCAGCATCATCTGCTGGTTTCTCGATAAACTTGCGAACTAGCTGCTCATGGTGCTGCGCAGCGGTCTGGCCATGGGCTTGGCAGACCTGTAAAAACATATCAAGATTTTTCTGAAACCACGGCTCGTGACTGTGCTCAGCGGCTTCAGCTAAAAAGTTGTCCATTAAACTGGTTCGCCGCATGCAGTCGCGCAGCACCAGCTGATCTTCTGGGCGCATAAACAGAAATTTATCCACTAAGAGTTGCGAATAGTATGGGTCATCAGCGCCACAGAGACCCAGCAACAAATCGATCACATTAATACCCGCAAAGTCACCTGCATTGGCTCCGCGGTATTCATGTAGGCCGACCCGATGAGGGCGGTAATAGGGCCTGACACAGTAAAAAAACCGGTCTGTGTCCAGCTTTTCAAACAGTATCTGATTGTAGCTATATACCGCTTCAAGAGCAGTTTTAGCCGACACTAGCAAATCATAAGTGACTGGGTGGGAGACTCCCAACGGCAGGCTTTGTCGTAAAACCTCAGCTGCACGGATAAAGGCAAACACGCTCCGGGTGTTGTAATCAAGAAATATTCTCTCGTCTTCAAGACCGGTAAACGTTTTGTACACGCCATTCACTGCCTGATTGTGCGTCTCAAGATGGCATGAAGCGAACCTCGGCACGACGCCAAGGGATGCCCCTAACTGCATAGCTAAAGCCGAGGCTTCGTGCAGTGGAGAGCGCGTTTCTCGAGAGGGTTCAGTAATCTCATGGCGCCTGCAGGCGGCCATATAGAATCCGACATTACCCAGTACATCAAATCCACTATCAAAGCCCTCGTCGGTATTGCCCTCGGCTAATAGGTCGGTAATTAATGGCGTCCCCTGCTCCACCAACCGCTGCTTGAGCGACTCACCGAGGCTCCCAGAAGGCACCCTGTCAGAACAATTAAAGTAAAGTTCTTCTAGCTCGCTATTAATGTCTCTGAACTCATTGCGAATCCATTTATCCAACGCCTGCGCTCTCGCTGTCATTTTTTACCTATTTTATTGGCATATCATGCAATAGATCATAGCAAAAAAAAATAAGCATTTTCAGTCAATTTGTAGCTCGAAATAAGCAATAAGTGTAGAATAAAACTCCAAAATTAATATTAATTGACTGATTATGCCAAATTTTACAAACAATCAAAAAAGTAATGATAAGCTAACTACCGCCGTCGATGGTACCGACATTAAAATATTAAATGCATTACAGGCTAATGCCCGCATTAGTAATGCCGATCTAGCTGAGTTAGTGAACCTGTCACAGACACCCTGCCTGCGTCGATTGCGCAAGTTGGAACAAAGTGGCCTTATTCAACAATACACAACATGTCTAGACCACAGCTTGCTGGGCATAAATGTCTCAGCCTTCGTATTTATTAAACTTAGCAAAAATACGTCTAGCAAAGCGGCAGAATTTGAAGCGGCTATAACTCAGTTTCCAGAAATTTTAGAATGCTGCGTGCTAGCTGGCGTTCATGATTATGCGCTACGAATCGTCACTAAAAATCTACAGACGTTCGGGTCCTTTTTAAAAGACAAGCTGGCGAATGTCGAACAGGTCGAGAACATCGAATCTACCATCATCCTCAATCAAACTATTACGCAGCATTCACCCCAACTCAGTCCAAACTACCTAGAGGTTTAGGTTGAACTGAAAATCCTATAGTTTCCGGAAAATCCTCAACCGCATGCATAGACTAATATTTACTATTAGCATTAATGGCTTCGCGGTACCCTTTTACGCCCCATGTAATGGTAAAGGTGATGATATTCAGCATTCTCAAACAAGAATGTAAGTTAAACCCTGATGCTGATTAGTATCAATTAAAAAATAGTTTGACATTAATGCCCCCATGCATAAAATAAATTACGCTTATATTTTTTATAGAGATAACTACTTAGGGATTAATTATGTCATTACTTAATAGATTTAAATTAGACGGCCAGGTGGCATTAGTTACTGGCGGTGGACGAGGTATCGGAGAAGGCATCGCCTATGGCCTTGCGGAAGCAGGCGCTGACGTCGTATTAGTCGCTCGAAGGACTGAAGAAATTGAAAGAGTCGCGGAAAATATTCGTAAAATGGGCCGCCGTGCTCTGCCGATATCAGCCGACATTATGGTCATGAGCCGCATGCAGGAAATTGTAGATGAGGTGATAGAGAAAATGGGTCGTATCGACTGTTGGGTCAGTAATGCCGGCGGCGCCGACGATAGAGTCCAGCGAACATTTATGGATTTACCAGAAAAACAGTGGGATTTTCAGCTCAACCTAAACCTCAAGGCAGTTTGGACTGGGGCACAGGCAGTATCCAAAGTAATGAAAGAACAGGGTTCGGGAACCATTATTAATATATCTTCAGTCGTATCACAAAAGCCGTCGCCGTTTAACGGCCCTTATGCGGTCGCTAAGAGTGGTGTGGACAATCTGACTCAGACGCTGGCAGCAGAATTAGCCGAGTTTGGAATCCGAGTAAACGGCGTATCTCCTGGCCCCATTCCCACCGAAGTATTTATGGAGTTTTTTGAGGTAGCAGAAGACGACTTACCCGCATTAGTGGAAACAATGGCAATCCCGCTGGGCCGCATTGGCAGCCCACAGGACATAGCGCCAGCTGTAGTTTATCTCGCTTCAGACGCTTCAAGCTGGATGACTGGCCAGACTATCACTGTTGCCGGCGGCCTCTAGATTGTAAGTAACAGCAAATACTTACTGAATATCCCAGTCCTTTATACGTCTGAGGGCTGGGATGGCGCTGTCTGTTATACCACTGGAAGAAGACTTGTTGCACGTGCTGATGCTCAAACTGTGGCCATTTATATTTAAAAGAGGTGGACTTACTTGGACTAACAAAATTAGTTTCGAACTGACGGCTATAGGACTAATCTTGGTTGATTTTGATGCACAGTAAACTGGTCAGTGGCAAGTATAACCGCCATCGATCACTAACTCAGAACCCGTCATATATTTGGAATCTGCGCTAGCCAAAAACAGACAGCCATCTGCTACATCGGATGGTTCGCCCAATTTTCCCATAGGAATTCCTGCTAGAAGAGCGGCTCGAACATTAGCACCTTCATTTCCAAGCGCTGCCAAGCCTTCCTCTACCATTCTTGTCCCTATGAAACCGGGATGAACAGAATTCACTCTGATCGAATATCCCAGTGCGGCACAGTGAAGGGCAACTGACTTGGTAAGCACTCTGACGCCCCCTTTTGCTATAATTGTAAGCTGGCGCATTAGCATCGCCAACCATACCTTGAACCGAAGAGATGTTAATAATCGAACCACCGCTCACCTTCATCCGCTCAACAGCCATCTTCGCGCCCAAAAACACACCCTCACCATTAACCGCTTGAGTCTGACGCCACTCGTTTAAGGTACAATCCTCTATCGAACTCATGATACCAATACCGGCATTGTTCACTAAAATATCAACAGCCTGATAACTCGCTATCGCTTTTTCCATGACTACGGACCAGTGCTCGATATCTGTGACATCCAAAGTCATCGCCTCGGCACGACCACCCGACATGACGATAGAATCGGCGACCGCAATAGCGCCATCTGTGTCGCTATCGGTCACTATGACAGCTGCACCCTCTTCGGCAAATCGACGACACACGGCCTCCCCTATCCCTGTTGCGGAGCCCGTTACCAACGCTACCTTTCCTTCAAGTCAACCGTGCATACGCATCTTCCAATCTAATAACGAGCACCAACAATCACAGCAACATTAAGCAATTGCTCTGTAGCAGTTACAGTAACTTAAATACCGCCTAAACTCCGATTCCCCAGTTAATCCCTCTTCTCAAGAGTTCATAAAAAACCGGTGAGTCCCAAGCGCCGCGCTCTATGGGAGCTACGTCCATAAGTGGTTGGAGATCATACTTGCCCCGACAATGGCCCAAGGTTAAATATAACACCTCTCCTTGCCCGTAGGGATGGAGGTACATCTGCGGATGACTGTCCTTATCAGTACCAAAACTTGATCGTACATAACTATCAGAAGGCGAGTTATAAGAGGCCTCTAACAAAATATGGTTTTCACCAAAGTACTCACAATAGTAGGGTTCGTCCTCGACTTCAAAATCCTCAATACCCGCTACAATTGGATGCTCAGGGTCGCTAACTTTGACCTTTAAAAGCTGCATATCAGGGTGTGCAACAAAGCGGCTACCGAGCATGCGCATCAATTCAGGGGCTTTGTCTGGCGTGTCTGCCTTGCCCGGCAAAGACAAGCCATCGACAACCACCGTCTCCCCTGCAAAACCGATAAGCGCATTGGTACCATGTAGGGCAAACCATCGGCCACCATTCTCAAGAAACCCTTTTAGCCCCTGTTGCTCTTCTTCCGATGGACATAGATCACAGGTATAGGTGATCAATAGTGTCGAGCTTTTAATGGATTCGATGTCAGCATAACTGTCTGCTACTTTCACATAAACATCTTCGTACTCAGCCAGCAACTTTAACAATTCTACCCGAGAAAAATTTGTATCATGGTATTTTGCATTACATACAAGATACACGTCTATTCTAGTATCGCTCATAGAATCCTCTCCTGATCGCCCCTCAGTTACTCCAAAAATGCATCCTGAGAAGGTAAATTATTAGTTATCATAGTGCCAGTAACAAACCCATCTAGCATTGGCTGAAAGTGGCGAAAACATCACGTAAATTTTTCGTTAGAAGTCAAAAGGCATCTGTGGACTCTCACGTTCAGTTTGAAGCGGATTTTGGAACAGGCACCGTTCCACGAGTGCTGTATCAAAAAAGGCATGTAATTCGACAATTTTACCCTTTTTGATAGTGAATACTTCACAGTAGGTTTGGTCATACACATCGCCATTAAGGGTCGGCCCACCACCTTGCATAATCCCGACGCCGCCGCTGTCATCGACACACATAATGCGCCACTTTTTCGCAAATGCTACGGCGCTCGCGTCCAATTGACCAAGCAACTTTTTATTGATCATCTCGCCAATACATTGCTCTTTACCAATCAACGTACCGCTTACCGGAGTACTGCCTAGCATTTGATAAACTACATCATCGGCATGGAGATCAGACACTGTCTGCCAATCGCCGCATGCTAGGGCTTGGTACCATTGCTCAATCAGCAGTCTATTTTCTTTTGCAGGCATAATATAATCGCTTAATCTGGCATCACCGTTGTGATTCTCTGCTGATTGTCCCTCAGTTAATCCAAAAATGCATCCTGAGCAGGTAAATTGTTAGTTGTGATAGTGCCGGCAATAAACTCATCTATCATTTGATGAAAGTGGCGTAAACGCAGCTCCTGCTCCCCTAAGATACTCCCTTTAAAACTGTCTGATTGACAGCCACTTTGGAGTGTCGGCATATTTGAAGCATCCTCACCCACCACCTCTGCAAACGCGGGGTCAAAGGTACCACCCAATATTTTCACGTAGTCGATGCCGTCGTCGTAACGATGAACTTTGTGCTCAGGGCGCTCTGGAACTTCGGTTCCCTCAGGTAAAATAGCAACAATAAATAAATCAAAATAACACTTACCTGGATCTGAAGCATGTGGGCGATATCGAAAGATCGCGCCACCATCAGCAGACTGAGTAAATGTTGTATTAGGAAAAAAACTATAATGATACTGATGAACTAGCTGCTCATCATTAAGCTGTTTATAAGGTAAGGTCGTTTCATCTTCAATGGACCTACGATACTCAACTTCATGGAGGTGAATATCCTTAGCTGAGATAGGTTTACCTTTAATCTCTGGCACCGAAGACTGCATAGCATCAGGATCAGGCGACGTACCCTTCATCTCCGCGCTGAGCATAAATCGGCGACGTAAATCGGTCCAACTGTCTCGTTCATCTAATATTTCACTAACGGTACGGTTGTAATTGAGCATTCTTGAATGTACGCCATACAGTTCAATCGGGATATCATGTCCCTCCCCTATCTCAACCATATTGGGGTGCAGCGCCGCAAAGTGATAGCTTTCGTTAAAGGCATCCCAGGCGTGTTTCCAATTGCCATTCCATTCAAAAGTTTGTAGATCTATTAATGTCGATTTCTCAAAATTATAGCTCTCTAAATGTGCACCCATAGTACCCAAATATTCGTTCAACGGACCGGCGTTTAGATCCATATTAAACCAGAGATATCCTTCCCATATCTCAATCTGAACAGGAACCAAACCTAGCTCATCTTTAGGTATACCATTATCAAACTGACGAAAAAACTCCGGATCTGCAACTTTCTTTAAAGAACCATCGGTGTTCCACTGCCAACCATGATAGGGGCAGGAAAAATGTTGCAAATGACCTTCGCTTAACTGGCATAGTTTATTGCCACGATGTCTGCACACATTATAAAACCCACGGATCACATCATCATTTCCGCGGATGAAAACAAATGACTCTTTACCCAACTCATGGGTATAAAAAACACCAGCCTCGTCTAGCACATCGCTACGATGAACAAGCTGCCAGGTTTTTTTCCAAATTGTTTCCCACTCTTCTTGCATGAATTCAGGCGAAAAATAGCGCTCGCCCGTTATAGACTCTGTACCAAGATCTGCGTTCTTTAGCCTCGGCACAAACGCGGGAGCTTTGTATTTACGTTGACCATGAGCCTGCCGCGCTAGATAGTCTCTTTCAATATCAGCCATAATATCTTCTCTTACTTCTTTATTTATTCAATTTTTTTAAACAGACATGAAACTATTAGCTCGAGGCAATACTTGTAAAGACAAGTTCAGAGATCTTCCAGTGTCCATCTACCTTAGCCATAGAAGTTTCATAGAAGCCCCAGAGAACCGTAGAATGGATCTCAGGATCTTTAAAAAATGCAGTACCCATAAGATTGACTCTAATAGTTGCGCTATCATTATCGCAGTGAACCAGAGGATTACTTAATAGGTGCTGAGACGCACGATAATCGGCTGTAGTTTCCTTTACAAACGCGATGAAGTTATCCACGCTGTCGAAAGAGACTTTCTGGCCACCCAAAAAGTCTTTATCAAAAAGCATATGAACCGTTGCATCGTCGCCCATCAGCGACCTCATTAGATCATAGTTTTTAGTATCAGCAGCCAAAGCATAATTAAACATGACGTCCATGACAGCCTGCTTTTCAGCAAGCTGTCCATCCTCTTTGGAATTCATTAGCTGGTAACTACCTAGAATTGCTTAGTCAACGACACACCATACGTTCTTGGCATACCCGTCCAACGCATAACTGTATCATTGGTACTAGCAGACCAAGTCCAGTAGTACTTATCGGTGACATTTCTTACAAAAGCTTGAGCCTGCCAGTCGCCATAGTCTACGCCCACTCTAAGATCGATTAATGACCGTGCATTGATTGCAAGATCCGTCAGGTCGTCACGCACATCAACAGTGGTCTTCGTACATGAGATCCCAGTTTCCTGACACTGATCAACAAACGCTGCATTGGTAGCATCTTGGTAGTCTAAATTAGCGCCAACGTACATCACCGCGCCATCGGCTAGTGCCCATGAATACTGAATATCAACCTTAGCCATTATCTCAGGCGCAGCAGGGAATGACTGACCGGAAAAGTCTTTAGAGTCGCCGTTAGCTCCGCCTGCGAAAGAGTCCCAGTTTCTGTATTCGCCCTTAACCTCAGAGTCGGTATAAGTAAAGGAAGGTGCGATTCTCAAGCCCTCAATTGGATACCATTCCAAAGACGCATCGATGCCTGACACTTCAGATTTGGGAACGTTAATAAGAGTAGGCAGCGGCCCCAATATAGGATCCGGCGTTGAACCTACGACTTGCTTATCAGTATAATCGTAGTGGAAAATCGCCGCATTAAACTGCAATCTATCATCCAACAAGCTCATCTTTGTACCCAATTCAAAGGCCAGAATTTCTTCTTGCACAACCGGCGCGTACTGAAGAACCGTAGTGGCTCCAATCATTGGGAAAGAACCTGATTTAAAACCCTTGGTGACATTAATCCAATATAAAGAATCCTCTATACCTGAATACGCGAGACCCATTTTCCAAGACAGATTATCCTCATTCAGCTCATACTTGAAGCCGTCTTTTTCAGTATGGAACGGAGCCACATCACCGGCTACCCAGCAGCCTCCAGCTACAGAATTACCACCGACTACCTCTGTACCACTTGAAATCTGATTAAAGGTAATAATTTGATTACCAAAGGTTGCGTTTACGCCATCACCATTATCTTGGTTGCAAGTTCTCGCGTCTCGCTCCTGATCAGTCCATCTTGCACCGACCGTAAATCGCAGGTCTTCGCTAACATCAAATTCTGCACTGCCGAATACTGAAATAGTGTCAGTTTCCTGTTCTGTATAGGTAACGGTAGGTCCAAAAGGAATCACAGTAAAGAACGTATAGGGGACAACAGTGGAATAACCAAATGAAGCCAAGAAGTCATCAAGTGTTTCTGTATGCTCATAATTAGCACCAACTACCCAGGTGCCAGTCTCACCCATGACTCCAGATAAACGTAGCTCCTGAAATTGTGTTTCGATATCACCAACAATATGAGCCTCATAGTTTTGGTAAATAGTTCCATCAGCTTCAAGACCTTCAGACCGCTCATAGTCATTGACACTCGTCATAGATGTCAACACCAAATCTTCACCTATATTCCAATCCATACGAAGCGAAACTGCAGCGTAGTCATTGTCTTTCGCGGTATCATGGCAATTATTCCAGTTTTGGTTTGACAGGTTCTCCGGATTTCCAAAAACATCAGTTTTATCTGGGTCAGCATTGTTTTCGTTGCCAGTGCGCTTACTATTAACGCAGGGTCCCCAATCAGCAGCACCATTATCTTTCGGCGCTATTGGATAATTCTCCATTAATGGAGGTAAGGTCCCCGCAGGAGAACGCTGCCATGCATCTTGAAATTGCGGAATTGGTGCGTCGCCTTTATCTGTCCAAGCATCGACTCTTAAAAGCGCAGAGAACGTATCAGTGGGCTCCCAAAGTAGTGAAACCCGCGTATTGAAAAAGTCCTTAGCACCTTTCTCATCATCAAACGTATAGGTGTCACCTCTTGAGGCCCACATCGGGTTAGGCCCTGCACCTTGATTTCCAGTGTAGGAATATTGGTGCCCATCTGAGGTAATTGATCTCATGGCCACTCTATAGCTCAACGAATCAGTTAAAGGGCCGCTTACGAAACCCGAGACATCATATTCTCCGAAACGAGCTAGCCCAAGGCTGAGTTCGGCTTCGAACTCCTCCGTGGGCTTGTTGGCGATATAGTTGATCGCTCCACCGGTGGTATTCATTCCGAAAAGGGTTCCCTGGGGGCCTTTCAAGACCTCGACCCTATCTAGATCGAGAATAGCCCCATTAGTCATAGCAGCAAAAGCTATCGGCATCTGATCAATATTTACGCTCACAGTCTGTGGCGAAGCCAGGGCTGTATCCTGAAAACCAACACCGCGGATGGTATAAACCGGCGACCCGTAATAGTTGAGATTAGCCGTGAACCCACTGACCAACTTTCCGATGTCGAATGTATCGGTTATACCAAGGTCTTTAATTTTTTTACCCGTTGCTGTGTCGATTGTCATACCAACATCATTGACATTCTGTTCACGCTTTTGGGCGGTTGTGACGATTTCTTCAATCCCACTCTGTATTCTGTTATTGCCAGATGATTGGGTGTCCTGCGCCATCACGCCGGCAACAGGCAGACACAACACAACGCACATAAATTTTCGTAAGCTTTTCATACATATCCCCTCTTCATTGGTTTCGCTTTACAAGCTCTCATTGTTTTAGAATTGGTGTTTTTGCTCTTCCCGAGCAAAATAAACAATACACTCTAACTTTTATAATACGTTCGTATTTTTTATCTGTCAACTCTATCGGAAAACGCAAACCCAACGCGACAGCCAACTGTTGACGCTATTAATATTTTTTCCTGCTATATCAGTCTATTAGCAGTAAAATCGCCCCTTGATCAACGCGAATTTCTGAAATTATTCCCATTCCAGACAGGCCAAAGACATTAGAAATAATCTCTCCTATGGATGATTAAGTTATACTAATGGTGCATACTTACAGGGCTAGCAAAAAAATAATACGTTGATTCTAGGAGGCTACAGATCGATCATTTAGACAATGCGGGCACTAATCTATGGCAACAGCAAAAGAGTTCTCTAACACGGGATAGAATTATTATCGCAACATTAGAGTGTATAATTGAATATGGTTATGAAGGCACATCTGTCTCAAAGATTGCTAAAAAGTCTAAATTGTCGGCCGGTGCCATGCAATATCACTTCAAGACTAAAATTGATGCCATTAAGGCCGCAATACATTATCTGTACGAGAAACGACTTGCAGACCGGGATAGAGATACCGGAAACTTGCAAGGTAACCCGCTGGCAGATGGTATTAAAATCTACTGGAATCATTTAAATCAAGATCATTTTGTCGCTTATCAAGAGTTGGTGATTGCCGCAAGAACTCATCCTGACCTCTCTTCCGCGCTAAAGCCAGCATATCAAGACTTTATCGATGCCTACCGCGATCACTCAGAAAAACACGAACCTCTCTGGGCCGCTAATAGCGAAAAATTTAGCTTGATAGCAGATCTGATACAATACGTTCTTGAGGGTCTCGCCTATGGGCGGCTCAATGATCAAATAAGTGACGAAAAAACTCAAAAGCTTTTGGACTTGACTTCTGAGTTAGCTGTGACTTGGTCTGATAAGAATTTTACTGTTAAATCGCAGAAGTAACGATGGATTTGGCTACGATGGAATCGAGGCTATTAGTTATTGTCGCTATCGTCTAATCAGCGGTAAAAACGTCTACAGTAGCAAAGGTGCCAAACCTCTGATATTCGCACTGGCCCTTAACAAAATATGATATCGCTAAACGTATCATATTGGCATATCTCAGCGCTCTCAACATCAGTTTCTATGCCTTCTTCCAAGGATGCCTCAAGGTCACTGAATTTAATTTCTGAAATCTGCATCACAGCCGTTACCTCAAAGCGGCTATCCTGTATTGGCATCAACCCAGTTGAACTGCATGACAATTTAGTGCTTCTGGCATTGCTCAGGCGCCCTATAAATCCCAGCACCACACTGTTTCCTTGAACATTAAACCATCGGCCACCATTCGCAAGAAACTGCTGCAGATGTTGCTGCTCTTGCTTTGTCGCAGGTAGATAACAGCCATATGAAATTAGTAATCCAGGGCTGTCGATGAACTCGATATCTATGTAATTATCTGACATGACCACATTCACCTCGTCACAACCAGACAATCGCTTCAACCAATCTAAGCCGGCGAAATCAGTAGCTTGGTATCCAGTATCACACACCAAATGCACATCTATTTTGGCATCTTTCATAGGTTTCTCTCCTGAGATTGAAAAACATACATGCGAAATATCAAGTCTCAAAGGGGGCGGGGGCAAGTCATTGGTTATTTTGCTCGCGGCAATAACGTGCTACCCAATCCGATAACCCTCCCGTTGACCCAAACAATATACTTTGAACTGTCAAATGATCGACAGCAAAAAGGATTTGGATCTTCGACGTATCGCTTTTCACCACTTAAATCCTTGCGATAGATTCAGATTAGCTCTTCATCGATCAAAGAAGGTAGGACTTTTGCAGTGACAACAAAACAATACGACGATAATGTTTATTATAGTATGATTTAACCACTTACCTGTCAACTTGCACTGACTTCAACATGACTATAGCTCGAATACTAAGAGCCACATAGATCAAATATAGACGTCCTGAGATTGATTGTGCATCTTAATCGTTAGGTTTTTTTGGGGCCTTGGCTATTTCCGACTTAACCAACAGTTTTAGGCTGTTTATTGCTGAAAATCTATGCCTAGGATTAGGCCTGCGCCAGTGGCAGAGTGATTTAGCCTGCCAAGCCATACCTCACCGTATTGATCTGGTACCTCGCATATCAGTGATTAATTGTTACAATGCGCCAAGTTGGTGTTATCAGGCAATTCAAATGGGTTGGGTAGCTTAAGTTGGTTGTAGCTTGGTGTACCACGAAAACAAGCGGATAGAGTTGAGAGCGATAAAATACTGTAAATCAGCGGGTTATGTCGCAACAATAGGTCGGCTTAAACAGATTGTGATGAGGTTAAGTAATTGACAATTAATAGAAGGTTCTGTGTGGCACCCATGCTCGACTGGACTGATCGTCACTGCCGGTATTTTCTCCGCCTAATAAGCCAGCATGCTATGCTTTACACTGAGATGTTGACTACCGGGGCAATTATTCATGGTGACTCTGACTATCATCTTAAAATGGACGCGTTCGAGCAACCAGTTGCCCTGCAGCTGGGTGGCAGTAACCCACAGGATTTAGCTACGGCTGCCAAGATGGCTGCGCAATATCCCTATGCGGAGATTAACTTAAATTGTGGTTGCCCGAGTGATCGTGTACAAAATGGAATGTTTGGTGCGGTTATGATGAAAGACGCACGGATTACCGCTGACTGCGTCGCAGCAATGCGCGATGCAGTTGATCTGCCTGTCACCGTTAAGCACCGTATTGGTGTCGATGATTATGATTCCTATGAATTTTTGCGGGACTTTGTCGGTACTGTAGCGCAAAGTGGCTGCGAGGTCTTTTTGGTGCATGCGCGAAAAGCCTGGCTTAAAGGTCTAAGCCCAAAACAGAATCGAGAAATACCCGAGCTGAATTATGCTAGCGTCTACCAGCTTAAAAAGGACTTTCCCCAATTCGAAATTATTATTAATGGTGGCGTCACCACCATCGAACAATCTTTGCAGCACTTAAAGCATCTCGACGGGGTGATGGTCGGCCGTGAGGCCTATTCCAATCCTTACTTACTCGCCAATGTAGATCAGGCTATTTATGGTAGTACAGACCCGATAAAGACCCGTGAGGCTATCGCCGACGAGTTTTTGCATTATGTCGATAATGAGCTCACTAAAGGCACCAAGCTCAGTGCCATGACTCGACATATCTTAGGTTTATTTCATGGTATGCATGGCGCCCGTCTCTTTAGGCGTCATATTAGCGAAAATGCCTTTAAACCGGCTGCGGGTATGGAGGTTTTAACCGCGGCATTACAAAAAACAGCTGGAGCAGCAAGTTAATGAGCAACAAAAGTAAACTGGTACAATTAAAAGAAATGACTACCGTTGTCGCTGATACTGGCGACTTTGATGCCATAGCCCAGTATTCCCCCGAGGATGCCACAACAAATCCTTCACTGCTGCTGAAGGCGGCGCAGATGCCCGCATATCGTGATCTGGTTAATCGCGTCGTTTCCAAAACCATGGCCGGGCGACTCTCGAGTGCCGAACAGGTTGCAACCTGCATGGATGGGCTGGCGGTCAGCTTTGGCGAAAAAATTCTCGAACAGATTCCCGGTCGAGTCTCTACTGAAGTTGACGCTCGGCTGTCCTTTGATACCGCAGCTTCCATTGCCAAGGCGCGTCAACTTATTGCCCTCTATGATCAGGTAGGCGTCGGTAAAGAACGCGTGCTAATTAAAATGGCGTCTACCTGGGAAGGCATCCGTGCCTCAGAGCAGCTAGAAAAAGAAGGTATCAACTGCAACCTAACATTGCTGTTTAACTTTACTCAGGCTGTCGCCGCAGCCGATGCCGGTGCTTTCTTAATCTCGCCATTTGTCGGCAGAATACTTGACTGGTATAAAGTATCGACGGGCCTAACAGAGTATGCACCTGCCGACGATCCAGGCGTTCAATCTGTCACCCGCATCTACAACTACTACAAGCAATGTGGTTACAATACCGTGGTCATGGGCGCGAGTTTTAGAAATACCGAGGAAATCACTGAGCTGGCCGGTTGCGACCGGTTAACCATCAGCCCCGACTTGTTGCAGGCACTAGATAGTGATTTTGGCCGTCTGGAGCGCAAACTCGACCCATCTCATACGGGTGACAGGATTCACTATGATCTTGGTGACGAGAGTAGCTTTCGCTATGAGCTAAATGATGACCCTATGGCTACTGAAAAACTTTCTCACGGCATTCGAAGTTTTGTTGCCGATCAAATTAAACTTGAAACCTGGTTAAAAGATCTAAACTAATGATTGATAAAATAAAAGCATTTTTTAACAGCAATATTATTGAAGCCGATGATAATGCCATTAGTACTGAGCAGCTGGCTACCGCCGCCCTGCTGATTGAAGTGATGGTTATTGATGGCAATCTTGATGAGCAAGAACTGCAGTCAATCAGCACCACATTAAGCCAGATGCTCGATCTAAGTCGCGAGAAAATTGATGAACTGATTATGTTATCGCGCGATGAGGTGACTGAAGCCACCTCTTTGTATCAGTTTACACGCGAGATCAATGAACATTATGATCATGAGAAGAAAATGGCCCTGATGACAGCAATGTGGCGGGTTGCCTTTGCCGATGGGGTGCTAGACAAGCACGAGGAAGCTATTATTCGTAGGGTCGCCGATCTACTGCATCTCCTACACAGCGATTACATTCGCTGTAAGTTGGCGGCAAAAGCGCAAAGTGACTTAGCGACCTGATTCCAATGCGCTGATTAGGTCAGTAAATTCTTCGCAGTTATCAGGGTTTAGTTGCATTAAAAGCTTGTGCGCCTCCAACACCTGCTCTCTGGTTTCATCTACCGGGGTTACCACGGCACCGATATCCTGCAGCTCGGCACTAATCACTGGGATCTCTTGGCAGATATCAAAGATTTCCTCGAAGCCCATACAGTCCAATGTTCGCAAAATGCTCGGGTTTTGACAGAAAACCTGCATGTTGATACCGTATTCCTTACGACAATAGAGCCCTAACTTTGCCATCAGCCCGAGCGTAGTACTGTCGAGACATTCAGCTTCCAACATGTCAACAACCACCTGTGTCACCAGTTGGCTACCAAATATCATTTCCATGTGCCGATTCAATGAGCCGCAGAGAGTCACTCGCACATCGCCACTAAACTTCAGAAGATACTGTCCGTCGTTGTCTGACACTAAAATTCTGCCCACGGTCATTTCTAAATACCGCCAGTCAGTAGCAACAACGAGATGTCGTCTTGCGGATCTTCAATGGCGTCTATTAATAAGGCTGCTTTTAGCTGTTCAATATCACCAGAGTTCCTATTTACACAATCGAGTAACGTCTGCTCTTTATCAATAATCTCTTTGTCCGGAAGCAGATCGAATACTCCATCAGATAGCAGCACTAAGGCGAATTTCTCGGGTAATATGGTCTCTTCCACCAGCCATGTGGCGTCTTCGAATATCCCTGCAGGTTTACCCTTGCCGGGTAAGAACTCAGCACGCCCGCCGCTGACTAATATAGGACTTGGCTGCTGTGCGCCTACTACATACCGCAACGTGCGGGTCTCGGTATCCAATGAACCAGCCACTATGGTCAGATGCTTGCCCAGCCCAGAGGCTAACAACTGGTTATTGACATGCTCGACTAATCCGTCAGGCGCTTGAGTCAGTGCTACATAGTCTTTTTCAAGTTCATGACGGCGTATTACACGGCCAATCATAAAGCGCAGCAACACGGTAACAAAGGCAGATGAGGCACCGTGACCAGATACATCTGCAAAGTAAAACAGGAGATAACGGCCCAAGATAAAGTTGTAGCCCACAAAATCGCCACTTAAGTAAAGCGACGGGGTAATCGAATGGGATATTTGGTAGTCGCCAAATTTTAAAGGACTCTCTGGCATCAGGCTTTTTTGAACTTCGCGCCCAGCAATCTGATCCAGTTTCAGTAACCTCAAACTTTCCTGCAAACCATGATTAGCTTTTTCAAGTTCATCGCCATCAGATATCGTACGCTGACGAACTTCCGCTAACTGATCGACACGGACCATAGTGGCTGCAACAGCGTCTTTTGTAACCTCTGAAAGAATAACATCGGCGGCGCCGAGTCTAAAGAAGTCCACGGCAAGATCCGAAGAGCAAGTCTCCAGAGCAACAATGATCAGATATCTCTGACAGAGTCGACGGAACTCTTCAAGCTCCGAGGCATTTGACAGGGGAATATGTTTAGAGAACAGAATAACCACTTGGCTTAGCGGCTGATGACACAGGGCATCAACCTCGCCAATATCTGAGGCGACCGCGAGCTCTCTTCCCTCTGATTGGAAGTTAGCCCTCAGTATCTGTAGCCTACCTTCATCAGTTCCGACGAGGATAACGAGGCCTTTTGTTTTACCCATTCTGTTTCGGCTTTAGCGATTACTAACTTGGCTTATAGAGGCCGACGTCTAACCTTGCTGGCATTTAATCGTCTCAGACTGCATCGTACCTCAGATTTCGTTAAAAGTAACAATCAACCGTGAATTAATACTCGTCCAGATCACCAAAGTCATCTTCAATCAATCCGTCAGCCTCGAGATACTCTCTACGCTGCAAATATACGTCCCGCATAAATAGGTATTTATCACCGGATATCACTGCGTCAAGGGCTAGCAAATCCGCCCTGAAGGTCAACAGATCGAGCCCTATCATCGAATTACGCGTAGGAACATGATCAAGGGAAGACACAGGATCCACTAGGCTATCGAAAAACTTAGACGGAGCATCCCGCAATGACGATGGACCCATAAAGGGCAACATCAAAAACGAGCCCTCTTTAACACCCCAGGCAGCGAGAGTCTGACCAAAATCTTCGTCATCATGCGCCTGCAGACCAGCCCGTTGAGCCACATCGAATAATCCAGCGACACCGAACGAGCTATTGATTAGAAATCGCGCACCGCTATATCCAGCCTCACCTATCTTGCCCTGCAGGGTATTGTTGACCACATTGCCGATTTCGCCCAGGTTGCTAAAAATATTCAGGATACCCCGCTCCAGAGGGTCGGGGACTATAGCCTTATAGCCTTTGGCGATTGGTCGGACAATGTAATCGTCCAACGCCATATTGAACGCATAGGTTTTTCGATTAAGACTCTCTAGAGGGTCTGCATCTAGGCTGTCGTCTGCAGAGATTGCTCCAGTATGCAGTGCAGCAAAAAGGATCAACGGCGTTGTAAATAGGCATATTTTCATGGTTTTTAGCTCTAGTTGCTCTCATTTGTGACGCAGCCCTCAAATCAGTTTTCTATTCTACTGTGACCTAGCCGACCCTTACAAAGCATTTTTGTTTAAATTTCGCGGAAACCGTAAATTACATCTTTATCTGCTAGTGAATAAAGCACCTCGGCTCCAAACGCTAGCAAGCTTTCCACGTCAGCATGTTGTATCTCTTTTGCGAGCTTTAATATTGCAGCTCTACCAGACAATGCGTCCGATTCAATGATGTCCAACAGCCGAAACGTCACGGCATTGGATTCTATGAAACCCACCTTTAAATCGCGATTTCGATAGACAATCAAAAATGTTAACGGATCAGTATCTTTAAGCTCTTGCGCTACATAACCAGGGCCCATTTTGTGCACTGGGTACCGGTAGGAAAGACGCCACGCCAGTGGTGATATCAGAGCCATATCGTCCAAAATATGGGCTTCGTGAGACGGATGACTGGGGATATCTTGCTGCGAAACATCAAGGGCCAGTTCAACCCTCTCGTAATGTGCCAACTCCAACATGAACAAAGGGTATTGCTCGCTATTCAGCTTTAGATATTTAATAAATTCTTCACTGATCTTTAAAAAATAGGGTGTTTGACATTCGTATCGAGAAATAAAATCTCTCACCATCTGAGACCATTCCCCCCCATTAATAATCGATTTAAGGATAGGAAACGCAGAGCCCAAGAATGACTCAATATTGTTAAACACGAGATTGCGGTAAATAGCCAGACGTCGATCTTCTACCGCTGCTGGAGCAGCGTTAATGTCAGGATCGCGCATATGCGCGCAAAATTCACGCTGAGTGACCTGAAAAAGAGGCTCAGTCATTCGCCGAAGTCCGACTATTGGCCCGCTGAATAGTCGAAATACGTTCCACTTCAAGCAGTAATTTATCCACTGGGGGGATATTAAAGTCTCTCTCCAACAGAGTAGGAAATACACCAAATTGTTTATAGGCCAGATCAAGAAGATCCCATACTGGATCGATTACGTCGGCGCCATGGGTATCGACTTTAAGATCTTCTGCCTCGTTATAGTGCCCTGCGATGTGGCCATAAACCACGCGATGTCCCGGTAGCGAGGCCATAAATTCCCGCGCGTCATACTGGTGATTGATACTGTTGACGTAAATATTGTTTACATCAAGCAGGAGACCGCAGTCCGCTTTTTCCAACACCGCGGCGGTGAACTCAATTTCGGACATATCTTGCCCCGGAGCGGCGTAATAGGACGCATTTTCCATAGCGATACGCTGACCCAAAAAGTCTTGGATCTGACTGATCCGATCAGCTACATAATCAACCGCTTCGAGCGTGAAAGGGATGGGCATCAGGTCATAGAGGTGACCGCCGTCACTGCAGTAACTGAGATGTTCCGTATAGCTAAGGATGGAGTGCTCAGACATAAAAGCCTTTATCTGTCGCAGCAGTTCCCAATCCAGTGGCGCTGGGGAGCCTATGGAAAGTGAAAGACCATGGAGCACAAACGGAAACCTTTCGGTATATTCGCGAAAGGCTTTGCCATAACGGCCTCCCACGTTAATCCAGTTCTCGGGCGCAACCTCCATAAATTGGACATCAGCCGCAGTAACCGAAGCAAGCGGTCCCAAAAGAGACCGCCTAAGTCCAAGTCCTGCGCCGTTAACAGGGTATAGATCAGCCATATCGCCACATTCTAACGATTGTCATAAATACAGTTCCGGACCCCGTTTGTCTGGGATTACTAGGCTTCTCCGCACTTACCTTCGGCTTCAGCTTTATCCCCGCCGCAAGTACCTTCACCTTCAGCCTTTTCCCCTCCACATGAACCCTCAGTCTCTGCTTTTTCAGAGCCGCATTTGCCTTCACCTTCAGCTTTTTCATCACCGCATTTGCCTTCGCCACATTTTCCTTCTCCGTGATGACCGGCGAGGCTGTATCCTGATGAAAGTTCATCTACTTGGAATGGATTCTGCCCTGCAAATGCTACAGGGGCTGCCGCTACTGAGGCCATAAAAGCCAGCCCACATGCCGCTGCCAAAGGTTTAATTGTTTGTTTAGCCATAAGAAATACTCCTGCTTAGTAAAGGTTTTTCCTTAAATCAAGAACCAGTATGGTTTCAAGATACTCTTTGAACACTCTGAGTATAGACATGATTTTCATCTTGAAGTAGTTTATTTTTAGGCTGCTATACCTCATCAATTGAATAGCGCCTCAGGCTGTCATAGATCTCCTGCCAGCGTTTTTTTAGACGCTTTTCGGATACCGGCACACGAGTCTTGAGCTGCTGAGCAAATAATGACACCCGATATTCCTCCAGCAACCACTGAAAGTCCCAGATCGCCTGTTCTAATTCATAGGTAAGCCGCTGCCCCTCAATACTTTTCAACGGCTCATAAAAATCCACAAGCTGGCCTATACAGTCGCGATCTCTGGCAATTTGCGAAGCTAGCTTTTCTAACCTGACCTGAATACCCTGAACCAATCTGGGGTACTGTCGGAGTTTCTCACAACCCGCAATAGACAATGTCTTCAACGAAAAAAGCCAATTTATCTGTTGGTTAATATCATCTTTAGCATAGATCGCCTTGAGGCCTAACGACCGCAATTCCTTTTGCTGTTGATGTAATTGTGGCAAAACAGATGCGACAATCATCGCCTGCTGCTGCGCGATATCAACTACAGTCCCAATACCGGCTTGATAAGCGATGTCAAAGTCTTGTCGTCGTCGGATAACCTCAGTATTTTTAAAGATCGCCTCATGAAAACTACTCAGGATTAAGGCCTCGACTAACTCTTCTCTACGCCCTATTGCTGCAGCTTTCAAGGCCAACTCAGAACCCTGCAGGAGGTTTTTAGTCAGGTACTTGACCTGTTCACGACCCTTTAACATCGCAAGTCGCAGCTGTCCCTCGCGGGTCACTTTGGCAGCGGCTAACGGGTTATCTAACACCTCAATTGCGACAGATTCCCCACAATCCCTCAAAGCAGGCCAAGCTTTTATTGTGATCTTGCCACGCTTAAGTTGCACTTCGTGTGGCAACTCATCAAAGTCCCAAGCCAAGATACCCTGACGCGAAATAGAATCGTCAGAGGCCTGCTGTTCCAGTCCGGCGCTAATCTGCTGCTTAAAGTCCCGCTGCAACTGTTGTAGCGTGCGCGCCATAGCAATGGTCTTACCCTCATCATCTTGCAGTACAAAGTTCATACAGTACCAGGGATCCAGTTTTTCCGCCTTCCAGTCCTCGGGGCTAATGGAATTGCCGGTCTGTCGTTTTAGCTGCTCCGCAAGCACCTCGGTAATCGCTCGATCTTGAGCTCCCACCCGCAACAGGATCTTGTCGACATAGTCTGGCACCGGCACAAAGTGCCTTCTCGTCTGTTTGGGCAACGTTTTGATCAGGGCGATACATTTGTCCCGCAACATGCCTGGCACGAGCCACTCATAAAAATAACGAGGCAGCTGATGCAGCAAGGCCAACGGAATGATCGCACTGACGCCGTCTTGCGCATGTCCCGGTTGAAAATGGTATCTCAACTCATACTCTATGCCATCCCAGGTAATGCTTTCTGGAAACTGGGCCTCTTCGCCTTCGGCTAGGCCACGCAAGACCAAGGCATCTTTATTGATGCACAATAACTTGCTATTTTCCTGCTCCGAACTTTTTCGCCACTGTTCAAAACTGGCTAAATTGTAGATACCCTCGGGGACACGCTCATCATAAAAACTATAGATTACCTTTTGCTCGGCGAGAAGATCGCGCCGCCGAAAACGGTCCTCTAGTGCCTGCAGCTCCTCCACCAGCTTGTGGTTTTTCTGATGGAAACTACCCTTGCCCCGATAGCCCTCTTCCACCAGCGCCTGCTGTATGAAAACGGCTCGCGCTTCCACCGGTGCTACCTGTCCATAGACGGTTTTTTTACTCTCGACGATGGTCAGCCCAAATAACGTCTGACGCTCTTTGGCCATGACCTGACCAGCCTTTTGATGATAAAAAGGCTCACTGTAGGTTCTTTTTACCAGATGACCCGCCAGCGATTCGAGCCAGTCCGAATCGATCTTGGCAACATTTAATGCGTACTGTTTAGCCGTTTCCATCAATGAGCCCGCCATGATCCACTTCGGCGGTTTTTTACTCAGCCCTGAGCTGGGAAATATAAAGAATTTGCGATTTCTGGTACCGAGAAATTCCCATTTATCTTCTCTTATACCCACCTGCCCCAACAACCCCGACAGTATGGCTTGATGAATACCTGCATACTCAGCCGGCGTATCATTGCTGAACAGTTTCAGCGATCGACAGACCGTATGTACCTGATGGTGCAGATCACGCCATTCCTTCATACGCAGAAATGACACATAGTTAGCGCGGCAGTACTTACTGTATTGGTTGCCTGACAACACCTGCCTTCGCTCTTCAAAGTGACGCCATACATTTAATAGAGACATAAAGTCCGAATCGTCGTCCTGCCATTGCTTATGACACTGATCCGCAGCCTGCTGTTTGTCCGCGGGGCGTTCTCTGGGGTCCTGAATACTCAGCCCCGACGTAATAATCATCACTTCTGCGAGTGAGCCTATTTTAGCGGCCTCGAGTATCATGCGTGAAAATCTTGGATCCAATGGAAGTGCTACAAGCTTTTTGCCCAGCGTCGATAACTTACCCTTTGCGGTCACAGCCTGAAGCTCTTCGAGTAATTTAAAACCATCGTTGATCATGCGATTGTCCGGCGGATCGACAAAAGGGAATTCGCGTATATCACCCATATTAAGGTCTAGCATCTTTAATATAACCGCGGCGAGATTGGTGCGCACAATCTCCGGATCAGTAAATTCTGGCCGGCTATTGAAATCATCTTCGGTATAGAGCCGGTAACAGACACCATTTCTAACACGACCGCAGCGACCCGCACGCTGGTTGGCACTGGCTTGAGAGATTGATTCGATAGGGAGGCGCTGCACCTTAGTGCGGAAACTGTAGCGTGATAGCCGCGCTCGTCCCGTGTCAATCACATAGCCGATACCCGGCACGGTTAACGAGGTTTCTGCAACATTGGTACTCAGAATTACTCTACACCCCCGATGAGGGCTAAATATCTTAGTCTGTTCAGCAAGACTGAGTCGTGCATAGAGAGGTACGACTTCGGTATGCGGTAACTGAGCGCGCTTGATGGCCAAATTAGCCTCACGAATCTCCCTCTCACCACTCAGAAACACGAGCACGTCACCAGCGGGTTGGTTGGCCTGAATATCTCGCAGGCATTCAATAATATTCTGGTTTCGGTCCGTATCAAAATAGTCTTCATTGCTATAGACGATTTCGACCGGATATGTTCGGCCAGACACTTCGACTACGGGGGCATTATTAAAATGACGGGAAAACTTTTCCACATCGATCGTGGCAGAGGTAATGATGACTTTTAACTCAGGACGCCGACTCAGAAGATTTTTCAGATAGCCCAGCAGAAAATCAATATTTAGGCTGCGTTCATGGGCCTCGTCGATAATCAAAGTGTCATATTTGCTGAGGAAACGATCATGCTGAATTTCAGCCAACAAAATACCATCGGTCATCAATTTGATCAGGCTGTTGGGCGAACTGTTGTCGGAGAAGCGCACCTGATATCCCACCGTCTCCCCCAAGGGGGTTTTAAACTCCTCAGCAATACGCGAGGCAACCGTGCGTGCCGCTAGCCTGCGTGGCTGAGTGTGACCAATGAGCCCCCGGATACCACGCCCCGCCTGCAAGCAGATTTTCGGTATCTGAGTTGTCTTTCCTGAACCCGTTTCACCCGCAATCACCACCACCTGGTTATTCAGTATCAACTCGAGAATTTCTCCAGAGCGGTTGCTTACAGGAAGATCTGGGAAGTTAATGGGTGGGAGGCTCGCCCGACGCGTCGCGACCGAGTCCAGTGATCGCTGCACGGCCGAGGACCATTTTGGCCAGTCTTTAGACAGATCTTTATTCGATGTGACTTGTCGCCTGAAATCATTTAACTGGCGGGTTAGACGAAATAGGTCCCGACAGCTAACTGACTTGACGAGCCAATTTTCCAACAGACCAAAGTCTGTCGTTTTAGTGGGCACTCTGCTGAGTAACGCTGACTCTGCATTAGTCTTTGGCGGCGACAACGGACTATTCGCCGGTTTGTCGCCAGACACATTCACCACTGGAAGCCTTTATCGCATCTAACTTTTTATGATGCTCTTCCAACTCCAATTCACTGGCAGCGATCACTCGCAACGCCGGACGAGACATGGATAGGCGACGGATAGTCGAGACATTATTAATTTCGCCACTGTCCGAGTCGGATGCCTCGCTCATATTTAAGCTAACCTGGCCGCCGGTCATTAGCAAATAGACATCCGCCAGAATTTCAGCATCCAGCAAGGCACCGTGCAGGTCACGCTGAGAGTTATCTACGCCGTAGCGTTTGCACAAGGCATCAAGGTTATTCTTTTGCCCGGGGTGCTTTTGTCGCGCCAAGGCCAACGTATCGATAATACGGCAGCCACTTTCGATCGCCCCGACCTTAGGTTTAAGCTTTGAGGTTTCGTGATTGATAAAGCCAATATCAAACGGCGCATTGTGGATAATCAGGTCGGCACCATTGATAAACGCAAAAAACTCTGGCGATATGACTTCAAACAGCGGTTTGTCTTCAAGGTATTGATCGGTAATACCGTGAACCTCTAGGGCGCCCTCATCCACTTTTCGCTGGGGATTGATGTACTGATGGTAATGCCGCCCAGTAAGTTTTCGGTTGATCATTTCCACGCAACCAATTTCGATAATTCTATGGTCCTGGGAGGTTTCTAGCCCGGTGGTTTCTGTATCAAGAACAATCTGTCGCATCATTTCTACTTATATAAAGGATTAGGCATGGGCTTAAAGTTCATCAATTCCACGATTGGCCAACTGATCTGCAATGTCGTTTTCACGGTGGCCGCTGTGACCCTTAACCCAGTGCCAGTCTATCTTATGTTCGCCGATAACGGCATCGAGTTTTTGCCAAAGATCGACATTTTTAACTGGCTGCTTGGATGCAGTCTTCCAGCCCCTCTTCTTCCAATTGGGCATCCACTCCTGAACACCCTTAAGGACATAGGTCGAGTCTGATGTAACCTGAACCTCACAGGGCCTTTTTAACGCCAAGAGGCCTTCAATGACCGCGGTCAGCTCCATACGATTATTGGTCGTCTCAGGCTCGCCACCACAGAGCGATTTTTCTTCGCCCGCAGAGCGCATCAATACGCCCCAACCACCGGGCCCAGGATTACCGCGGCAAGCACCGTCGGTGAAGATTTCAACGGATGTCATATATTTACCTATGGGGGTTTTTATCAGTGTTGTCACGTATTTGGGTAAGCCGCTTTTTTGAGCCTAAAATAGGATTTCCGCGCACTGCTGGCCGCCAAGAAGGCCCGGCACTGATACCTCTCACTACGCGCTTTACTGCGTGAATCATGTAAAAATTGCCGAAAGGGAAGCGAATCCTTCGAGCCAATCGCTCCCACTCTGAATCTTTTGCAACCCATTGAGGCCTATTGATGGGTAGATTATAGGCACCATAGTCAATCTCCAGGACTTGAAAATTTAACAGCGACAGCCAATCTATCACCCGACCCTTGCGCAAATTGTGGAAGCCATACTGGGGCTCAGTTGAAAACAATTGCATGGGAAACTTTATCATGCCCAAAGGACCATATGGATTAAAAAGGCAGAGCAATAGATGTCCACCTGGCGCCACCACACGGCTCACCTCCGCCAATACGGCTTTGGGCGATGCAGAAAATTCTACGGCATGCTGTAAAAGCGCGACGTCAATGGTATCTGAAGGCAATGGCAGCTGCGCGTAGTGACTGACTGCTGACGCCTCGGCATGAGGGACCGTATTAAACGAAAATCGGTGCATATGGCTAAAACAGTCGAGCGCCTGTGGATCGGGCGACAGGCCTGCATGCATCAGACGATAGCCGGGCAGTTGCCCATACTTTTCAGTCAACAACCGGCGCTCTTGATGGCGTAGATAACGTCCGAAATCAGTCTCGAGCCAACCCTGTAAATCTGCAGACACCCGGCCCAATTCCGCTACTTTTAGGCGGTCTAGGACATGGATACTGCGCTCGCGAAGGAACTTTAATGACATAGTAGGTCGCTGTCGGTTGTTTTGTCTCTGTTTGTCTGGGAACCATTATGAAGTACTTCAGGATGATTTTAAATCTGAAAACTATTTGTGCTTCCTTCATTGTCTAATACCCCCCTGATCGCTACAATCTCCGCGAGAAATTAAACCATCAAGAGTCCATTGCGTGCCATCTAAATACAACACCCTTACTCCTCGTCTATCGCTCCTTATAATCAGTCTGTTAATGGCCAGTTGCCAGCTCGCACCCATTGGCTCAGAGGCCGTTGTCAGCGGAGGTATTGAGGCCGCAAGGGGCCCATCCCCGGAGGGCACCCTAATTGGCGATGCTGAAACTCCAGCAGAGCAAGTCGATCTCTGGCAGCGGATTCGTCAGGGGGCCACCTTAACTCCAGAAACTCTGCACGCCGACGTTTTGAAACAGCGCGACTGGTATCTGCGTAACCCAAATTATTTAGCGGTGGTTTTCGAACGCGCCAAACCCTTTATCTTTCATGTCACGAATGAACTAGACAAAGCTTCACTGCCACTGACGCTAGCCCTGCTGCCCATCGTCGAGAGTACCTATGACCCTTTGGCCTACAGCCGCAGTCATGCCGTTGGCCTATGGCAATTTATACCTTCGACAGGCAAAGCCTTTGGACTCAAGCGGGATCGGTGGTATGACGGACGCCGCGATGTCACTGCCTCAACCCAAGCGGCGATTAAATATCTGCAATACCTGCACAAGCGCTTCGACAATGACTGGCTATTAGCCTTGGCGGCCTATAATTCCGGCGAAGGCAATGTTAGAAAATCAATCAATGCTAATAAAAGGCGCGGTGAAACTGCTGATTTTTGGTCAATCAAACTTCCCAGGGAGACACGGAATTATGTCCCCCAGCTATTGGCTCTGGCTATGTTGATTGAAAACCCACAAGACTACGATATTGCGCTGCCCTCTATACCTAATCAGCCCTATTTCGAAGCGGTGGAGATTGAATCGCAGATTGACTTAAATAAGGTCATTGCAGTCACGGGTGCCAAGGCAGCCACCTTTACTCAGCTAAATCCAGCATATCGCCGCTCTATTACCCCGCCACAGGGCAAATTTAGCCTGCTTTTACCAGTCGGCACTGCGGAGCCTCTGCGCCAAATGCTGGCTACGTCGGATCCAAAAACATGGATACCTCATACCGAGTATATGGTCGTCAATGGCGACACCCTATCGGAGATCGCTCAGCGCTTTCGCGTACCCCTGCAGTGGCTCGTGAATAGAAATAGTCTGCGTTCGGACCGGCTTAAACTGGGTCAGGTACTACTGATACCGCATTTCGACGATGATGGTACGTTTGCCCGCGCCAATGAGACCCAGCAGAGCCTGTATAAAGTGAAAAGTGGTGACTCCCTCTCAGAGATAGCGTCACGGTATAAAACGTCTGTAAAGGGCTTAAAGCGCGCTAACGGGCTCAGTACCGATGTGCTGCAACTGGGCCAGACATTAACTATCAGCCACAGCGCAGCAGTGTCTACTCCGGAGAATTTGCGCAAACTATCTTATAAAGTGAGGCGTGGCGACTCCCTGTATCTGATTGCTGAGAAATTTGATTTACTTATACGGGACATTACCCGCTGGAACAAAATTAGCCCTCATGCTTATTTGCAGCCGGGACAAAGGCTAACCCTATTTATTAATGCGCTACGCATCTAAATAATCCAACAGCGACAACACAGCTGAAAAGATAACAGATGAAAAAAAGACGGGCATGCCCGTCTTTTTAACGCTTTGTGCTTGCTGACTACTGCACCACCTCGGCGTCAGTAACCAATCCGAGCTGGTAGGCCTCGACTTCACGCCCACTCACCATCGCCTCAGATCCGTAGACCAGACTCGCTTTTTGCTGAGCGCTAATCTTAGTCACATCGCCCTGCACAACCTGGTGCAGAGACCCGACAATATAGTCACCATTGCGTGTATAGAACCCTTCTGTTACCGGACTTTCGGCGGGAACTGGCAGCTGAAACATTGCATTTAATATCTCGGCATTAACCTGCCCACTACTTCGCTTAGCTCCAAGAGCCACTTGCCAATCCAAATCATTGCCCTTGGCAACAGACTCGACGCTAGCACCCTCTTCAACCTGAGCTAACAGCGCGGCCCCCTTCGATGCTATGGCCTGCTGGGCCGCGACTCGCACGAGTGCAGATGTCACACTATCGGACACTTCACTCAGCTCTTTCTGACGAGCCTCAAGGTATTGATTGAGTTTGATCACTACATAGCGATCATCGCCAAGAGCCATCACCTCGCTGGTATACTTATCTTTCAGAACATCGTCACTGAAGGCGGCGTCGATCACTGCCGGATAACCGGTGATACCTGCACCTCCTGCATCAGAAAACGCATCGGAAAGCTGCACCGTCAGACCCAAATCCGCGGCGACTTCGGCAAGAGACTCGGCGTTAAAGCTCAGTTCTTTAAGTAATTCTAGCTTTTCGACCATGGCACTCCCGGCCATTTCCTGTTTCAGGTCTTCGGCTATTCGCGACGACTCTGACATCAATTCAAACGTGGGCGTTTGAATATCCAAAAGCTTGATAAAATGCATTCCCGCATCTGTTTCAACCGCGTCAGATACCTGACCTACCTCAAGTAGGGCCAAAGCGGTTTCAAACGCTTCTGGAAATGTAGCGCCGCTGGTGTAACCCAGATCGCCACCACCATCGGCGGAACCGACATCGTCGGAGTACTTCTTGACTAAGGCCGTAAAGTCTTTTCCAGCGTCAAGATCAGCCTGAATCTGAGCCAGCATGTCCTCATTAGGTGACTCTAAAAGAATGTGCGCGGCTTGCCGAGACACCTCTAAATTAGCGGACTCAGCTTCTTCATCAAAGCGCGCCTGGATCTGCTCAGACGACACTGTCACATCATCGCTCAAAAGTGCAGCATTGAGTTCTATATAATCCACAACGACCTGAGCGTCTGTCAGGTACTGCGTTTTATTGCTCTCGTAATATGTACTGATATCCCCGTCACTGAGTTGGACGGCATCCATAATCGGCGCAACCGGCAACGTCAGGTAATAGTAATCGCGTGCCTGCTCTGTAAACCCCGCTAGGGTCGAAATCTCTAGCTCTGTGACAAAACTAGATTGACTCAGCCCCTGAACGAATTGCTGAATCACAAGATCCTCTTTAACCTCCTCAATAAACGTCGCGGTGGTATATCCCAAATTACGAATGGCATACTGAAACTGATCTTGATCAAACTTCCCGTCAGTCTGAAACGCCGCCGTTTCAACTAATAGTTCACTGACGGCCTTTGAAGAGACAATCATACCCTGCTCTTGGGCTGTCTGAGCGATAACTTTGCGGTCTATCAGACCTCTCATCACCTGCGGCCGGAGCAACTCATCATCTAGTACCGCGGGATCGAGACCCTCGTTAGCCTGAAGAATTCGATTCCTTTGCTGTCTAGTCGCCTGCTGAACAACCAGTGCACTAACCTTTTCTCCGTTGACTACCAGCGCGGTGTCTGCGCCGACACCCGAAACAAACAATGATCCAGTCCCTGTAAAAGCGAATATTCCGCCAATAAAGACGACAATAACCGTAGCGATCCCACGCATATTATTTCTGAAGCTATCCAACATTTTTATTGCACCTATTATGCAAGAAAGGCGCATCAAAGATGCGCCTTTCTAAGCTAGATTCCCCCCCATTAGGCGGAGGTCCAGTTAGTTCTTAGTTTACAGCGTCTTTCAGAGCCTTGCCCGCTTTAAAGCTAGGCACGTTAGCCGCTTTAATTTGGATTTCAGCACCGGTCTGAGGGTTGCGACCAGCGCGAGCGGCGCGATGCTTAACAGAGTAAGTACCAAAGCCAACCAACGACACTTGGTCACCATTTTTCAATGCGCCAGTAACCGCATCCAGTGCAGAATCTAGTGCACGGCCAGCAGAAGCTTTAGAGATGTCTGCACCAGCAGCAATTGCGTCAATTAATTCAGATTTATTCACGGTGTTCCCCTTTTGGAGTTAGTTTATTCTAGTAATTCTAGTAATTCTAGTAATTCGGATATTCTAATAATACGTATAAATTAGGAGTCTATGTTACCAGTAATTTCGCCTAGGGTCGTGAGTTACTATGCCTCCTAGCCAACTTTATACCAATAGGTATTAGTTGGGTCAAGCTTACTTTGCAAATAAACTAAAAAAGTGCTGTAACGATACTTTTGACTCAGTGGGTGCTTTGCATTGCGCTACTGCCATCAGTTTTATCAGTGGCACTACTTTGGTTAAATTCTTCTTCACTCATTGGCTTGGGGTGGTCCTGAAGTGCAATTACCAAAACCTCCTCAATCCCTTTAACGGGCCGTATATCGAGATCAGCCTTAATATTCTCGGGTATCTCCTTTAGATCACTCGCATTGTCGTAGGGAATAACCACGGTACGAATACCGCCCCGATGAGCCGCCAGTAACTTCTCTTTGAGCCCCCCAATCTTCAAAACCTGCCCGCGCAGGGTTATTTCACCCGTCATGGCAACGTCTGCCCTAACCGGAATATCTGTCAAGGCCGACACTAGCGCGGTGCACATCCCGACACCAGCCGAAGGCCCGTCTTTGGGCGTTGCGCCTTCTGGAACATGGATATGTAGATCACTCTTCTGGTAAAAATCTTTGCGTATTCCCAGCGCCATAGCGCGACTTCTCACCACGGTCAGAGCAGCCTGAATGGACTCTTGCATGACATCGCCCAGTGACCCAGTTTTTATGACGTTGCCTTTACCCGGAATCACTGAGGTTTCTATACTGAGTAATTCTCCGCCCACCTGGGTCCAGGCTAAACCGGTGACCTGGCCAATCTGGTTAGTCGCTTCAGCGCGGCCATAATCAAAGCGCCTGACGCCCAGAACACCCTCAAGTTCACTCGCGCCTAAAACATCCTCAGAACTCTTGTTATCGCGCACGTGTTTAATCACGGTCTTACGACAGATCTTGGCGATATCACGCTCTAGCCCCCTTACACCAGCCTCTCTGGTGTAATAGCGGATAGTATCCTTTAACGCATCTTCCGTAATCGCTAATTCAGTCTCTTTTAAGCCATTCGCCTTGCGCTGCTTTGGAACCAGATATTTCTCTGCGATCTTGACCTTCTCGTCCTCGGTGTAACCTGGAATACGGATAACTTCCATTCGATCCAAAAGAGGCCCAGGAATATTCATCGAGTTCGCAGTACAGATGAACATCACTTCAGACAGGTCATAATCAACCTCAAGATAATGGTCATTAAAGGTATGGTTTTGCTCGGGATCTAGCACTTCAAGTAGCGCCGATGCGGGATCGCCACGGCTATCCATTCCCATTTTATCAATTTCGTCGAGCAGAAATAATGGGTTTTTCGCACCGATTTTGGATAGCTTCTGGATCAATTTACCCGGTAGCGAGCCAATATAAGTGCGGCGATGACCGCGTATTTCGGCTTCATCACGCACACCGCCAAGGCTCATGCGCACGAACTTACGCCCTGTGGCTCTAGCTATCGACTCACCGAGCGAGGTTTTTCCCACGCCTGGAGGCCCTACCAAACATAGCACGGGACCTTTAAGCTTTTTAACTCGCTGTTGCACCGCCAGAAATTCGAGTATGCGCTCCTTGACCTCTTCCAGGCCATGGTGGTCTTCATTTAGGGTATTCTCCGCATTGACCAGATTATGCTTCACCTTAGTTCGCGTCTTCCACGGCACCCCGATCATCACGTCAATATAGGTGCGTAGCACCGAAGCCTCTGCAGACATCGGCGACATCATTTTCAATTTAGCTATTTCGGACTGCGCTTTTTCCAGTGCAGCCTTAGGCATACCGGCATCGGCTATTTTCTTTTCCAGCTGGTCAAGCTCAGAGATACCCTCATCCATGTCCCCAAGCTCTTTTTGAATAGCCTTCATCTGCTCATTTAGATAGTATTCTCGCTGACTTTTCTCCATCTGCTTCTTAACACGGCCACGAATACGCTGCTCTATTTGAGATAATTCGATCTCTGCATCCATAAGGCCCATGAGATGCTCAAAGCGCTCAGTCAAATCAGCTATTTCAAGCACATCCTGTTTTTGATCAAGATTTAAGGACATATGCGAGGCGATGGTATCAGCGAGCCGATTGGCATCATCGATACCACTGACGGTTGCGATCACTTCGGAAGGAATCTTTTTACTGAGGTCAACGTACTGTTCAAAGAGTGCTATCACTGAACGAGTTAGTCCATCGGCCTCCGCTTCATCTAACTCTCCAGCAGCCACCTGCTCTATCGCGCTTTCCATAAAGGATTCGCCTTCATAGGGCTCCACTAGATTAACGCGATGAAGGCCCTCAACCAGGACCTTTAAAGTGCCATCAGGGAGTTTTAGCATTTGCAACACCGTCGCCAAGGTGCCTACGCTATGAATATCATCGACTGAAGGATTATCTTCGGAGGCCTCTTTTTGCGCCACCAGAATGATTTTCTTGCCCGCTTCCATTGCATTTTCAAGGGCGATAATCGATTTTTCTCTGCCGACAAAGAGCGGCACAACCATATGGGGGAATACCACTACATCCCTCAGAGGTAGCAGCGGATAAATTATTTTACTTAAATCAGTTTCTGTGGAACCCATATTTACCTCTAAGTCTATAATTGCAGCGCGAACTCGCCGTAGATGACTGCTCCGCATTGGCTTTTATATTGGGCCTTACAGGATAAAAACAACCTTCCCCGCCAACAATTTTAGCCTCAGGCACTGTGTTTATAAAACAGATACAAAAAAGGCGGCTCGCGCCGCCCTTTTCTAGACTTCGTCCGACGCTAACTTTTTCTCTTGCTGTTCGTACACCAGCAGTGGTTCGTTATCGCCATTGATTACAGACCCGTCCACAACCACCTTAACCACATTGGTCTCTGACGGGATCTTGTACATAGTATCCAACAGAACTGTCTCGAGAATTGAGCGCAACCCACGAGCGCCAGTCTTGCGGTCGATAGCTTTATCTGCAATCGCGTCAAGGGCATCTTGCCTTAAGTCGAGCTCAACGCCCTCCATTTTGAACAGCGCCTGATATTGCTTAAATAGTGCGTTTTTGGGCTCGGTCAGGATATTGACCAGCGAGTCGCGATCCAACTCTTGCAAAGTCGCCACGACAGGCAATCGACCGATAAACTCTGGAATCAGGCCATAGCCAATCAAATCGCTGGGCTCAACATCTAACAAGGTTTCGCCTATCGACTTTTGGCTATCTTTACTGGTTACTTCGGCGCTAAAACCAATCCCGCCCTTCTCAGAACGATCCCGGATCACTTTCTCCAGACCCGAGAAAGCACCGCCACAAACAAATAAGATATTAGAGGTGTCTACTTGCAGGAATTCCTGCTGAGGATGCTTTCTGCCGCCCTGAGGTGGTACCGAAGCTACGGTGCCCTCAATGAGCTTTAAGAGCGCCTGCTGAACACCTTCACCGGAGACATCTCGCGTAATCGAGGGGTTGTCCGACTTGCGAGATATTTTATCAATCTCGTCAATATAGACAATACCACGTTGCGCCTTATCAACATCGTAGTCACATTTTTGTAGTAGTTTTTGGATGATGTTTTCAACATCTTCACCGACATAGCCCGCCTCGGTCAATGTCGTCGCATCGGCGATCGTGAAAGGCACATCGAGCAGCCGCGCTAAGGTCTCAGCCAAGAGCGTTTTACCACTACCCGTTGGACCAATTAGAAGAATATTACTCTTACCCAGCTCAACATCAAGCTTGTCTGCACCGGTATTTTCACTCACCTGAAGTCGCTTGTAGTGATTGTAAACAGCCACGGACAGAATTCGTTTGGCCCGCTCTTGGCCCACCACGTATTCGTCGAGAATACTCTTAATCTCTGTGGGCACGGGGAGGCTTTCGGCGTTGCCATCTACCTCAACCGCCTGAGTCTCCTCAGAAATAATATCATTACAGAGGTCAACGCATTCGTCGCAGATGTAGACCGAAGGCCCAGCGATTAAACGCCGAACTTCGTTTTGATTTTTCCCACAAAATGAGCAAAAAAGAAGTTTTCCGCCATCCCCAAGGGTATCACTATCACTCATTTTCTTCTCCTGCTAAAAGAACAAAAGTCATTCAAAACAGCTAGTTAGATTTACTATCTAACGTGTCAACTTAGAAGACTAACGATTCTAACCTCGTTTGTCTAGCACCTCATCTACAAGCCCGTAGTCCTTCGACTCTTCAGCACTCATAAAATTATCTCGCTCAGTGTCTGCGGTAACCTGCTCAAGTGACTGACCCGTGTGCTTAGCCATAAGCGTATTGAGCCTAAGTTTAATCTTAAGAATCTCTTGCGATTGAATATGGATATCGGTCGCCTGACCCTGAGCACCGCCACTAGGCTGGTGAATCATTGATCGAGAATTAGGTAGGCAATAGCGCTTACCCTCTGCCCCTGCCGCCAACAAAAATGCACCCATAGACGCTGCCTGGCCAATGCACATGGTGCTAATATCGGGTTTGATGAACTGCATGGTGTCATAGATTGCCATACCCGCCGTGACCGAGCCGCCGGGGGAATTAATGTACAGGTGAATATCTTTGTCAGGATTTTCAGATTCTAGGAATAACATCTGAGCGACAATCAGGTTAGCCATATGGTCTTCGACCTGTCCCACTAGAAAGATCACTCTTTCCTTGAGAAGCCTAGAGTATATATCGTAGGCTCTCTCGCCTCTTGAACTCTGCTCAACAACCATAGGCACGAGGCCGCTGCCTGTCACCTCAGAAAAATCATTTATGCTAGATGGATTTTGGGAATTCATTGCATCCTCGCCAGTTAGGAGTTTTTGATACAGGGCACTGAAGCGTGCCACAGTTCCTTTTGCACAGTTACCTATCTTTGTAAATGTTGATACGCAGAGTACTCTCAGGTCGGATTAGGCCCGACCTCAAAATCTGATATTAGCCTTCACTACCTGGCTCTGGATCAGGCTTTACTGCGTCTTCATAGGATAAGACTTCTTCCTTGACCTTGGCTTTGCCAAGCACCAATTCAGTCACCTGATCTTCGAGCACCACAGCTTCCACGGAACTCAGCAGCTCAGGTTTACTGTAGTAGTAGTCAACAACTTCTTTAGGCTGCTCGTAGGTAGACGCAATTTCATCAATACGCGCGCGCACTTGAACTTCATCTGGCGTGATCGCTTCCACCTTAACCAACTCAGACACGATAACTCCCAAAGCTGCACGACGTTCAGCTTTCTCTTTAAACATATCGTCGGGGAGCATGCTTAGATCAATTTCTTGGCCGCCTCCGAACTGCTGCACCATTTGCTGCTTCAAATTAGTAATTTCATTGGTAACCAGTGCCGCCGGCAGCTCAACTTTATTGAGTTCAAACAGCTGATTCATAATACGATTCTTTACCTTAGTGCGAATTGCGTTGCGCAGCTCTCGCTCCATATTGGCTTGAATATCTTCACGAAACTTAGCTTCACCGCCCTCATCAACACCGTAAAGCTTGAAAAACTCATCATTTAGCTCAGGTAACTCTTTGGTGGCAACTGTATTTACCTTTACCGCAAAGGCTACTGCCTTGCCTTTTAACTCTTCAGAATGATAGTCTTTGGGAAACTTAAGCTTAAGGACTGTCTCATCGCCCGCTTTAGACCCAATCAGCCCAGATTCAAAACCGGGAATCATTTGATCGGACCCTAACACCAAGTCCTGCGCATCGGCACTGCCACCAGCAAATTCTTCACCCTTAGCCGTACCAACAAAATCGATATTAACCTGGTCACCGTCTTCAGCCGCTTTATCGGCCACTTCAAACTTAGCCTGCTGATTACGCAGCACCTCAATCATTGTCTCAACGTCTGTTTCACCCACCTCTGACGAAGGACGCGAGATCTTTACCTTGGTAAGCGCAGCGAGCTGTACTTCAGGATAAACCTCAAACACAGCCATATACTCTAAGTCTTTACCTTCGACATCATTCAAATCATCAATGCGAGGCTGACCGACAGGACGTAAATCTTCTTGCTGAATCGCTTCATAGAAGCTTGAATTTACCACTTCGCCAATCACTTCCTGGCGAACACCTTTGCCATAATGCTGTTTGACAACATGCAGCGGCACCTTACCCTTGCGAAATCCTTTTAGCGAAACTGTCTTCGTCGCCTTCTGTAATCGCGCAGTTACCTCTTGCTCAATCTTGTCGGCAGGTACACCAATCTTTAGCTGTCGCTCCAAACCTGTACTCGACTCAATAGAAACCTGCATTTGTTACCCTCTTTAATAACATTATAATGGTGCGAAAGGGGGGACTCGAACCCCCACACCTTGCGGCGCTAGAACCTAAATCTAGTGCGTCTACCAATTCCGCCACTCTCGCAAAAACCTTTACTTTTTGACCCTATAAACGGGCTATTGGTACGGTGACTACTAAACCGTAATCATGCCCAGTCAAAAAGGGCGTGAAGTTTGCCACAGCACCTGTTAATCGGCAACTAATTCGGAGGGTTTCACCGCTAAAAATCGCAAATATACCGAAGATTGATTTTTACTGACGTTTACAGGCACTCAATATTAGCTCGAAAGCACCTTGAGGCACTAGATAAGCCGCCTGCAACCACATCGAGTCATCCCTGCTAACTCCATCGATATAATTAAACTGCGAGCCCTCAGCGCAGGTGGTCTATGATTAGGGTTCATACACACAATAAACCGATGATAAGGAGTTACATGATGAAAACACATTATTTTATGGCTATCTCTGCTGTAATACTATTTGGTATAAGCGCCTGCGACAGAGGCTCTCCCGATTCCCTCGGGTCCAACCCACCAGCCACTGACTCAGCACTAGCCGACCCCTCCCCAGAGCCGGCCATGCAAAACATGCGCGATGAAGCATCTAATGCAATAACCAATATGGCTGACGCGGCTGCCGACGAAGTTGAAGACGCCATAGGGAACATTCAGGAAAATGTAATGGACGGCGCGAGTGACGCAGCAAATGGCGTCATGCAAGACCTGATGGATGGGACTGTGAGCTCCGCCGGTGAAGCGCCTGATGGGGCAGCGCAAAACATGATGGACGGGACAACAAAGAAGGCTGCTGATGTCGGCAATGCCGCTCTGGAAGGCCTGATAAAAGATCGCGTTGAGGACGGTGATGACGGCGTCATCAAAGGCATGATGGAAAAATAACATTTAACGCTGATGCTCCCCTCCTGGCGTCGTCCGCAGGAAGGATTCTATCCCAGCATGCAGTATCCACTGTTAGAAAACCGGGCACTAGTCCTAATCATATCCGCATCTGGAGCTTTTGAGATAATCAGACTGAGGTAACGGATGTGGGCGGCCGAAAAACGGGTCATTGGGAGCTGCACAAGACAGAGCTAACATGTACAAAATAGCCCAGACAGCTTTAGCTGTCTGGGCTTTATATTCAATGCCGAAACGTTGTTAGTAGTCGTCGAGCACGGCACCCCTACTTGAGCTGGAGGCGTTAAAGGCAAACTTTGCTTGCACCCCGCGGTTATAACGCGGCGGCGGCGCTTGCCAGTCTTTTTTACGCTCTGCCAATTCATCATCGCCAATGTTGAGCTGCAACAATAGCTGTTTGGCATCAATAGTAATTGAGTCGCCTTCATTAATGAAAGCAATGTTGCCACCAGCAGCTGCCTCTGGCGCGACATGCCCTACCACCATGCCCCAAGTACCGCCAGAAAAACGGCCGTCTGTGATCAAGCCAACGCTATCGCCCAAACCCGCCCCTATTAATGCGCCTGTTGGCGCCAGCATTTCGGGCATACCGGGACCCCCTTTGGGCCCCAGATAGCGCAGCACCATAACGTCGCCAGCTTTAATCTTGCCATCCAAAATGGCGGCTAAAGCTGACTGCTCGTCGTTAAACACGCGGGCTGGGCCAGTCATTACCAATGTTTTCAGGCCTGTGATCTTGGCCACACAACCTTCTGGTGACAGATTACCTTTAAGGATAGCCAGGTGACCCTGTTGATAAATAGGGGCGCCAATAGGCAGAATCACGCCCTGATCAGCGCGCGGCTCATCGGGTACATCTTTAAGTACCTCGGCAATCGTCTGACCCGTGATGGTCAAACAGTCACCATGCAGTAAGCCCGCTACCAAGAGTATTTTCATCACCTGTGGAATACCGCCCGCCCGATGTAAGTCAACTGCTAGATATTGGCCGCTGGGCTTGAGATTGCATAGGACAGGCGTCTTTTGGCGAACCCGCTCAAAGTCGTCAATCGTCCACTCCACTCCCGCCGCATGAGCAATGGCCAAAAAGTGCAGCACGGCGTTGGTTGAACCACCCGTGGCCATAATTACCGCCACCGCATTTTCAATCGACTTCTTGGTGACAATGTCACTAGGCTTTATGTTCATGCGAATGGCTTCAATCAGCACCTTTGCCGATTCTTTGGCAGAGTTCATCTTCTCGTCATGAGGGTTGGCCATGGTCGACGAATAGGGCAAAGAAATACCCAAGGCTTCAAAGGAGCTTGACATAGTGTTGGCCGTATACATGCCACCGCAACTCCCAGTGCCAGGCACCGCACGGCGTTCAATTTGTAGCAGATCTTCGTCGCTCATGCGACCCGCGGCATGCTCACCTACAGCCTCAAAAACGCTGACAATATTGAGATCCTGACCCTTATATCGGCCGGGTAAAATAGTGCCTCCATATACATAGATCGATGGCACATTGGCTCGCAACATACCCATCAGGCCGCCAGGCATGTTTTTGTCACAACCACCCAGTACTAGCACGCCATCCATCCACTGGCCCTGCACGCAGGTTTCAATGCAATCGGATATCACTTCACGGCTAATCAACGAGTATTTCATGCCCTCGGTGCCCATGGCCATGCCGTCGGAAATAGTCGGTGTACCAAACACTTGCGCGTTGCCGCCGGCCTCTTGAATCCCTGCGATAGCGGCATCGGCCAACCGTTGCAAACCACTGTTGCACGGGGTGATGGTACTGTGCCCATTAGCCACTCCCACCATTGGCTTCTTAAAATCTTCAGCCTCGTAACCCATAGCGTAATACATCGAGCGGTTAGGCGCTCGTGCAGTGCCCTCAGTAATATTCTTACTGCGGCGATTGATCTGGTCGTCGGTTTTGCTGGAGTCTTGGGTCATTTGATTCTCATAAGGGTCGGCGCTAAAAAAGCAGAAAATACGTAAGGGATTGGTGTTCACGATATAATAGTCATGCTGAATTAATATGTACAGCATGCCATTATCCATCTATTGATATAAACGGCTGACACCTTTTCGTGACAGCCTTCGAAACATTTTATTTCGGCTTAGTAGCATAGCGACGACACACAACTTCGGGCATAGGCTAACGGGGAAAGTGACTCATCATCGGGAGATTACAGTAACGGGGCGCTGGATTTTATTTTAACCGGTTTGGCTGGCTCGACTTTGGCCATCCATCGGCTAATGGTGCCTGTAACTCATTAGAGGTAGTCCCTTTGCAATATGTTCTAAGCCGCACAGGAAATAGTGCACTAAAACCTTAAACTACCGGGAGGTCGCGCGGCCAAAAACTCAATCAATCCGCTGCTGACGCAAAAACCTCAACGGCACAGAGTGATATGTCTTCGATTTTCTCGGGATCAGTGTAGATACCATCAATCCACAGCTTGGCAATCCCGTGCTGCGCACCCCAGATCACCTGGGAGGTGCGCAAAGCGTCAGTACCAGCAATCAGACCGCAATCCTGCCAACTGCGAATCATATCAACTGTCTCTTGAAAAAATGGATAGGCAGCGTCGCGTACCTCTTGAGTACTGTTACTCTGCCGCCATATGCTACGACCAAACATGAGTTCATACCTATCAGGATTATCCACCGCAAATCGAATATAGCGGTATATATGCTGCTCGAACTTTTCACGCTGGGTTTTCGAGGTGTCCGCAAATAATTCCTTTGCCGCCTCATGGCGAGATTTAAAGTCCACTGCCGCAATCGCGCACAGCAAATCATTTTTATCACTGAAGTGATGATAAGGCGCCGTGCGCGAAACGCCCACGCGCTCGGCAAGCTTGCGCAAGGACAAATTATCTATACCAACGTCCGCAATCAGATCTAATGCACCCTTTAAAAGCGCCTGACGAAGATCGCCATGGTGATAGCTGGGGCGCGCAATTTCTGTGCTATTAGGAAGGCTCATCACGTTAAGATAGCATTTCATCTTGACAGTGTCAAAATTGAAGACTAGTCTAAAGGTCTGAACGAAATTTTACGCTCCAGAACGAATGCAGAAAGACCCAAAAGCTACCAAGTGAGTAAACCATGACCGAAACCGATTTCGACGGACTCAAAGCATTTACAGTGACCATTGATGAAAATCATGTGGCCGAGATTTGTCTGCAGCGTCCGGAAGCCCTAAATTCAATGAATGCAGACTTCTGGCACGAACTTCCAGAAATTATCGATGCTCTGGACAGCCAAGGTTCCGCGCGGGTTATCATTCTCTGCTCTTCAGGAAAACACTTTACCGCCGGCATGGATCTTAGCGTGCTCAGCAATATGGGCGGCAATCCTGAGCAAGAACCTCCCCGTCAAGCTGAGAAATTACGCCGCTGGATTCTTAGCTTACAGGCTACCTTTACTAAACTGGAAACGGCGCGCATGCCAATTATTTCCGCGGTTCAAGGGGCCTGTATTGGTGGCGGAGTGGACATGGTCTGTGCCACTGACATGCGATTTTGTACCAGTAATGCTTACTTTAATGTGAAGGAAACAGAGCTCGGCATAACGGCTGACGTGGGCACGTTGCAACGGATCGAATCGGTTATGCCCGCAGGTCTTGCCCGGGAACTGTGCTATAGCAGCCGCAATTTGGGGGCCGAAGAAGCTCGCGCCTGTGGATTTATAAACAGGGTCTACGATAGCCATAACGAAATGCTTCAAGGCGTAAGAGCGTTGGCCACCAGTATCGCCCGACACAGCCCCATGGCTGTGCATGGCACCAAGGCAATGCTTAACTACAGCCGCGACCATTCGGTGCAAGATAGCCTTAATCATATGGCCACCTGGCAATCGGGCATGTTTAAAGCGCCAGATGTAAAAGAATCTATGCAGGCCGGCGCTGAAAAACGCACACCCAAATTCGACAATCTGCTGCCCTAAGTCAGGGTAAACCGGCAGTAATTAATCACTATTAACCCACTTTAAGAGAGAGACTAATGTCACATAGCACTTACCCACATCTACTCGCACCTCTAGACCTTGGCTTTACCACCTTAAAAAATCGTGTCTTGATGGGCTCTATGCATACGGGCCTAGAAGAAGTGGCAAATGGTCATGAACGGATGGCGGCCTATTTTGGCGAGAGGGCAAAAGGTGGAGTAGGACTCATTGTGACTGGCGGCATTGGCCCCAATACAGAGGGTGGTACTCATCCAAATACTAAAATGCTGCTCACTGAGGACGATATCGCCGGTCACAGGCAGATTACAGACTCGGTGCATGAGCACGGCGGTAAGATCTGTATGCAAATATTGCATACCGGCAGATACGCCTACTCGCCCGACCAGGTTGCGCCATCTGCTATTAAATCCCCGATCAACCCTTTTACGCCGCGGGCTCTGTCCAACGACGAAATCTACAAACAGATCGACGACTTTGTATTTACCTCAGTTCAGGCTCAAAAAGCCGGCTATGACGGGGTTGAAATTATGGGATCTGAAGGCTACTTCCTGAATCAGTTCATTGCCGCTAGGACTAACCAGCGCGAGGACGACTGGGGCGGTAGTTACGAAAACCGTATTCGCCTGCCTATCGAAGTGGTACGTCGGGTGCGCGAAGCCGTTGGCGAACACTTTATTATCATCTTCCGCCTATCGATGCTCGATCTCGTTGATGGCGGCAGTACCGCAGAGGAAGTCATTCACCTAGGCAAAGCCGTGGAAAAGGCGGGTGCGACAATTATCAATACGGGGATTGGTTGGCACGAAGCGCAGATCCCTACCATAGCTACCAAGGTACCTCGTGCCGCATTTACTTGGGTGACGGCCCGTTTTAGAAAAGAGCTGTCTGTGCCTGTTATTACCTCAAATCGCATCAACACGCCCGAGGTTGCTGAGGAAGTATTAGCCCGAGGCGACGCCGATATGGTGTCAATGGCCCGTCCCTTTCTGGCCGATCCCGACTTTGTCATCAAAGCACAAGAGAATCGTGCCGATGAAATCAATACCTGCATCGGTTGCAACCAGGCCTGCCTAGACCATGTCTTTGGCGGCGTTATGACCAGCTGTTTGGTTAATCCGCGTGCCTGTCATGAAACAGAACTGCATATTTTAGCCACGACCAATGTTAAGAAAATTGCCGTAGTCGGCGCTGGCCCCGCTGGCCTTTCAGCAGCGACCACCGCTGCATCACGCGGCCATCAGGTCACATTATTTGATAGTGCCAGCGAAATTGGTGGTCAGTTTAATATCGCTAAGCAAATTCCGGGCAAAGAGGAGTTCTTCGAAACGTTACGCTACTACGGCAGACAAATCGAACTTACAGGTGTTGATCTGCAATTAAATAGCCGTGTAACCGCAGAGCAGCTGAACAATGGCGGCTTTGACGAAGTGATTATTGCCACCGGAATCTCCCCAAGAATGCCGGCAATTGAAGGGATTAATCATCCGAAAGTCATGGACTATCTCGATGTGATAGGGGCAAAAAAGCCTGTTGGTCAAAAAGTGGCTATTATCGGCGCTGGTGGAATTGGGTTTGATACGGCGGAGTACATAACCCATAGCGGCGAGTCTACTAGCCAAAATATACCCGCGTTCATGAAAGAATGGGGTATTGATATGACGCTGGGCTCACGCTCCGGTACCGAAGGAATTACGGCGCAGCCAGAACCATCACCACGAGAAGTCTATTTGCTACAGCGAAAAAGTACCCGAGTCGGCAAGGGCTTAGGTAAAACTACCGGCTGGATTCACCGCGCGGGCCTTACCATGAAAGGCGTCCGTATGATGCCCGGCTGTGACTATAGCCATATCGACGATCAGGGCCTGCACATCACCGTCGGTGACGACATGCAAATACTGGATGTCGACACCATTATTATCTGTGCTGGTCAGGATCCACTGCGCGAATTGGTCGACGGCCTCAACCTGCCTCACCATTTAATAGGCGGGGCCGATGAAGCTGGCGAACTAGATGCAAAGCGCGCTATTAATCAAGGTACTCGGCTAGCCGCAACGATGTAAAACTGATTGCAGTCACTATCTGCTGCTTTAGCTTAGTCATCAGGCTAAAGTAGTAGATAAATCGTGCTTTTTTGACCACAGACCTTGCATGCCATGGGTAATGAATCCATCATTGCGGCTCATTTAAAAGAGCTGTAAAAAAAGAAATCATGACTGTAAGAGACTTTAGTAAAACCGACTTTCGCAATGCCCTGGGTAGTTTCGCCACAGGCGTCACAGTGATCACAGCGCTGGGTAAGAATGGCCAGAAAGTTGGCATGACCGCCAACAGCTTTAACTCGGTATCACTTGATCCGGCACTCGTGCTCTGGAGCATTGGCCGCGACTCAAACTGCTTTGAGGACTTTATTGCGGCCGAGGCCTATGCCATCCATATTCTGAGCGAGGACCAACAGGAGATATCCAATCTGTTCGCCCAAACTGGCTCCGATAGATTTGCTGGGCTGGAAACTACCGAAGGGCTGTCTGGTGTACCCCTGCTTTCCAACTACAGCACATGCTTTCAGTGTCGCATTGAGCACCAATACGACGGTGGCGATCATGTGATTTTGGTGGGTAAAGTAATTGAGTTTAGCGACAACGGTAACAAGCCTCTGATTTTCTATCGCGGCGGTTACGGCGCTATTTAATCCGCATTTTTCGCGACTCTACAAACTAGCAACGATATCTGCAAGAGACATAACATCTGCGTACTTAGCGTTCAAATCGAATAGATTGGCCTCATGCGCAGCTGGGTTTCTATCGCCCACAGCCTCTTGTGCAACCACCACCTGATAATTATTCTGAAGCCCATCCACGGCAGACGCCCGCACGCAGCCGCTAGTAGTCAGCCCAGTAATCACTAAGGAATCGACACCCAGCGCTCTGAGCTGCGTATCTAAGTCGGTCTTGTGAAAGGCACTGGCCCAATGTTTCTCTATTAACGGCTCAGTCTCTAATCGATTCATGGCTTGATCTAAAGCTACCCAATAAGAACCTCGCTGGAGAACATTTAGCGCGGGTACTTTGTGGCGGAATACCGTTGCCTGTTGATCATTATCATAGACTACAGTCGTAAAGAATATGGGTAGACCGTTCTCGCGGAAGGCCAACAAAAGCTCAACATTAGCAGCAACCACCTCCGGACAATCGGTACCCAGGGGACAGACTGAATCTGTAAAACCATTGATCATATCCACAACGATCAACGCAGAATTTCCGGTTAGTCCAAGAGTTTCGTTTTCGAGGTTAGGCATAATTTCATCGTTTTTTTAATATTAAAAAATAGCTATTACTCAGAATAACAAAGAGCAATTTCGGTGATGACTGTCAGCCATATTACCTGTCTCTAATGAGAGATAACTTCAACGCCCAGGTACCAGTAAATTCAAGCATAATCTTGAGTTTTAAAAGGGCACCGATCTATCATTAGGAGGTAAAATAGTCGTTCTGTACATCAGCCTTTCGTACCCTCCGTCAAATGGCTCTCGCCGGTGCATAGTGCAGGCATTATCCCAAAGAAGTCCATCTCCAATATTCCATTCATGTTTATAGACAAACTCTTTTTTTAGAGTCCAGTCAAACAATTGCTCTAGCAAGTCAGCGCTCTCAGTCTCGTCTATCCCAGCAATCGCAATAGTCATCCCGGGGCATAGATACAAAGCCTTTCGGCCCGTAACCGGATGAGTCCTAACGAGAGGCTGCGCGATGTTGGGTGTGAGTTTAGTCTGCGTACTGCTCGTCTTAGTAGAGTACATGCTATTGAAGTTATCGTACGACTGAATAGCTTGGTATCCGTCCACCATATCCTTAAGCGCACGTGGCAGCCGCTCATATGCTGACGTCATATCAGCAAAGAAAGTGCTGCCTCCCTCAGGAGGAATTTTCACCGAGTAAAGCAAAGAACCCAGTGCCGGACGTGGAAGATATATTTGATC
>Ga0222630_1000037_pt1 | contig 60435 bp, 59 predicted proteins | sample AntAcemetagenom3_FD_179842 | JGI IMG/M metagenome (GOLD analysis project Ga0222630, IMG submission 179842) | Saline water microbial communities from Ace Lake, Antarctica - #3 | ecosystem: Environmental > Aquatic > Non-marine Saline and Alkaline > Saline | place: Antarctica: Ace Lake | collected...
TACGTCTGACGGGGGTTTGACGCCGCTTCACCATCCATTTACGGCGCCCTCCTGTTCAATGGAGGAGTTGCAGGCGAGCCCTGCTACAGCCCTGTCTCGAGCCTATGACATGGTCTTAAATGGCTGTGAGTTGGGTGGCGGTTCGATTCGAATTCACGATCAGGTCATGCAGGCAGCGGTTTTTGATGTATTAAAAATCTCTGTCGACGAGCAGCGCGAGAAATTTGGTTTCTTACTTGATGCGTTAAAGTACGGAGCGCCCCCGCATGGTGGCTTGGCCTTTGGCCTAGATCGCCTGATTATGCTAATGGTGGGTGCTGAGAGCATTCGTGATGTGATTGCATTTCCGAAGACACAGTCTGCGGCCTGCCTATTGACGGATGCGCCATCGACGGTCGATGCCGCCCAGTTGAGAGAATTGAACATCCGTGTGCGTAACAAAGAGGATTCAAGCGCCAGTTAAAGGTGTTGTACCAGGCAGTAAAGTTGTTTAAACCCTAAACTCAAACGAGTAATCACAAGAGGAAATATCGATGAAAGTTATAAAGAAGACAAAAGAATATACAGTTTACCAAAAGAGCTCAGGTCGCTATGCGGTTAAGGATGCTGCTAAGAACTGGGTGAACGCAGATGACAAAGTTACCATTTTGCTTGCTGAAGGTCTTATTAAGGCCGTAGCGCCTGCGGCACCAGCGGCTGTAGAAGCGGCGCCCGTCGCAGAAGAAGCGGTAGTCGCAGAAGCGCCAGTAGCTGAAGAGGCCCCTGCTGCTGAAGAAGCGCCTGCCGCTGAAGAAGCTCTTGCAGTTGAAGATGCGCCTGCTGCTGAAGAAGCGCCTGCTGCTGAAGAAGCTCCTGCTGCTGAAGAAGCCCCTGCTGCTGAAGAAGCCCCTGCTGCTGAAGAAGCCCCTGCAGTTGAAGAAGCGCCTGCTGCTGAAGAAGCTCTTGCTGTTGAAGAAGCCCCTGCAGTTGAAGAAGCTCTTGCAGTTGAAGAAGCCCCTGCAGTTGAAGAAGCTCTTGCAGTTGAAGAAGCCCCTGTAGCTGAAGAAGCGCCTGCTGCTGAAGAAGTCCCTGCAGTTGAAGAGGCACCTGCGAAAAAAGCACCTGCGAAAAAAGCAGCTGCCGCAAAAAAAGACGCTCCGGCTGAATAGAACCTACCGCGAAAGCGGCAGGCGAGCCTAAAGCTGGTGACCCAGTGCAGGCTCATTGGTGTATTGAGCCCTCAGGATTCTGTTCTGGGGGCTTTTTAATGGTTGACTCAAACAGGATCCATTGCAACACTTCCGGGACATCTAAAACCGAGCGGTCTTATGACTCGAATAATTGGCATTGATCCAGGATCGCGCAAAACTGGCTACGGTATTGTCGATGTTGTGGGGGCCAAAATAAGCTATGTCACCAGCGGTATTATTCGGCTATCGGAAAAATCTCTACCCGAGCGATTGAAAATAATTTTTGATGGTGTGACCCAAATAATTGAGCAATACCAGCCTGAACAGATGGGCGTTGAAGAGGTTTTTCTAGCGCACAACCCAAGTTCTGCGCTCAAATTGGGGCAGGCTCGGGGTGCGGCGATTGTTGCCGGTGCCAATGGTGGGCTGCCGATAGGCGAGTATTCGGCTCGCAGTGTTAAACTGGCGGTCGTGGGCACGGGCAGCGCTAGTAAAGAGCAGGTGCAGATGATGATTGTCCAGCTACTTCGGCTCTCAGAATCGCCGGCCGAAGATGCTGCAGATGCATTGGCAGTGGCTATCTGTCATGCCCATACCCTGGGTACTCAGAAGGCTCTGGTGGGAACGGGCGTTACAGGCTACGCTCGAGGCCGCCTTAAATAGACTTTATAAGAGAGAAAGTGGGACTATGATCGGACGACTTCAAGGCACTGTGATAGATAAGCAGGCGCCGGACCTACTACTAGATGTGCAGGGCGTTGGCTATGAACTTTTGGTCTCTCTGAGCACGTTCTTTGCGATCCCTGCCGTTGGCGAATCAGTCACATTGCATACGCATTTTGTCGTTCGGGAAGACGTGCAGCAACTCTACGGCTTTACTGAGCGGTCAGAGCGCACGCTGTTTAGGCATCTTATTAAGGTTAATGGCGTTGGCCCTAAGATGGCTCTGGGCGTTCTTTCGGGTATGTCGGCGAATGACTTTTCAGCCTGTGTGCATAATAATGATGTCGATACGCTGGTTAGGTTGCCAGGGGTGGGTAAAAAGACGGCCGAACGTTTGGTCATTGAGATGCGTGATCGGGTTGGGAGTATTGAGGCGAGTGTCAGCTCGACAAATGTTCATGCGGCACAGCCAGATCTGACTCAGGAAGCTGAAAGCGCTTTAATTGCGTTGGGTTACAAACCCCAGGATGCGGCCAAGATGATCAGTCGGGTCGCAGGTGACGAAGTACTTAGCGTCGAGCAGCTTATTCGCAGAGCGCTTAAGAATATGGTCTCTAAGGCGCGCTAATCGAAACACCCCTAGTGTAAACTTTAAGCCACCAAGGTATGCTTGAAGGCAAATTTGAGATGGCCCCGAATGATAGAACCTGACCGACTAATTTCTGCTGATACTTCTGTTACTGAAGAGCGCTTTGATCGCGCCCTTCGTCCCACCACACTTGCCGAGTATGTGGGTCAACCGGTGGTTAAAGAGCAACTGTCTATTTTTATTGAGGCGGCGCGTAGGCGAGGGGAGCCCCTCGATCACACTCTCGTCTTTGGCCCGCCCGGGCTGGGTAAAACTACTTTGGCGCACATTATTGCCAACGAGATGCAAGTAGATTTGAAAACGACTTCTGGACCTGTTCTTGAAAAAGCGGGTGACCTAGCTGCTTTGCTGACTAATCTCGAAGCCGGTGACGTGCTTTTTATTGATGAGATTCATCGGCTTAGCCCAGTGGTTGAGGAAATACTCTATCCCGCACTGGAAGACTATCAGCTGGATATCGTTATTGGTGAAGGCCCAGCCGCTCGTTCAATTAAGATCGATTTGCCACCATTCACTCTAGTGGGTGCGACAACTAGAGCTGGGCTGCTGACATCGCCACTGCGAGACCGTTTTGGCATAGTTCAGCGTCTCGAGTTTTACTCCGTTGACGACCTAACCAGTATTGTCACGCGAGCGGGATCAATCTTGGACGTGGTTATTGATCACAGTGGCGCCAAAGAAATTGCTTGTCGCTCGCGCGGAACCCCGCGAATTGCCAACCGGCTGCTGCGCCGCGTCCGAGACTATGCTGAAGTTAAAAGCGACGGAACTATTAGCGCGGAGACCGCTGATGCTGCGCTAAACATGCTCAATGTCGATCAGCGCGGCTTTGACCATATGGATAGGCGCCTGCTGCTTACATTAATGGAGAAGTTTGATGGCGGTCCTGTGGGTGTCGATAGTCTTGCTGCGGCCCTAAGTGAGGAGCGCGGCACGATTGAAGACGTTCTGGAACCCTATCTCATTCAGCAAGGTTACCTTATGCGCAGCTCGCGAGGGCGCATGGCCACCCGCCTTGCCTATGAATATTTTGGTTTGAAGAGCCCCAAACGGCTGCAGGAACAGAGTGATTCACTGGATGATGAGTAGTAACACGGCGGTATTTAGTCTGCCTATTCGTATCTACGTTGAGGATACCGATGCCGGAGGTATCGTGTTTTACGCCAATTATCTGAAGTTTATGGAGAGGGCGCGGACGGAGTTAATGCGCGTTCTCGGTTTTGATAAACCGGCACTGTTTGACGGAATGCAGTTCGTGGTTCAGGAGGTTGCGGTGAAATACCACAGCCCAGCAGTACTGGACGATGAGATTGTGGTGACGGCGGTGCTGAGTAGAGTCAGTAGAGCCCGTTTTGAAATGACTCAGCAGGTTTTTCGTGGAACAGCATCAAAGCCCGGGGAACTGTTGGCTGAGGGTAGTGTTAAGGTGGCCTGTATCGATGCCCAGAGCAAGCGGCCCAAGGGTATGCCTAAGAGTATGTTTGAAATATTAAATGGCCAAGTTGGCTAAATCTGGAGTCTGTGCAGTGAATGAAGAAAATTTATCGATTTTAGCGTTAATCACCAATGCCAGTATACTGGTGCAGTCCGTTATGGCTGTGCTGTTTTTGATGTCGGTATTGTCTTGGATTATGATCGTGCAGCGGGGGCTATTTCTAAATGCCGCCCAACGTAACTTTCGCGAATTTGAGGATACTTTTTGGTCGGGCGTCGATCTGAATAAGCTCTATCTTGAGCTCAGCGAGCAGGCTAAAGAAGATGGGGCTGGCGATGGTATTGAAAACGTTTTTCGAGCGGGATTTCGTGAGTTTACTCGCCTAGCTCAAACGGATAAAGCCGATCCGGACGCGGTCATGGAAGGCACCGACAGAGCGATGCGAGTGGCGCTGTCACGTGAAGAGGAAAAGCTGAGTACCCACTTGCCATTTCTCGCCAGTGTCGCATCGGTAAGTCCCTATATAGGCCTGTTTGGTACCGTGTGGGGCATTATGAATTCCTTTCGTGGGCTGGCCATGGTTCAGCAGGCTACCTTGGCCACGGTCGCGCCCGGTATCTCCGAGGCGTTGATTGCAACGGCGATGGGTCTGTTCGCGGCGATTCCTGCTGTTATCGCCTACAATCGTTATGCGGCACAGGTTGAAACTATCAATGGCAGCTACTATACGTTTTCTGATGAATTTTCCAGCATCCTGCACCGCCAGGTCCACTCGCGCTAACTAGCGCTCAGATTCTGAGGACGAATGCGTGAAGCACAGAAAACCAAAACGTAAGCTGGTCGCTGAAATTAATGTAGTGCCCTACATCGATGTAACGCTGGTTCTGCTCGTGGTCTTTATGATTACGGCGCCACTACTGATGCAGGGGGTTAAGGTAGAGTTGCCCAGTGCAGACTCTGCGCCGTTGGATACTAAAAATAATGAGCCGTTGATCGTATCAATTAAAGCCGATGGCAGTTATTGGGTCGATGTCAAAGGCACTAATGAGACTCAGACATTAGCCCTGATTAAAGATCGGGTGGCTAAAATACTGCGTCAAAAGCCTAAAACACCGATCTTAGTGTGGGGAGACGGTGCGGTAGACTATGCGGTAGTGGTAAATTTAATGAGTGAGCTACAGTTGGCTGGTGCGCCCTCTGTGGGGCTAGTTACAGAGCCTCCACGTCAATAATATGGGACATTTACTGGGCTATTTTTCGGGTATTTTAATCAGTATTATCGTTCATGTGCTCGTAGTGGGCGCTCTGCTGATTAACTGGCAGTCCAGTAGTGAACAGGTGATGATCCAACCCCAGTACATTGAGGCCAAATTGGTGGAGTTGTCGCCGAAGAAAAAGCCCGCTGTAAAAACACCGTCCACTAAATTGCCTACAAAACCCCGAATTGACCCAAAAAAGAAAAAAAGAGAGGCAGACAAGCGTCGAGCCGCGGAAAAGATTGAGGCAGCAGCGCTAAGGAAAAAGCAAGAGCAGGCTCTGAGAGCTAAAGAACTGGAAGAACAACGTTTGGCAGAGCTCGAGCGCAAGCGTATTGAGTCTGAGTTTGCCGATACATTAAACCAGGCCGAAGCGCAGATTAATGCGCAGGAAGATGACCGCGTTGCCAACAGTTATCGCCAACTTATACAGCAGAGGCTTTCAGAGAATTGGAGTCGACCACCCAGTGCCCGCCGGGAGATGGAAACGATGATTCGTATACGTCTGGGCTTCACTTTTCGTGTTACGGGCGTCACTTTGCTTGAATCTAGCGGTGATGCGGCGTTTGACAGGTCGGTTGAGCAGGCGGCATGGAAGGCTGAACAGTTTGTTGAACTACAGGGAATGGAGGATCGCCTATTTCAGAGTCGGTTTCGCGAGGTAGATGTGGCGTTCAGTCCGCAGGATAAACGGTTATAAAAAATGGAGAGGGTATGTTGAGCTGGAAAAAGAGTCTATTGTTGATTGTGTTCCTATTGGCTTCTAGCAGTGCTTGGAGTGAGTTGGTTATTAGGGTGACTCAGGGAAATGATAAGCCGACCATTATTGCGGTTTCACCTATCGCCCTAAATGGTATCCAGATTGATGAGGATATTGGGCGTATTGTTGAGGGGGATTTGAAGCGGAGCGGTCTTTTCGCCGCCATTCCACGCACAGATATGCTGGCCTTTCCCGCTACAGCTGAGGACGTATATTTTCGCGATTGGAGAATACTCGGCACTGAGTATTTGGTCGTTGGTAGCCTGATCGCTATAGACGATAGCCGCTACCAGCTGGATTTTAGTCTCCTCAATGTCACCGGGCAAAAAGCCGTATTTGAGCATAGTGTGCGAGGGACCAAGGTGCAGATGCGCGACTTAGCGCATCTGATGAGCGACAAAATATATCAGGAGATTACTGGTATTCGCGGCGCGTTCTCAACGCGTATTGCCTATGTCACCGCCAATAGGGTCAAGGGTAAGTTTATTTATAAGCTCAATGTTTCTGATACTGACGGTGCCAGGGAAAAATTAATGCTGGAATCTCGCGAACCCATCATGTCTCCGTCTTGGTCACCGAACGGCAAGGATTTGGCGTATGTCTCTTTTGAAACCGGTCGTCCTGCGATATTTCGTCAAAACTTAGTGACTGCCGAAAGACAGCAGCTGACCAACTTTTCAGGGCTAAACGGTGCGCCATCTTGGTCGCCTGATGGCGAAAAACTGGCGCTGGTACTGAGTAAGGATGGAAATCCCGAAATTTATATGCTCGATCTAGCGAGTAAACGGTTTACGCGCCTGACACGCCACTTTGCCATTGATACTGAGCCAACTTGGATGCCCGATGGCAAACACCTACTATTTACCTCTGATCGGGGTGGTACACCGCAAATCTATAAGTTGAATGTCGCCAGCAAAAAGGTGCAGCGCCTGACTTTTAGAGGCAATTACAACGCCCGTGCTAGTTTAGCGCCGGATGGAAGGACTCTTGCTTTGGTACACAGAGGCACTGACGTGTTTCATATTGCTTCTTTTGATCTTATTACGGGGAGGCTGATAGAGCTTACCGAGACAAGATTAGATGAATCTCCCACTGTCGCACCTAATGGAGCTATGTTAATCTATGCTACTAAGCAGGGCGATCGCGGTGTTTTGGCGGCTGTCTCGCTGGACGCAGGGGTGCGTTATGTGCTGCCGGCAAGGAGCGGGGATGTCCGCGAGCCGGCATGGTCGCCCTTTTTACGTTAATTTTGGTCCAATTTTGGACGCTATTGTTACCACTAAACGTTCTCAGGAGTAAAAAATGAAAAATGTCAAAGGATTTGCTTTAACCGCAGCGCTGCTGTCACTATCGTTGGCCGGCTGTAGCACCGTCCCAACTGATGACACAACCGTCATTGAAGATACTTCAGTGCAGACAGTGCAGGTAGATACCACGATTGAAGATGCCGCGGCAGCTGCAGGCAGCGTGTTCTACTTTGATTTTGACAAGGCTGTGCTCAAGGTCGAATCTCGTGCCGCGTTGCTAGCGCATTCGTCAGCACTGATGGCCAATCCAAGAAGTGTGCGTCTCGAAGGGCATGCTGATGAGCGCGGTACCCGTGAGTACAACATGGCTCTGGGTGAGCGTCGTGCTAATGCGGTCAAGGAGTTTATGGTGCTGCAAGGCGTTTCAAGTGGTCTGATTGAAGTGATCAGCTATGGTGAAGAGCGTGCTGCGTCTTATGGTAGCAATGATAGTGCCTGGGAAATGAACCGTCGCGTTGAATTGAAGTAATGGTGGCGGGCCTATTGGCCCGCGTGCACGCTAACGTTGAGACTAGAGTTATCATTAGCTCTAGTCGTGCGTCAACATTTGGAAACCTCGGAATCCGATAATCAGTCATGAAAAAACACGTCCTACTTGCTGTCTTGCTCCTTTCTTTGTCAATTGTCGCGTTTGGTCAAACTCAGGCGCCAGTTGTCGATCTCAGTAGCGCTGCTCCTGAGATTAATCCTCCCAGTGATATCAGGTCAACCGAGCTAGATTCCGATGAGCCAGAGTCGAGCCTGGATGTCTATGACAGGTCTCAGGCACTACTCGAAGAGGTGCGGTTGTTGCGTGGGATGGTTGAAGAGTTAAATTATGAGTTATCGCAGGTGAAGCAGCGTCAGATGGACGATTATCTGGATATAGATAGGCGTTTAAGTAGCCTGACTGCGGGCGCAGCGGTAGCCTCTTCGGGCTTGAGGCCTATACCGCAGGCAGGTACGAGAGCTGCGAGTGTTACGGGGCGGGCGTTAGAGAAAGGACCCGCCGGCGGCGACGTTGCCGATATGAAAATTAGCTATGATAGTGCCTCGAATCTGCTCTTAAAGAAACGTGATATCGATGGTGCGGCGGCGGCGTTCAAACAGCACGTTGCGGACTACCCCTCAAGCCCCTACTCAGCGAATGCCTATTATTGGTTGGGCGAAATTCATCTATTGCAGGGTCAAGATGAATTGGCCCGCCAGTCATTTTCTGTCGTTGTTGAGCAATATGCAGGTCACAACAAGTCCCTTGATGCGAGTTTCAAATTAGGTAAGATCTATCATCAACTCGGTGATCTCGAGCGCTCGCGTGAACTGCTTGAAATGACCGCTCAAAGTAGCGGTGGCGCAGCTGTAAAAGCCCAGAGTTATCTCGATAATAATTTTTAGCGCCTGTTCGCTAAGATGCTCCTAAAGAACATAAATCATGTCTGATACTTCATTGCGCATTACTGAAATTTTTCATTCGCTACAGGGCGAAACCAGCACGACAGGTTTGCCGACGGTGTTTGTGCGTCTCACGGGTTGTCCTCTTCGCTGTAGCTACTGTGACACAGCCTACGCCTTTGAGGGTGGTCGCAAGGTCGCTCTGAGCGAGATTGTCGCTGCGGTGGGCGACTATGGCGCTAATTACGTTACCATAACAGGGGGCGAGCCGCTGGCGCAGCCCGAGTGCATCGAGCTTTTGCGACAGCTGTGTGATCTAGGCTATCGAGTATCATTAGAGACTAGTGGGGCTATGCCGGTTGGTATGGTGGACAGTCGAGTGGTTAAGGTTGTTGATCTGAAAACCCCTGGTTCGGGTGAGGTCACTCGCAATCTCTATGAGAATATTGAGTATCTTTTGCCTCATGATGAGGTTAAATTTGTCATCTGTAACCGTCAGGACTATGACTGGTGTTGTTTGAAAATAGATGAACTCAGATTGCGAGATAAAGTCACCGAAATACTATTCTCGCCCAGCCAGGGAGAGCTTGCCCCCAGGCAATTAGCGGAATGGATCCTGCGCGATAAACTGAATGTTAGGCTGCAGCTACAAACCCATAAATACATCTGGGGCGATAAGCCCGGCCACTAGGTCAAACCCATGTCAAAAATAGCGGTCATTCTTGTCTCTGGTGGACTCGACTCAACTACGGTGGTGGCCATGGCCATGAGTCAGGGCTATGACTGTTATACCCTGAGCTTCGACTATGGTCAGCGTCATCGGTCCGAGCTAGTCGCGGCACAGCAAGTCTCTGAATTGATGACGGTGCATACCCATAAGGTGGTTAAGCTCGATCTCGGTACTATTGGCGGGTCGGCATTGACCGATAGCAGTATTGACGTGCCAGAGTACGAAACGGCAGGTATTCCGGTGACCTATGTACCGGCAAGAAATACCGTGTTTTTGTCCATTGCACTGGGCTGGGCGGAGGTGCTCGGAGCCAATGATGTTTTTCTCGGTATCAACGCGGTTGATTACTCCGGCTATCCCGATTGTCGACCAGACTATATAAGCGCCTTTGAGGCTATGGCTAACCTAGCAACCAAAGCTGGTGTAGAGGGGAACAAGCTGTCTATTCATGCGCCGTTGATCAACATGACCAAGGGCGAAATAGTGCGGACAGGATTGTCTTTGGGGGTTGATTACAGCCACACAGTTTCTTGCTATCAGGCGAGCCTAGAAGGCCTTGCTTGTGGCAGATGCGATAGTTGCAGGCTGCGTTCACGGGGTTTCGATGAGGCAGGCGTAAAAGACCCTACCAGATATCAAAATAACGCTTGAATTTTGATATCTGGTCAGTATGATACGCTCCTCCTCTGAGGGCCGTTAGCTCAGTTGGTAGAGCATCGGACTTTTAATCCGCTGGTCCCGCGTTCGAGTCGCGGACGGCCCACCATTTTTACTCTATTTTTGAGTTAAAAATCGTTATAAATACCTCGCACCAATATCCTGTTAACTTAATTCAGATGATGATGATTTTTCGACGCTGTTGTCGCCGCGGCTCTTGATCTAAACTACTGTCATAATTCTATCTGGGGGTCCCGATGAAAATCCATCAAGTCTATACACAGAGTGAGTTGGATAACTTTACCTATGTTATCGAACTCAATGACGGGAGCGCCATTGCGATAGACCCCTGGGATGATGCTATTACTAATCGACTGCTAATGGATAATGGTCTCAGTCTTAAGGCTATTATTAATACTCATGAGCACTGGGATCATATTCAGGGCAATGAGGCCCTAGTGGCACAACATGACTGTGAGGTTTGGGCCCATGCCAACGGCGAGGGTAAAATTCCCGGTCTAAGCCGAGTCCTCAATGCCGATGAGCAAATCGCCCTCGATGAGGGTACTGTACTAAAGGTTCTAGATACGCCCGGCCACACGTTGGCGCATCTTTGCTTCCTGGTCGTAGAGTGCGGTATAGCGAAGGCAGTGTTTACTGGAGACACCCTATTTAATGCCGGTGTCGGTCACTGTCGTGGCGGTGGCGATGTCGACGTCCTATATGAGACTATTGTTAAACAGTTCCACAGCCTTGATGATCGGATCGTTATCTACCCGGGCCACAAATATCTAGAAAATAACCTGCGTTTTACACTCAGTATTGAGCCCGACAATCAGGATGCACGTGACTGGCTGGTGCGCGCGAGCAAAGATAATGACCCTGCCAACCCGCTAACAACCAGCATAGGTGATGAGCGTAAGTTTAATGCGTTTTTCCGGCTTAATAGCAGCGGAATTCGGTCAACACTTGGCTGCGAGACGGACAGCGATAGCGTGGTATTTACGGCCCTTAGAACGCGTCGGGATAATTGGTAGGCAGTGTCGCTCTCTGAGGCTGGCATGATAGGCTTTAAACGGGGAGCTGCGCTCGGCTTAAGGCCACTTTGAAGAGAGCTGGGGCCATTGCCTAGGGTGCTAGCATCTGGGCAGCAGACGATGCGGCTCATTGCTTAATGCGCGGAAGGATCAGGCCTTTTTAGTCAGGCATTTAACACTATGCAGGGCCCTACATTATTATACTAAGAGCACGGTATGTTTAAACTGTTTAAAGACCGCAATTTTGTGATCTTCTGGTTTGGTGAGATGGTCTCAGTTATCGGGGACCACATTAGCCTGATTGCGTTTCCGTGGTTGGTCCTGCAGATGACCGGTAGCGCGACATTGACCGGTTTGGTATTTGCTGCCCAGGGTATTCCCAGGGCGGTATTAATGCTCGCAGGTGGTGCTGTGGTGGACCGCACAAGTCCGCGGCTAGTAATGTTGGTGACTAATGCGCTGCGCTTTTTTCTAGTGATGTTTGTTGCCTATATGATCAACCAGGATACTGTTGACCTAGTGTCAGTATTCCTGATGGCTTTTGCTTTTGGCGTCGCCGACGCTTTTTTCTACCCAGCAAGTACCTCGATCATTCCCAGTCTCGTGTCCCGCGATCAGCTGCAGGCTGGTAATGCCGTAGTGCAGACCACCATTCATCTAGGTATGACTTTAGGGCCGGTAATAGCGGGGCTTATTATCGCTGGCGAGATAGGCTCTATCAACCATCAGTCGGAGGCTACAGCGGGTGCAGTGGAGGCCATTAATAGTTACGAACAGGACCGAGAGGGCCTGGCTCGAGCGTTTTTTGTCGATGGCCTAACCTTTGCGCTATCCTTTATCACTTTGTTGTTTCTTCAGGTTCGTGGTCTAGACACGGAAGAAAATTCTGAGGATGGCGCATCACTGCTCAGTGAAATACGCGAGGCAGGGGCCTGGGTTTGGTCTATTCCCGCGGTCCGTCTCGGTTTTGTGGGCATGGCGGTTATTCATTTTTTCTTTATGCCGATGGTTTTTGTTGGGCTGCCCGTATGGGCTAAGGCGCGCTTTTTCGAGGGGGCCTATGTTTATGGCTTGGTAACTGCTGCCTTTGGTTTTGGTGCATTTATTGGAGCTATTGGCAGTGGCTTGTTAACGGGGCCCAAGGATGAGAATTTAGTGCCAATCATGTTTAGAATTTATGTCTTTACGGGTTCGACACTGGCCTTGATCATCTTCTATGACCCCTACTGGTGGGCGATGCTGTTATTTTTCGTCAGCGGCGTTTTTGAAGCTTTTCTCTATGTTCATTTTACCACCTGGCTGCAAAGGATTACCCCTGAAGCTTTACTGGGGCGGGTGATGAGTATATTGATGCTAATGTCTATGGGACTGCTGCCGATTGCCGATGCCATTATGGGTTTCGCTATTGATTGGAGCTTAGAAGCCACTATGATAGGTAGCGCGGCATTTTTGATGTTGTTTTGCGGCTTGATTAGCCTACACCCGCTAGCGCGGGTTGTAACAGCTCAGGCTAAATAAAAAAGGGAAGAGCCTGCACTCTTCCCCTGATGCCTATTGTGCCTGCTGTGGCACCTGAGTCTCAGCTTTTGTACTCAGAGTTAATGACGACGACATCAACTTCCAAGGCCGAGATTACGCGTTCGGCGGTATTGCCTCTTCGGGTCTTGACCATGCCAGTTTGACCTAGCGTACCAATTAGTACTACATCGGCGCCGATGTCATTGGCAACCTTGGCTATGGCCTCATCAGTGTATCCCTGCACCACATGGATATTACTTGAATTTAAACCGGTCTCGTTAGCCAGTCGACCACGATCAGGGTAGAGCATCGAGTCGAGGTAGGCGTTAACCACATGAAACTCCGCGCCATAGTTTTCAGCCAGTGCTTGGCCTCGAGCCAAAATATTGCTGTTAAGTTGTTGCTGTTGATCGCGAATCGCCTGAAAGTTCACCGCGGCTAATACCACTTTACGCGCTGGTGCGGCACCGTCTCTAACCAATAGTACTGGGCAGAACGCGCGCTTAAACAGCTTCCATTTATTTTCGGTAAAGGCGAAGCGACGGCTGCTTTTTGGCTTTCCTGCGCGAATAATAATACGTGTCGCACCAATCTTTTTGGCCGAGTACATAATAGCTTTCTGCCAGTGGTCACTCCATGAAATCTCTATCTGATAGTCGAGACCGGCGGCTTTTAACGGGTTGTGTATCTGCTCATCAAACCAGTCGGTATTGCGATAGATACTTTCGTTCGCGGGTGACATATCAACACTGTCGTGGTCAATGGCAACAAATACATAAATCTTTGGCCTCTGAGCCATTAGCTGCGCAGTAATAATGGCTCGATCTAGCGCGACATGCTCTTCAAGTGTTGGGTTGACGACCACAAAGAACGTTTCTTGTTCAGACATAGGATTCTCCTTAAACTCTTCCTGTCTAGCGTTACTGGAGCATAGGTTAAAGTCTGCGCTATGCTTAATTTGGTATATTTGATAATTAAATCATTCTATTTTGGTATAAGCAATATTCTATGGGCCTTTCAGGCGCTTTTTCCCATGGTTTATCGCTATGACCCGCATACCAATTTTGATATTTGATTAACTATAGTCGGGAATTTCGCTACCGTAGTTTTTTTTGCTGAGGTCTCAATAGATAGTGACAGATACCCCTCAGGAACCCGTATAATGATCAGTAGAAATCTCATAATCAGTGCCGAGTGAATCGCTCGAGCGCTAAAATTTTGGATCTATCAATGACTGTCCGCACCCGAATTGCACCATCGCCCACCGGTGACCCCCATGTGGGCACTGCTTATGTTGCCCTGTTTAATATGGCCTTCGCAAAGAGTCAGGGCGGTCAGTTTTTACTACGTATTGAGGACACTGATCAGGTTCGATCGACGCACGAATCAGAAAAATCTATTTTGGATGCTCTGCGTTGGCTGGGCCTCGATTGGGATGAGGGTCCAGATAATGGCGGTGACAAAGGCCCTTATCGTCAGAGTGAACGTTCGGCGATTTATACCAAGCATGCGGAGCAGTTGATTGAGTCGGGCCATGCTTTTCGCTGTTTCTGTACCTCTGAGCGGCTTGAGGAGCTGCGTAGAACCCAGATGGAGGGGAAGTTAGCGCTGGGCTATGATGGACATTGTATGGCGCTAAGAGCTGATGAGGTTGCCAGGCGCGTGGCACAAGGTGAAGCCCATGTTGTGCGCATGCAGGTGCCCAGAGAAGGGCAGTGCACCTTTAACGATATGCTTCGGGGTGAGATCAGTATTGATTGGGCGCAGATCGATTTACAGATACTACTCAAGGCCGATGGTATGCCCACCTATCACTTAGCCAACGTAGTTGACGATCACCTGATGGCGATCAGCCATGTGATTCGTGGCGAAGAGTGGATTAACTCTGCCCCCAAACATATTTTGTTGTACCAGTATTTTGGCTGGGAAGCGCCTATTTTCTGCCACCTACCACTGCTGCGTAATGTCGACAAAAGTAAGTTATCGAAGCGTAAAAACCCCACCAGTATTTTGTATTACCAGCGTATGGGTTATCTGCCTGAAGCCCTACTTAACTACCTCGGGCGTATGGGTTGGTCGATGCCCGATGAAAGCGAAAAGTTTACTCTGCCCGAGATGCTTGAAGTCTTTGATATTCAGCGTGTATCTTTGGGTGGGCCGGTCTTTGATGTGGAAAAGCTGAGCTGGCTCAACGGTATGTGGATTCGAGACAACCTCAGCGATGACCAACTGGCCGATCGATTACAAGAATGGGCCTTCAATCGAGAGCGGTTAAAAGCGTTTTTGCCGTTTGCGCGTCAGCGCATGGAAACTTTTTCTGATTTGGCACCGCTGGGCAGTTATCTGATTTCCGGTATGTTACCTATCAGCGCTGAGGATCTGCAGTCAGCAGGCATGGACGAGGAGCCGCTTATAGAGGCGCTGCAGTTTGCTCTATGGCGACTGGAGTCAGTGCAGCATTGGGATAGAGATAATATATTTAACGCACTTAAAGCGGTCGCGGATGCTATGGGGATTAAGCTCAAGCCATTCTTGGCGCCTCTGTTTATCGCGATAGCGGGCAGTAGTGCCTCTATCTCCGTTATGGACTCTATGAATCTTCTCGGTGCAGACATGTCGAGGGCACGTCTGCGTCATGCCATAAACCTGCTGGGTGGCGTTGGTAAAAAGAAACTCAAGAAAATGGAAAAGACCTATCAGAGCCTTGAGGCGATACGACCAGATGTTGAGTCTTAAGCCAAGGAATCAGTTTTCGCAGGTCCATTGATCAGGATTGAGATGGCTAGTTATGAGGCTAGCAGTGAATAAATAATGATCGACCAAACAATGGCGCATTGCAGAAGACCGAAAAAAACGGCGGCTGATCCGGTGTCTTTTGCTAGACCCGAGAGCTCGTTATATTCTAGGCCGATACGGTCAACAGCGGCCTCTATAGCGGTGTTGAGTAGTTCTATAATAATTACCAGAAGCACAGAGCATATTAAAAATAGGCGCTCGACGATAGAGACCTCGAGCCAGCAAGCTAGGGGAATCAGTATTAGTGCGGCGATGACTTCCTGGCGAACGGCGGCTTCATGGCGAATGTTATGCATTAGGCCTCGATAAGAGTACAGGGTGGCATAAAGTATCCTGCTGATACCGGTGCGCTTCACAATGTCCATGGTGACTCTCCAGTAATAGACTGCTAATTTTACAGAGTCTTTGGCAATCTGTCCGCAACATTAGCCACAAAAGGGTAGCGGTCTATCCAATCTAAAACGGTTTTACTCTCCGGGTCTTTGCTATGTCTAGCTCTGATTAATGGCTGCGCCCTCGATCAGCCCTAAAAATGCTATCGCAGCATTCGAGAGGCTGCGTTTCATATGGTGGATATAGCCTAACTCTCGCTCAATAGTCACTCCTGTAAAGGGCATTACGTTGAGGTTTCGTACCAGAGTCTCCGGTAATACGCTCCAACCTAGGCCTATCTCGACCATGGTGCTTATGGTCTCGAGGTAATTGGTGGTCATGGGCGCCCTTAAGGGGATACCTTGTTGATGAAATAACGCCTGAATGATACGTCCGGTATAGGTATTCAGGCCAGGCAGAATAATAGGGTATTCGGCAAGGTCTTGTAAGCTCGGTTGCGAAAGTTCCGCCAATGGGTGATCTCGGGCGCAGATAAAGCGCAGCGGATCATTCCAGATTTTGTGGCTATTAATATTATGGTGGCTGTCGAGGGCGAGAGTGATCACGCCCACCTCTGATTGTCCTTGTAGCACCTGCTCATAGGCTTTTTCGGAGTCCATAAACTCAATATCCAATGTTACATTGGGGTGTCTTTGGGCAAACTCTTTGAGGATTGGCGGGAGGCGATGCAGCCCAAGGTGGTGGCTTATGGCCAATCTTAGTGTGCCACTGGCTTCGCCAGATAAATCATTAATTGCCTGGAGAGCATTTTCATATTCCTTGAGAATACGCCGAGCTCTGGGCAATAGCGCTTGGCCCGCTTCAGTCAGAGAGACCTGTCGAGCTATGCGATCGAAAAGTCTTTTACCAATCTGTTCTTCTAGTTGCGCTATCCTTTTACTGACAGCTGACTGGGTCAGATAAAGATGATCGGCCGCCTGCGAAAACGAGTCAGTATTGGCTACCGCGATAAAAGCTTTGAGATTTTGGTTATCCATAATGTTGCCTTACATATTTCATATTCTTATTGGGAATTGTAATTATGATAAATATGAATTTATTTCATCTTAAAGCAGGGCTACAATACCTGCAACAATAAATAAATGGCCGAGGATACTGATATGGCGGGAAGAACTCTTTATGACAAACTTTGGGATAGCCATCTTGTTAAGCAAAATAGCGATGGTTCGTCGCTGATATATATCGATCGGCATGTGCTACATGAGGTGACGTCTCCTCAGGCTTTTGAAGGCCTGCGGTTGGCAGATCGCAGACCCTGGCGTTTAGATACCAATATTGCCACACCGGACCACAATATCTCTACGGATAAGGCTGAGCGTGAGGCGGGCGTTGCCGGGATGGTTGATGAGGTGTCGCGCATTCAGGTGCAGACGTTGGACGACAACTGTGACCTCTATGGCATTAAGGAATTTAAAATTAATGAGATGGGGCAGGGTATTGTCCATGTAATGGGGCCAGAGTTGGGCGCCACAATGCCAGGTATGACGGTAGTTTGCGGAGATTCCCACACGGCTACGCACGGCGCGTTGGCCTGTCTGGCCCACGGGATTGGGACTTCGGAGGTTGAGCATGTATTGGCGACTCAGTGCCTGGTGTCGAAGAAAATGAAAAACATGCGGGTCACCGTCAATGGCACCGTGGGTGTCGGTGTGACGCCTAAAGACGTTGTGCTGGCGGTGATTGGTAAAATCGGCACTGCCGGTGGTAACGAACATGCGATTGAGTTCGCGGGGTCGGTTTTTCGGGATATGTCGATAGAGGGCCGCATGACGGTATGCAACATGGCTATTGAGGCCGGTGCTCGTGTTGGCATGGTAGCGGTTGATCAAAAAACCATTGATTATTGCGAAGGTCGGATGTTTGTGCCCAAGGGTGATTTGTGGAATCAAGCAGTAGATTACTGGCAGACATTGACGACTGATGAGAATGCGGTTTTTGATACTGAGGTGGAGTTGCGGGGCGACGACATAGCGCCGCAGGTGACCTGGGGTACTTCCCCTGAGATGGTGGCGCCGGTGACAGAGTTCGTACCCATGCTAGATGAACAGCCTACTGACGAGAAGCGCCAAGGTTTAGAGCGAGCACTTGACTATATGGGTCTTGTGGGCGGCCAGGCTATCACGTCTATTAAGGTTGACCGTGTATTTATCGGGTCCTGCACCAACTCCCGTGTGGAGGATATGCGCGCTGCGGCTGCAGTGGCTAAGGGTCGACATGTTGCCAGTTCGGTCAAGCAGGTGTTGATTGTGCCGGGATCGCAAATGGTCAAGGCGCAGGCCGAGGCTGAAGGGCTTGATAAGATATTTATAGCTGCGGGTATGGATTGGCGCGAGCCGGGATGTTCGATGTGCCTAGCCATGAACGCTGATAAGCTGGGTGCTGGTGAACACTGTGCCTCGACCAGTAATCGTAATTTTGAAGGGCGTCAAGGCAATGGCGGTCGCACTCATTTAATGAGCCCCGCTATGGCAGCGGCAGCGGCTGTCGCTGGTCATATTGTTGATGTGCGAACTTTTAAAGAGGTGGTGTCATGAAAGCTTTTACTCGGCACTGCGGATTGGTAGCCCCGATGGATCGTGCGAATGTGGACACGGACATGATTATCCCCAAACAGTTTTTGAAATCTATCAAGCGCAGTGGCTTTGGGCCAAACCTATTTGATGAGGTGCGTTACAGGGATGAAGGTCAGCCAGGTCAGGACTGTAGTAAGCGTCCGATTAATCCTGATTTCCCGCTTAATTTCCCACGGTTTAAGGGCGCATCGGTACTATTAGCGCGTAAGAATTTTGGCTGTGGCTCGAGTCGTGAACACGCGCCTTGGGCTCTTGAAGACTACGGTTTTAACGCGGTAATAGCACCTAGCTACGCAGATATCTTTTATAACAACTGCTTTAAAAATGGCCTGCTACCGGTGATCCTGACAGAAGAACAGGTGGATATTTTATTTAAGGAAATGGATGCGCAAGAAGGCTATCAGTTAGCTGTGGACTTACCTGCCCAGACAGTGACCTCTGATTCTGGTCATGTATTTCACTTTGAGCTTGATGAATTTCGCAAGGACTGCCTGCTAAAGGGGTTGGATGAGATTGGTCTTACACTGCAGGATTCCGACGCTATTCGGCAGTATGAAACTGAGCGTGCAGCACAGCACCCATGGGTTTTTGGAGCGATTAAATAATGGTTACTAGCAAACGAAACGTACTGGTGTTGCCAGGGGACAATATTGGGCCTGAAATTATTTCTGAGGCGGTCAAAGTACTGCAGAGCGTCAACACTAAGTTCGACCTGGGTATACAGCTCGACTATGCCCACCTGGGTGGGGCGGCCATCGATGCGATTGGTTTACCCTGCCCTCCAGAGACGTTGGATAAGGCCCGCAAAGCGGATGCTATCTTGTTGGGTGCGGTGGGCGGCCCTCAGTGGGATAATGTTGAGCGTCATCTGCGCCCTGAGAAGGGCCTGCTAACGATCCGCTCTGAACTGGATCTATTTGGTAATCTGCGGCCGGCCATCATGTACCCGCAGTTAGCTCAGGCCTCATCCTTAAAGCCGGAGTTCGTGTCCGGTTTGGATATTTTGATTGTCCGCGAACTGGTGGGAGGTATCTATTTTGGCGAGCCAAGGGGTATTCGCACGCTCGACAATGGCGACCGCGAGGGTTACAACACCTACAAATATAATGAATCAGAGATTCGACGTATTGGTCGCATGGCGTTTGAGGCGGCTATGGTGCGTGGCAAACGTCTGTGTTCCGTGGACAAATCCAATGTACTTGAAGCGACGATTCTGTGGCGTGAGGTGATTAGCGCGATGGCTGCGGACTATCCTGAGGTGGAGTTGAGTCATATGTATGTGGATAATGCTGCCATGCAACTGGTGAAGGAGCCCAAACAGTTTGATGTGATTGTCACCGGCAACATGTTTGGCGATATTTTGTCGGATACTGCGGCCATGTTGACGGGGTCGATTGGCATGTTGCCTTCAGCCTCATTGGACAAGGATGGCGGCGGTATGTACGAGCCCTGTCACGGTTCGGCACCGGATATTGCCGGGCAGGGAATCGCTAATCCGTTAGCGACAATCCTGTCTGTAGCGATGATGTTGCGGTATTCTCTGGATGCAAAGGAGGCGGCCGATGCGATTGAGAAAGCGGTCAGTGATGTTTTGGATCAGGGGCTGCGCACCGGCGATATTGATGCCGAGGGCATGAAGCGTGTTGGTACAGTAGAGATGGGCGCTGCAGTGGTTGCGGCGCTTGACTAGAAATTTATAGGTTATAGTGCGATGAAGAAAGTAGGACTTATCGGTTGGCGTGGCATGGTGGGATCTGTCTTGATGGACAGGATGCGTGAAGAAAACGACTTTGCCCATATTGAGCCCATATTTTTCACTACCTCCCAAGCGGGTAAAGCGGCTCCAGATATTGGTGTTGAAGTGCCATTGTTAAAAAGTGCATTCGATATCGATGTGCTTAAGAAACTGGATATTATTGTTACCTGTCAGGGCGGCGATTACACCAAAGAGGTGTATCCCCAGCTGCGTAAAGAGGGTTGGAATGGCTACTGGATTGATGCAGCGTCAGCTCTACGAATGCAGGACAATGCGATTATTGTTCTTGATCCGGTCAATATGTCGGTCGTCAAAGATGGTCTGACCAATGGCGTTAAAGATTATATTGGAGGTAACTGCACGGTGAGTTTGATGCTCATGAGCCTTGGCGGACTTTTCAAATCAGGTCTGGTTGAGTGGGCGAGCGCCATGACTTATCAGGCGGCGTCTGGCGCAGGGGCTCAGAATATGCGTGAACTCATTCGTCAGATGGGTGCTATTAACGGTTCGGTAGTCGAGACATTAGCCAATCCCTCGTCGGCTATTTTAGATATTGATCGCCAAGTGACAGAAACCTTGCGCAGTGACAGTTTTCCTGTCGACAATTGGAGTTATCCGCTAGCGGCGAGTTTGCACCCATACATCGACTCGCAGCTGGCTAATGGGCAGAGTCGCGAGGAGTGGAAGAGTCAGGCGGAAACCAATAAAATTCTTAATCGTGAAGGCAATCCAGTGCCGCTGGATGGCCTCTGCGTTCGGGTTGGCTCTATGCGATGCCACAGCCAGGCTCTGACTATTAAATTGAAAGAGGCTGTGCCTTTGGATGAAGTCGAATCTATGCTTGCTGAAGCTAATCCCTGGGCGCAGGTAATTCCCAATGATAAGGAGTCCTCTATGAAGTATCTCACCCCAGCGGCGGTTACTGGCGGTCTTAATGTGCCTGTAGGTCGTTTGCGTAAGATGAATATGGGTGATCAGTATCTGTCGGCTTTTACCGTGGGCGATCAGTTACTTTGGGGTGCAGCGGAGCCTCTCCGTCGAATGCTGCGTATTCTAATCGATGACTAGTTGCTAGCGGCATTATTGGGATCTTTTAAGAGCTAAAAGATGAATTATGCCGCCGTTCGGTGTTTTTCTAATGGGTTTTCGTATTTAATCGGCATAAAGTGGCATTTAAGAGTAGAAAATTTCTGAGTAACCTCTAGAATTTGGCATTGGATTTCCAGATCAACAGTAAGGGCCTTCGGCAGGGAATCATAGAACGAGTGAGCGAGCATAATTAGCTCAATAGGATGATATTATGACGATTCGGAAATGGTCTTTGACGCTTGTTTTAGCGCCTATTTTGGTTGTATTGCTCTACACAGGGCCCGTTGTGGCCTTGGGCCTTGGCGGTATCACCGTCAACTCAGTGCTCAATGAGCCGCTGGACGCAGAGATTGCACTGTCTAATGTTGGTGATGCTGACCAAAACCTTTTAAGGGTTGAGCTTGCTTCGGCAGAAGCCTTTGCTGAAGCGGGGGTGATCCGGGACTATTACCTCACTCAATTAAACTTTAATGTGGGCACCAATGGCGATGGCGAAGCGGTCATTAATGTAAGTAGTGATGTCGCCGTTAGAAAGTCCTATCTGAACTTCCTCGTTCAGTTGGAATGGCCTGCGGGTCGCCTCATACGCGAATACACGCTACTGTTGAATCTTCCAGATTCCAGTGTCAAAGGCTCCTCATCGGAAGCATTGGCCCCCACCCCTTCGGCAAATCAAAATGCTGCGACGGCAGCGAATTCTCGCTCCGCCAAATCATCGAATCCTCAGAAATTACCTGGTGAGTCCCATGTTGTTGTGGTTGGCGACACATTATGGAATGTCTCAAAGCGTCTGCGTCCCCGTGGACTAACCATTTTACAAACGATGGACGCGCTGTACAGCAATAATAGCGATTCGTTTGTAGGCGGTGATGCTAACAGAATGAAAGAGGGTGCGGTTTTACGTCTGCCATCGGTCGACGAGATCGGTGAAGAGCAGGGGGATATTGTCGCTACCAAGATTGGTCTTAAAGCCCAGACTGAGGTATCTGTCTTGGTTGTGGAGCCGGTTTTAGCGGTTGAAAAGATGGACGCTGAGAATAGTTTTGTTGAGTCAGACTTTGCGGATGACAGGGTATTCGATGACGCTGATTTAGAATTAGTTGTGGTTGCCAGTGATCAATATGACGACTTGGTTGAGAGCGATGGCAACCGAGAAAAAGTTACCGAGGTGTTCTCAGCGGCGGGAGATACGCAGGCTGCACTGTTGAGAAAAACGCAGCTGGAAAATGAGGAACTTCGAGCGCGCATGGCACTACTTGAAGCTCAGGACGAACGCAGGCGCACTGAAAACCAAAATGTTGCGGTGCAAGCGAAGGCCGATTTGAACGCTTCAAAACCAAAGTCGGGTACCTTAGTTGAAAAAGTGATTGATACTTTAAAGGACCAGCAATGGTACGTTTGGGCAGCTGCTGCTCTGTTAGTGCTTATACTGATTGTTTTGCTGCGCCGCTCAAAGACGCAGCATACCGAACCGCTTGAGGCTGAGAATTCAGAGACTGAAGCTCCTGGTGACGAGGGCCATGCGTTGGAGCCTAGGGTCAACACAGATGCAGGTTTGTTATTGGATGGCGTTGATGGCTTGGATTTGGACGCTGACGACGGTCTGTTTGATGAAACAGACAAAGAGATTTTTGCCGAAGTCGATGATGAAGTCAGCGGTGAAATTTTTGACTCTATGGTTGAGGCGGTACCTGAGGCAGAAGTGTACATTTCTCTGGGGAATATGGAACAGGCGGTTAGGATTCTTGAAGAGGCTCGTGCAGCAGATTCAAAGGATACAGCCTGTCGCTTAAAGTTGATGGAAATATGTTACGCGGAAGGGCGCCGAGACGAACTTGAAGTGCTGCATCTGGAAATTGAGCAGACTGATGATGAGGTTGCTAGGGCAATTGCGGCGGTTATGATGGGGCCTGAGCAAGAAGTCGCAGTCCCCGAAGAGTCTGTAGATCAGCAAGAGCTTATCGATCAAGGAGAGTCCGCAGCTTCTGAAGAGCCCCTAGTCACTGAAGAGTCCGCAGTCTCTAAAGAGCCGAGCATCGAGCCGGCAGTTGCTGTCGAAGGCTTTGGCGAAATTGATATCTCCGACTTGCTGGACGGCGGTATCGAGCCCGGAGACTACAGTAAGATCGACGCTCTTAGTGAGTCTGTGCTTGGTGAGGATTTTCTGGATGACAGTTTTATGGGGGGCGGCATTTTTGCCGAGACTCCCATCGATGAAAATGCGCCAGAGACGGGATTGCCAAATGTGCCTGAGCTTGACAGGGGTATTGAATTCGGCGGGATTGAAAATCTGTATGATTTTAATGATATAGAGCCCATTGAGGATATCGACGCCGTTGATGTAAAGCTCGATCTGGCCAACACCTATATTGAAATGGGTGACCCAGAGGGCGCCCGTGAAATTCTTAATGAAATCATCGGCGAGGCAGATGAAGCGGGGCAGGCTAAGGCGCGCGCCGTGCTGGAGTCAATGTAGGTTAAATTAATATTGGATACTAGCCATGCCTGACTGGGTGTATACCCCCAACTGCAGGATTCCCGAGGGCGAGAATCTTCCCGATGGAATGAAACGCTATGCTGCCGTCGTACAATACGACGGCAGTTCTTTTTGTGGGTTCCAAAAACAGAAGCATAGCCCTTCGGTGCAGGCCGAATTGGAAAGCGCGCTCGGGTATGTAGCAAATAGCCCCCTCGTTATCAGCTGTGCTGGACGCACTGACAGTGCGGTGCATGCAAGCCATCAGGTGGTGCATTTTGATACGCGGTCTGAACGCACAGGAAGAAATTGGGTCAAGGGAAGCAATAGTCGGTTGCCGGACAGCATTGCGCTGGTCTGGGCGGGGCGGGTTGATCAGAGCTTTCATGCGCGATTTAGTGCGACAGCACGTACTTACAGATATGTTATCGCTGCGAGTCAAGCAAGACCGGCTATTTTAGCTGCAGGGCTGACCTGGGTTAAGTATCCCGTCAACCCCGACGCAATGCAGTTAGCCTGTCAATATTTACTCGGGGAGCAGGATTTTTCCGCTTTCCGCGGGGCAGGCTGCCAGTCACTCTCGCCGTTTCGCAACATCAGTAGTGCCAATATATATCGGCTAGGAGAGTTGCTGGTTTTTGAGGTCACGGCTAATGCTTTTGTTCTGCATATGGTTCGCAATATCATTGGTTCGTTGTTGGAGGTGGGGTTTGGTCGCCAAGAACCTACCTGGATAAAGACCTTGCTTGCAGGTCGCGACCGATGTCAAAGTGCACCCACTGGTGCTCCCAATGGATTGTATCTGGTGGATGTTGGTTATCCCGAGGCACTGGGGATTCCCCAGCTACCTCGGGGGCCGAGTTTCCTGCCTGATAGGTTTTAAATATCAATCAATCGCCAAAGAGTTAAGCGGATGTCAGTACGGGTAAAAATATGTGGGATCACCACACCAGAGCAGGCGCTTATGGTTCAGGATGCTGGTGCCGATCTTCTGGGTCTGGTGATTTATAATAAGAGCTCGCGGTACGTTGATGTTCAGCGGGCCGTGCAGATTCGTCAAGTGATCGGGCCACAGGCACAGTGTGTTGCCCTGCTAGTGAATGCTGAGGCCGAGTTTGTGCGCCATGTCATCGATCAGGTCAAGCCAGACCTTCTACAATTTCATGGTGATGAGAGTCCATCGTTTTGTCAGCAATTTGATGTCCCTTTTATTCGCGCTATTCGGATGCGCGAAGGCATAGATATTGACGCCGAGGTGCGCGAGTATCAGGCTCCTGGCGGGGTTTTGTTTGACGCCTGGAGCGAGGATCAGTACGGTGGTACAGGGCACCAGTTTGATTGGTCTCGGCTGCCCAGAGCCGCGGCAATGCCTGAGGGGACCCCGCTAATTCTGGCCGGAGGTTTAACGCCGGATAATGTAGCTGAAGCGGTCAGGCTGGTGGGCCCAAATATAGTGGATGTAAGCGGCGGTGTTGAGTCAGCACCAGGGGTTAAGGATGTGACTAAAGTAACGGCTTTTATTCGCAACGCAAAAAATGCTTAGTCGGAAGTCGCCAATCATCCGAGAGTATGATCGGATGCGTCTGATCAATAGGCTGATAGTTACTGCTACTGACTGATGCTGTGCGTCGGGGTATAGATGGGGCTGACGTGCCAATCGGTAACGGCCAAAAGTGAGACTCGTTAACAAATAAATAGCGCAGGCCTTATCCATGATGAAATTGTCGTGTTAGAATGCGCCCTCGGGCGGTATAGACAGTCTTTTTTGAGACGCCTATCGCCGTTAGCTAGCTGAAGGGAAATAGATGAACTGGCTGAAAAGAATTAGACCCACGGGACCCGCTTCAAGCAAAGCTGATCGGTCCAATGCTGTGCCAGAAGGGCTCTGGAAAAAATGTCCTAAATGTACCTCTCCGCTGTATCGCCCAGAACTTGAACGCAATCTCGATGTCTGCCCAAAGTGTGAGCACCATATGCGTATTGGTGCCCGTCGCCGTTTGGATGTATTTCTTGATTCACAGAATCGTACTGAGGTCGCAGAAGATGTCGTAGCCATTGATAGGCTGAAATTCCGTGATGTTAAAAAATATAAAGACCGTCTTGTCGACGCGCAAAAAAAGACCGGTGAGAAAGATGCATTAGTTGCCATGAGCGGAAGTTTAAAGGGCCTGCCTGTGGTTGCCGTCGCTTTTGAGTTTGCCTTTCATGGTGGCTCGATGGGCTATGCTGTTGGTGAAAAATTCGCCCGTGCAGCGAATTTGGCGCTGACCGAGAGGCGACCGTTTATTTGTTTCTCGGCCACCGGTGGCGCGCGCATGCAAGAAGCGCTGATATCGCTGATGCAGATGGCTAAAACTAGCGCAGTACTGGAGCGATTGAGTGCTGCGGGCGTGCCCTATATTTCGGTGATGACCGATCCAGTCTACGGCGGAGTTTCTGCGAGCCTCGCTATGCTGGGAGACTTAAATGTCGCAGAACCTGGCGCTCGGGCTGGCTTTGCAGGGCCTAACATCATTGAGCAAACTATTCGTCAAAAACTGCCTAAGGGTTTTCAGCGCAGCGAGTTTTTACTCGAAAAAGGTCATATTGATATGATTATTAGCCGCCAACAGATGCGTGATCGACTTGGCAGCATCCTATCTAAATTAATGAATGTGCCTGAGCCCGTTGATGGATGACCGCTCCTTAGCGGAATGGTTGGCTCTGCTGGAGACTAGACACCCCAGTGAAATAGAAATGGGCCTAGGCAGGGTAAGCGATGTTTGGCAAAGTCTGCAGGCAGATCGCCCTGAGTATACTTCTCTCGCCATTACAGTTGCCGGTACCAATGGTAAGGGCTCCTGTCTTGCCTGTATGCAGGCTGTGTTACTTGAACATGGCTATTCTGTAGGCCTTTTTACCTCCCCGCATTTTTTAATCTATAACGAACGCATCTGTCTAGCAGGCGAGCCAGTCTCTGACGCTCTTATTATTGCTGCGTTTGAGGAGATTGAGGCACACCGCGGTGATGTTTCCCTAACCTATTTTGAGTTTGGCACCTTGGCCGCGTTGGTGATTTTTAGAGATGCCGCCCCCGACGTCATGCTACTTGAAGTGGGCCTTGGTGGCCGTTTAGATGCGATCAACATTATTGATGCCGATGTTGCCGTGGTCACCAGTATCGACCTAGATCATCAGAGTTGGTTGGGAGACACCAGAGAACAGATCGCCGTGGAAAAGCTGGGTATCGCCCGAGCTAATCGGCCGCTGATTATTGGCGAAGCGCACTTTCCTGTCGGTTTCGAAGAGATGGTCGCGAGTACTGGCGCTAGCGGGTTGTTTGTAAGTCGTGATTTTTCTTTTACACGAGAGGCTTTATTTACGGCTAATCTCAAGTCCCCTGATGGTGTATTGGTCATCGATCGGCTGGAGAGTCAGGGTCTTTTGCCTTTAAATAAAACGCTGGCATTGCAGGCACTGTTGTCGGCCGGTATTAGCCTAAACGTTGATAACAGTCGCCGCGCGCTGGCAGCGGTGACTTTGAGGGGTCGGCATCAGTCAGTCGAGTATCAGGGCTTCAGGGTTATTTTGGATGTAGCGCACAACCCCGCATCGGCCAAGGTTCTGGCACAGAATCTGCCGGCGATAACGGGTCGTACCCTGGCGGTCGCCTCAGTATTAGACGATAAAGACTGGTCAGGAATTGTGGCCCAACTCAGCGAGACTGTGGATGATTGGTTCGTCGCTGAAATAAGCGAGAGCCCCAGAGCATTGAGCGGGCAAATGTTGCTCGAGTTGTTATACAATACCGACCAAGCCGCACAGTTATGCGACTCCGTCGCTCAGGCATTTTCTGCTGCAGTTGCTGAGGCGACAGAGGCTGATAGGATCGTGGTATTCGGGTCATTTCATACTGTTTCATCGGTGTTACAAGTCATATTGGCAGAGGTTCCTAGTGAGTGATGGTTTAAAACAGCGAATTGCCGGCGCAGTTGTATTGGGCGCATTAGGACTGGTTATACTGCCTACGCTACTCGATTTTGCCGACCCGCTAAAAATTGACCGAAGCACTAAGCTACCTCCCGCACCCGAGATCGAAGCAGTTTCCGCGACTAGAGCCGGGCGCCCAGAATCAGTGCCAACAGTGGCACGCGTCGACCCTATCTTTGATGTCGCAAGATCTAAGCCCGCTAGTGATGCTGCTGAACAGCCCTATGGACTCAATGAGAGGAATCTGCCTAATGCCTGGGTGTTACAGGTGAGTAGCTTTGTCGATCAAGAAAAGGCAGAAAAGTTAATAAAGCGGCTGCGTAAAAATGACTATAAAGCCTTTGCTAGAATGGTCCCCGTGGACGGGCAGGTGCATTCACGTGTCTATGTAGGCCCCAAAATAGATAGGCGTAGAGCGGTGGCTGAAAAGACTAAGATTGATAGACTGTTTAAGACCGATGCAATTATTTTAAAATATGTTCCCTAGATTAGCGTACTGGACTAACAAATAATGGAAATAGCTTCCGTAGATTTGGCGATTGTCGGTATCATAGCGGTCTCTGCACTGATCAGTCTGATTCGCGGTTTTGTTAAAGAAGCTATGTCTCTGGTCATTTGGGTCTTAGCCTTTGCAGTGGCTATGAACTTTAAAGAGCCGTTAGCAGAACATTTAGTGAGTTTTATTGGGCTTGCCTCTATTAGGCAATTGGTAGCCTGGGGTGGCTTATTTGTTGGCACTTTATTACTGGGTTCGATGGTTAATTTTTTATTAGGAAAATTGGTCAGCTCAACGGGATTGAGCGGCACCGACAGGACGTTGGGTTTGGTTTTTGGTGTTTTTCGAGGGTTGTTGATCGTGCTTGCTCTGGTAATAGTTTTGCCACAAGCAGTGCCGGTTGATCAGGATCCCTGGTGGATAGAGTCGTCATTAATTCCGGTATTTCAGGGTTTTGAAACCTGGGGTCGGGACGTAGTGGCGGCTATAAGTAGCTTCTTAACGAGTTGGATGTAGCCCATGTGTGGTGTGGTTGGAATTTCTGGTACATTAGATGTGAACTTACAGCTCTACGATGCGCTGACAATGTTGCAGCATCGAGGGCAGGATGCTGCTGGTATTGTTACTGAGTCGAATGGTGCCATTCATCAGTGTAAGGGTGAGGGGTTAGCGCGGGATGTATTCCATCGCAGCCATATGCTGCGTCTGGTTGGCAATAGAGGTATTGGCCATGTTCGCTATCCAACTGCGGGTAGTTCGGGGCCAGCACTGGCGCAACCTTTTTATGTGAATTCACCCTACGGTATCTGTATTGCCCACAACGGTAACCTGACCAATGCGGATGAATTACGTGAGCATATTTTCCATGCGGATTTACGCCATCTCAACACCGATTCGGATTCTGAAGTGTTACTCAATGTGTTTGCCCACGAACTGCAATCTCGCGGTAAGTTAGCACCGACCAGCGAGGACGTATTTGCCGCAGTTTCCGGTGTGCACAAGCGCTGCTCAGGCGCCTATGCAGTGGTCGGCCTTATTGCCAACTATGGCATGTTTGCCTTCCGCGATGTCTTCGGCATCCGGCCACTATGCTTTGGTCAGCGCGTCACAGATTCTGGAACGGAATATGCGGTAGTGTCTGAGTCGGTGGTGTTGGACAGTCTAGGTTTTGAATTAATTCGTGATCTGGAACCGGGTGAAGCATTGTTTGTGGACAAGGCCGGTGAGCTTCATCTTCAGCAATGTGCAGACACTCACGAACTAGTTCCCTGTATTTTTGAACACGTGTATTTTGCCCGTCCAGATTCAATAATCGATGATATTGCCGTTTACAAATGCCGCCTGCGGATGGGCGAGAGGCTGGCGGACAAACTTTTGCGTATCTGGCCCGATCATGACATTGATGTGGTTATTCCCATTCCCGATACCAGCCGCGTATCGGCTCAAGCGTTGGCTGAGCGACTCGGCGTTAAGTTGCGTGAAGGATTTATGAAAAACCGCTACATAGGGCGAACGTTTATTATGCCCGGTCAAACTGAGAGGAAGAAGTCGGTACGTCAAAAATTGAATGCGGTTAAGCTTGAATTTGCCGGTAAGAATGTATTGCTCGTTGACGACTCCATTGTGCGCGGGACTACCTCTAAAGAAATTATTCAGATGGCTCGGGACGCCGGTGCCAAAAAGGTGTACATGGCCTCCGCGGCACCTGGCGTTCGCTACCCGAATGTTTACGGTATCGACATGCCCTCAGCTGCCGAGTTGATTGCTCATGGCCGCAGCGATGATGAAGTCGGCGAGATCATTGGTTCTGACTGGATTATCTATCAGGATCTTGAGGATTTAGTCGCCTCTGGAATGGAGGGTAACGAGCAAATTAAACGCTTTGAATGTTCCGTGTTCGATGGCAACTATGTCACTGGTGATGTCGATAAGGATTATCTAGATCGAATCGAAGAGCGGCGCAACGACGCTGCAAAGGAGACATTGGATCTGAGTCGACCGGCCACCAAAGGTCAACCGATCGGCATCCACAATAACGACAATGTTGCTTAACTGGCCGGGAAGGCTGAGGGCAGAATAATGTCAGATGATGAAAAAAAGCTGGGTCCAGATACACTTGCGATTCGTGGTGGCATCCATCGGACTAATGAAAATGAGCATTCGGAGGCATTATTTTTAACCTCTAGCTATGTCTTTGACAACGCCGAAATGGCAGCTAAATATTTTAGCAATGAGCTCAAAGGTAATGTCTATTCTCGCTACACCAATCCTACTGTCAGGAGCTTTGAAGAGCGGTTGGCACTGATGGAAGAGGGTGAACAATGTGTAGCCGCAGCCTCGGGCATGGCCGCTACTCTGGCTGTAATTATGGCGTTTTTGCAGGCAGGAGATCATGTGCTTTGCTCGCAGGATGTATTTGGCAGCACTCGGGTCATGATGGACAAATATATTGTTAAGTTTGGTGTCGAGGTGACCTATGTGCCGCTGACGGATCTCAATGCTTGGCAGAGTGCAATTCAATCAAATACAAAAATGCTGTTTTGCGAAACGCCGTCTAATCCACTATCTGAAGTGGCAGATCTCGAAGCCCTAGCGGCACTGTCAAAGCAGGCCGACGCACTGCTAGTGGTCGACAACTGTTTCTGTACACCAGTGCTGCAAAAACCGCTTAACTGGGGCGCCGATATCGTGGTGCATTCTGCCACCAAATACATTGATGGACAGGGCCGCTGTCTAGGTGGAGCCGTGGTCGGTAGCGCCGAATTGATGGAGCAAGTTGTTGGCTTTCTGCGTGCTGCCGGACCTACCATGAGTCCCTTTAATGCCTGGGTTTTTCTTAAGGGGTTAGAGACGCTGCGTATTCGCATGCAGGCCCACTGCGCTAATGCTGAGACTCTGGCTCACTGGCTTAACAACCATGAAAAAGTGACTAAGGTTTTTTATGCTGGTCTTCAGACTCATCCCGGACACGCGCTGGCTAAAAAGCAGCAGCGGGGTTTTGGCGGCGTATTGTCGTTCTGTGTTGAGGGTGGGCGGGAAGCCGCTTGGCGGGTTATAGACGAGACTAAGATGCTATCCCTGACAGCTAATCTTGGTGATACTAAGACCACGATTGTGCATCCTGCGACTACGACTCATGCGCGCCTGTCTGTTGAGGATCGAGCTGCTGCGGGTATCAGTGACAACCTAATTAGGATTGCCGTAGGTCTCGAAGATATTGCTGATATCCAGGCCGATATCGCGTTGGGTTTAGACGCCCTTTAATACGAGGAAAGAAAAAATGTTTTTTAAAGAGACGGATTTACCTTCAGCTGAGAACGCTCTCCCGGGGCGCGCCACAGAGGTAACCATCAATAATGTACACTTTATTACCGGTGCGCCCCTAAAGCCCCCCTTTGAGCAGGGATTGCAGACCGCGATTTTTGCTATGGGCTGTTTTTGGGGTGCCGAAAGACGTTTTTGGCAGCAGGCAGGTGTGGTGTCCTCCGCCGTTGGCTATGCTGGTGGCCATACGCCTAACGCTACCTATGAAGAGGCCTGCTCGGGTTTAACGGGCCATACTGAAGCAGTTTTGGTCGTGTTCGATGCCCGCGTTACCAGTTATCAAAACTTGCTGTCTGTATTTTGGGAATCTCATGACCCGACTCAGGGAATGCGACAGGGCAACGATAGGGGCTCTCAGTATCGCTCAGCGATCTATTGTACCAGTGCCGAGCAGCTTGAGATTGCACAGGCCTCCGCTCTGTCCGCGCAGGCTAAACTAGCAGACCTTGGCTATGGCGCCATCACCTCAGAGATCATTGCTGCACCGATCTTTTATTATGCTGAGGACTATCATCAGCAGTATCTGGCCAAAAATCCCGCTGGCTACTGTGGCCTGCGCGGTACCGGTATTACCTGTTCGTAAACCTTAATGGCACCCGCATAGCAGGTGTCGCCGTAGGCTGAACCCTTCATTTGTTCAATTATTTAAAAATCTTCTGGGTCTACGCTTTTACCACTTCAGGATCTCTGCAAAACAGGCTGTCAGATCAGGCCCAAACGCCTGCCATTCTTAATCGCTCACTTTTTGGGTCTGCCAGTGGGATGGCTTTTAACAGCTGTCGCGTGTAAGCATGCTGTGGGCTCTTCCACAGCGTTTCGGTCTCGCCTGCCTCAACAATCAACCCCTTATTCATTACGGCTACACGGTCTGAAATATAGCGGACCACAGACAGGTCATGGGAGATAAATAACATCGTAAGGTTATGTCGCTCGACCAGAGAGAGAATCAAGTCGAGTATTTGGGCTTGAATGGTGACGTCTAGTGCCGATACGGGCTCGTCGGCAATAATAAACTCTGGTTTGGTGGCAATGGCACGTCCGATAGCAATTCGTTGTCGCTGGCCACCCGAGAATTCATGTGGATATTTGTGCATTTGAATTTGCGCGAGACCAACTTCATTCATTAGCTGCGCCACTTGAGCGTTAACTGTCCCCCTGTCTGCGATACCATGGTGTAACAGCGGCTCCGACAATGTTTGGAAAACGGTCATTCTTGGGTTTAATGAGGCGTATGGATCTTGAAAGATCATCTGCATCTTACGACGCCAGGGGACGAGTTGCTTCTGACTTAATCCGGTTAGGGTCTCACCTTTAAAACGAACGGTTCCCGCCGTATTAGGCACAAGCTGAAGAATCGACCGTCCAAGTGTTGACTTTCCTGATCCCGACTCACCGACTAAGCCGAGTATCTCGCCATGGTTGATCGATAGGCTTACATTATCTACAGCTTTAACAAATTCTTTGGCTGGATTGTTGCTCGAGTCAGATTGGTTTTTGAAATACGTCTTTAGATTATCCACTTGAATAATTTTTTGTGTTTCATCCGATCTATTTTGTAACCTCTTGGCGCCCTCAGGAATAGCCGCCAGTAATTTTTTGGTGTAGTCATTCTGCGTATGATAAAAAATATCATCGGTACTTCCGGTCTCTCTTATCGTGCCGTTACACATGACCAATACAGTGTCGGCTATGCCGGCCACAACACCAAGGTCATGACTGATAAAAATGACCGCAACGTTGCGTTTTTCTTGCAGCTTTTTGATTAGCTGCAGTATCTGGGCTTGTATAGTCACGTCTAGCGCAGTGGTTGGCTCATCACAAATTAGGAGCTTGGGTTCTGTTATAAGAGCCATAGCGATGATCACACGTTGACGCATACCGCCTGAGAATTCATGCGGGTAAGAGTCAAATCGTGCTACTGGGTCAACAATGCCGACTTCATCTAACAGTGCTATCGCTTTAAGTCTAGCTTCTACTCGACGTTCCCTTTTGTCTTTATTTGGGTGATAAATCAGCGGTTCAATAAGCTGGTCACCAACAGTGAGATAGGGGTTTAGGGAGGTCATTGGGTCTTGGAAAATCACTGCGATATCGTTACAGCGATGATGACGCATTTGCTCAGGACTACAGCTCAGTAGATCGCTTCCATTAAACATAGCCGTGCCACCTTCTATCTTCGCTGGCGGCTTAGGCAACAGGTCGAGAAGGCTATAACAGGTCACAGACTTCCCCGAGCCAGATTCACCAACTATAGCTAAGGTTTTACCGCTGTCTACGCTAAATGAAACATTGTCCACCGCCTTGACGACGCCATTGCGTGTATGAAAATAAACTTTTAATTCTTTTACCTCTAAAATTGCCATTTAAATAGTCCTTGATCAGTCTTTTGAGGTTCGCGGGTCAAGTGCATCGCGCAGCCCATCGCCGAGGAAGTTGAGCGCAAATAAGGTTAGTGAGAGGGCGATTCCTGGAAATACCAGTAGCCATGGATACTCCTCCATCGTCTCTACGCCGTAACTAATCAGTAGGCCCCAAGAGCTCTCCGGTGGCTGAATACCCAGACCTAAAAAGCTTAAAAATGCCTCTAACAGCATTACGCTAGGAATAGTCAATGTGGTGTATACAATAACCGGGCCCAAGGTGTTGGGTATAATATGACGTCTAATAATAGTCCATTGGGAGAGGCCTAATGAGTTGGCGGCTTCAACGAACTCTTGGTGGCGCAGTGACATGACTTGCCCGCGAACGATACGCGCCATAGTTAGCCATTCAACCGCGCCAATGGCTAAGAATAGAAGCAAAATATTACGGCCAAAAACGACCATTAATAAGACAATAAAAATCATAAATGGTAAGGCGTAAAGTATGTCGACGATTCTCATCATTAATGCGTCGATACGTCCGCCATAAAAACCAGCAATAGCGCCCCAGAGTATGCCTATCACCAGTGCAACACCGGTCGCAACGAAGCCCACCATGAGTGATACTCTGCCGCCATACATAATTCGCGTAAGCATGTCGCGACCAAAAACATCAGTTCCGAGCCAGTGTTGAAGAGAGGGTGCCGTAGCACCGAGGTCTAGGTTTTGTGCAGAATAACTATAGGGTGCTATCCATGGCGTCAGTAGCGATATAACGACTAATAATACCAATACAGCAAGGCCTAACAGGGCGAGATAGTTCTTGCTTAGCTTAATCCATGCGTCCTGCCAAAGAGAACTTCCTTTTTCATGAATAACGTCCATTGGGGCGGTGATAGAGTCGCTCATTAGTGATTCCCCTGAATTTCGTGACGTAATTTAGGGTTTAACCAAATGGCCAGCATGTCCGATAGTAAGTTAAACAAAATAATCAATGTTGAAAAGAACACGGTCATGCCGAGAATTAAGGTGTAGTCACGATTAAACGCAGCCTGGACATAAAATCGACCGAGTCCGGGTATCTGAAAAATAGTCTCGACCACAAATGATCCGCCGAGTAATCCAGCAAATGCTGGGCCTAAGAAGGCAACCACAGGTATTAATCCGCCGCGTAACGCATGCTTACCTATAACCATCGTCTCACTTAAGCCCTTTGCACGTGCTGTGCGAATATAGTCTTGCGATAGTACCTCGAGCATCCCACCACGAGACAATCTTGCTATATAAGCTGCATAGGCTGTGCCAAGGGTTATTGAAGGTAATACTTTGTCTCCTGGAATATCACCCCAGCCAGAGATAGGAAGCCAATCAAGATAGATACCAAAAATCAATACCAGCAGTGGACCAAGCAAAAAAGAGGGCATACAAATGCCTATCATAGCGCCCGTCATGGGTAGGTAGTCTTGCATCGTATTCGGTCGCATCGACGCAACAACACCAGCTGAAACCCCAATGCTCAGCGCGATTAACATGGCATAAAACGCGAGCTCAGCGGTGGCAGGCAAGCCTGCAGCAATGAGTTCGTTAACGGTGCGTCCTGAATACTTAAATGATGGGCCGAGATCACCCGTAACAACGTCACCTAAATAACTGAGATACTGCTGCCAGACAGGTTGATCTAGGTTGTACTGCGCTTCCAGTGCCTTAATAACCTCCGGCGGGACGGCTTTATCAGCTGAGAATGGTCCACCGGGAACCGAGTGCACCAAGAAAAAGGTAATGGTGATGACGATCAGTAATACGGGAATAGATTGAAGCAGTCGTCCTAGAGCAAATTTAAACATTATTCCATCTCCTTTGCGGCCTGTGGCAAAACGGGGTCTAAAAAGATATCTTTATAGACGGCGTGATTCATTAGGTTGGAATCGTAGTTTTTGACAGCAGAGTTGATCAGATAATTAGATGTGTAGGTGTAAATAGGCAGTATTGGCATATCATCGAGCAACATCTTCTCGGCCTTGGCAAATACCGCGAGTCGCTGCTCATGAGAGGTCATAGTCGGTGCTACTTTAAGGATTAGATTATCGTATTCAGGGTTACACCAGCCAGTTCGGTTGTTTCCGCCGCCACATAAGAACATATCGAGGAAATTATTGGGGTCGACATAATCGCCAATCCAACCGGCTCTTGAGATTTGGTAATTTCCAGAACTCTCAGTTTGAAGATATACCTTCCATTCTTGATTGAGTAATTCGAGGTCGAGATTCAAATTTTCACGCCACATTTGTTGGATAGCGACAGCGACTTTTCGATGAGCCTCGTTAGTGTTATACAGAATTTCAGTCACTGGAAAGTTCGCACCATCGGGATATCCGGCTTCGGCTAGGAGGGCGCGAGCCGCTGAGGGATCGAAGGTTAAGTCGGTGTCAGCATAATATCCTAGCGTACCTGGGGGAGTAATGGCATAGGCTGGAATTTGACCGCCTTTTAAAATATTTTTAGTTAATTTTTCACGGTCAATAGCCATACCAAGTGCCCGACGAACTCGCTTATCCGAGAGGTGAGGTGTATTGATATTGATGCGGAAAAAGTAGGTCCCTAGATAGGGAGCTATGCGCAAACTTAGATCATTTGCATCCCGATATGTCTGGATTTTATCAGCAGGGATTGAGCTCGTTATATGCAGTTGCCCTGCTCGAAACATACGCTCTTCAGTTGTCACATTGTCGGTCGGATAAAATATAATCTTGTTCAGACGAACATTATCAACATCCCAGTAATAGCCGTTTTTTTGCACCTCAATGCTACGGTTAATTTTCCACTCGGAGAGTTGAAATGGACCATTGCCAACCAGGTTGTCTTCATAAGTCCAGCGTGTTCCGCGCTCATCGGCGTCACCGAACTTCATAATGGTGGCTTGATGAACGGGATAGAGGCTGTAATGATCTAAAAGTTGCAGGAAGTATGGCGTTGGGTTTCCGAGAGTTACTTGCAATGTGTAATCATCTAGCGCTTTTACGCCTACTTGGTCGAAATCGCTAATTTCACCCTCGTAATACTGTTGGGCATTATCTATTGGGAAGAGCATGTAAGCATACTGATTGCCAAGTGCCGGTTGCAGGGCTCGCCACCAGGACCAAGCATAGTCATGGGCTGTATGAGTATCACCGTTTGACCAGCGCGCATTGCGGCGAAGCTTAAACGTATAGACTGTTAGGTCGTCACTGATCGTCCATGACTCCGCCACTCCAGGTTTAGGCATCAGCGTCTTGCGATCTTTAGCGACCAGACCTTCCATCACTGCGCTAATAATATGATGCTCTGGTACTCCCGTGGCTATATGCGGGTCGAGGCTTTGCGGCTCGGTACCGTTACCAACGTGCAGTACCCCATCTCGATTACCCTGATAAACATTGTTTTCATAGTCGCCGCACCCTCCGAGTAGAGCGAATATTAGCGATAGCGTCAGAATGCACCCTAGTCTGACCTGAGAATTTTTTTGCAGCATCTACAGAGACCTTGTTGATTGTTGTGGTTAGCGGGCGTTTAGGTAACTGCCCGCCAGCGTTTCGCCCTTTAACGCTCTTTAAAGCATAGCTTGCTATTCCAAGGGTTGGAATAGATTGATGAACTTTTTAGCAGTTTTGAATTTATAGCGCTGTTACTGTTGCACTTAACCGCTAAACCTCCGATAATCCCGCGCTTGCTTTAATGGTGGCCCCCTTTGGTCCCCTCGCAACAGCCGGCTGCAAACCCCGCCAGGCCCGGAAGGGAGCAACGGTAGTGGTTACGCTGTGTGCCGAGGTGCGGCTATTGGGGGTCATCGCCATTAGGTCTTCCTGCGCCCCTGTTATCTCCCTATAATGTAGTCTTTATATCAAAGCAGACAAGCTATGAGCTACCAGGTCCTTGCCCGTAAATGGCGTCCGCGTTGCTTCGCCGAAATGGCGGGGCAAGAACATGTTCTTCAGGCGCTGATTAACGCCTTAGATCATAACCGTCTTCACCATGCCTATCTGTTTAGCGGTACCAGAGGTGTTGGTAAAACGACCATCGCGCGAATACTGTCCAAATGTCTTAACTGCGAGCAGGGCGTACGCTCTGTTCCCTGCGGTGAATGCGGTGCCTGCAATGAGATTGCTGAAGGCCGATTTATTGATCTGATTGAAGTTGATGCTGCCTCCAATACGGGCGTTGACGACATGCGCGATTTACTGGATAACGTGCAGTACACGCCGTCTCGTGGTCGATTTAAGATCTATTTGATCGATGAAGTGCACATGCTCTCCAAGTCTAGCTTTGCGGCGTTGCTAAAAACCCTCGAAGAGCCACCGCCCCATGTAAAGTTCTTATTCGCCACGACAGATCCACAAAAATTACCGGTCACTATTCTCTCGCGCTGCTTGCAGTTTAATTTGAAGAACCTCAGCGCTGAGCGTATTACACAGCATTTAGAGTTTGTGCTGGGTGAGGAAAAAGTCCCTTTTGAAGAGGCCGCACTGTGGTCATTGGCCAGAGCCGCAGATGGCAGCATGCGAGATGCCCTCAGTTTAACGGATCAATCTATCGGTCATGGTGGTGGCCAGATCACCGAGCAGGAAGTGAATGCGATGCTCGGGACAATCGAGCGCAGCTATGTGATGGATATCTGTTCTGCGCTGGCTTCAGGTGAGGGTAGCGGTGTACTAGCGGCTATTGCGCGTATGGCAGATCAGTCGCCTGATTATGATTTGGCGGTCAGTGATATTCTCTCGATTTGGCATCAGGTCGCTATATTGCAAACCGTACCTGAGGCCTTGGACAATGGTGTCAGTCATTACTCTGGTCTACTCGATTTGGCCTCCACTATTTCTAAGGAAGACGTCCAGTTATTTTATCAAATCTGTCTGATGGGGCGTAAAGACCTGCAGCTGGCATCGGACCTTAAGTCTGGCTTTGAGATGCTGATGCTGCGAGCGCTGGCGTTTCGGCCCCTGCCATTGGATAAAACAGTCTCCGCAGTGACGATTGGTGCACAGGCTTCGTCGGAGGCGGGGCCCAGTGTAAAAAAGACTGAAGCGGTCGAGACTGGTGAGTTGTCTCGTCCGATGATCGAAGGTCTGAATGCGACTCTTGCATCTTCGTCAATGGAAGAGGCACAGGATGGACAAATGCCCGCTGGTGATCCAGCGCCAGCCGTTGACAAAGATCCTTTGCGAGAGCCGGCATCAGAGCCCTCAGTTGCTCTAGAGTCCAACGATGGGGCACCGGCATCGGTGAACAAAGCGCAGCCTCTTAACGCAGAGCCCTTAGAGCAGCTGCCTGTTGAGCCTGAACCATCGGCGGAGGCGATCGTAGAGACCGTGATAGTGTCGGTACCTCTGCAGACATTTACGCCCAATAACTGGATAGATATTCGCAAGCATCTGACCATCGGCGCCTCTTTAGGAGAGATCGCTAGCCATTGCCTGTATTTGGGGCGGCAGGGCAATCAGCTAAAATTTCTGGTGGATAGTGATCAGAGCGGTCTTTATGATACGGCCCATCAGGATAGTCTCGCTGAGGCGCTGTCAGAGTACTTTAGCGAGCCGGTAACGGTAGTGATCAACTCTGGCGTTGCGGAGCAGGAAACACCTAGAGCTGCCGATAATCGTGAGAAATCTGAGCGTATCGCCGAGGCCGTCGAGGTGCTCAATGGTGATTCTGAAGTGATTAAATTTAAACAAATTTTTGGCGGTTCCCTAGACGAGAAGTCTGTCCGTCCTATCGATTGAGGTGAGTATGGATATTAATAATTTAATGCAGCAAGCGCAGCAGATGCAGGAAAAGATGAGCGCGCTGCAGTCGGAGGCCGCGAATCATGAGGTTATCGGAGAGTCTGGAGCTGGTATGGTGGAAGTAGCCATGACAGGGCGCTATGACGTGCGCAAAGTGACTCTTGATCCCTCGGTAATGAATGAAGGCAAAGAGTTTCTTGAGGATCTGTTAGCCGCCGCAGTAAACGATGCTGTGCGCAAAGTAGAGGCCCACAGTAAAGAGGCTATGAAATCTGTAGCGGGCGGTATGAACCTTCCCGCTGGCTTTAAAATGCCATTTTAAATCCCCAGTTTAATGTCTATAGCGAGGCTATTTTTTGTACGGAAATGTCATTGATCAGTTAATAGATGCACTGCGCTGTCTGCCCGGCGTTGGGGCTAAGTCGGCTCAGCGTATGGCGCTGCAGCTGCTTGAACGTGACAGAGTCGCGGCATCTCATCTCTCAGAATCGATCGCCGAGGCGGTCGAAAAAGTCGGTCGCTGTGCAGAGTGTCGAACGCTCACCGAGCATCAGGTCTGCGCGATATGTTCCAATGTGCGAAGGTCTAGTGGCGAGATCTGTGTGGTAGAGAACCCTGCCGATCTCTATGCCATCGAGCAAGCGGGTAGCTTTCAGGGTAGGTATTTTGTGCTATTGGGGCACCTTTCGCCGATCGATGGTATTGGTCCAGAACAGCTCGGCATCGATCAACTTATTGAACGGCTGCAAAATACCGAAGTTGCCGAGGTGATACTCGCGACCAATCTAACGGTAGAGGGTGAGGCCACTGCACATTTTATCGCCGACAAGGCTAAGGCTCTCGGCGTGGCTGTGTCTCGGATTGCCTATGGTGTGCCGATGGGCGGGGAACTTGAATATGTGGATGGTGGCACTTTGAATATTGCTCTACAAAGTAGAAAGGCGCTTTAGATGAATCATTGGATAGACAGCAACCAAAAGCTCCAACAGATGTGTGAAAAATTGGCTAGGGTTGCGACTGTGGCGATCGATACTGAGTTTATTCGTACCGATACCTTTTTTCCAAAAATAGCGCTGATTCAAATTTCTGACGGTGAGGACTGTTGGTTGCTAGATGTGCTGGCTATCGATGATTTTAGTGGCCTAAAACTGCTGTTGGAAGATCCTGCTAGGACACTAATATTTCATGCCTGTGGCGAAGATCTTGAGGTGCTTGAACATGGGCTGAATATTCGGCCGGCTAACATCTTTGACACTCAAATTGCCGCAGGCATCGCGAATATTGGCTACTGCATGGGCTACGCAAGATTAGTGAATGCCTTATTTGACGTCGAGTTGGACAAGCAAGAAACTCGCTCTGACTGGTTAAAGCGACCGCTAACCGACCGCCAAAAAGTCTACGCTGCCGACGACGTACTTTATTTGCATCGCATGCATAGCCTGCTAAGCGCGGCGATTAGTGAACAGGGGCGTGAGGAATGGTTTGATGAAGAAACGGTTGCTATGTTTGAATTGGCCGAAAGCCGCAAAGATCAGACCGATTATTATTTGCGTGTGAAAGGCGCGTGGCGCCTGCAAGCGCGATCTCTTAAAGCCCTGCGCCGGTTGTGCAACTGGCGCGAAGAGACCGCTCGGGTAATGGACAAACCGCGATCCCATGTTATCAAGGATACGGTATTGCTAGAACTTGCTCGGCGCATGCCAGCGGCTGCTGAACAGTTAAAGGGTATTGAGGACTTGCATTCTCGATCGGTCCATAGGCACGGTGATAACTTACTGCAGTCGATTGCCGACAGCCATAACGATGAGCCTCTGCAGTCACTGCCCGAACCGCTGCCGAAGGCGGCGACCGCAATTATCAAGTCAATGCGAGACTCACTTAATGCACTGGCCGAATCGCAGGCCATTCCGCAGGAATTTTTATCCAATAAAAAAGAGTTGGAGAGCCTATTGCGTAGCCACTTGGAGGGCCAGTGTCACTGGCCTAACCGGCTGACTGAGGGCTGGCGCCAGACTAGAGTGAAACCGGCGCTGCAGGCGGTAGTGGATCGGGTCGGGTCCCTGACGTGAAGATAATTTGTGATATCTACAGGGGTGACAAAAAAGAGGAAATGTATCTTTACGTTTCAAAACAGGACGCTCTTGAGCGGGTGCCGGAGGCACTGCGTCAAAGTTTTGGAGAGCTAAAATTAGTCACTACTATAATGTTAACTCCATCGCGAAAGCTAGCGCGGGCAGACATTAAAAAAGTACTTTCGGATATAGTGACCAATGGGTTTTATTTGCAGATGCCGCCAGCCAAGTATCCTTCCGCTACGATATTGCCGGAGTATGGCTGAGCCATGGCAGATACAACGATAGGAAACTTTTGGCAGCTGAAGACTCTGGAACAGATGTCCACACAAGAGTGGGAGTCTCTCTGCGATGGCTGTGGTAAATGCTGCTTGGTGAAACTGGAAGACTATGACAGTGGAGAGATATTCCACACGAATGTCACCTGCGAGTTACTTAACACTGAGTCGTGCCGATGCATGGATTATGCTGGCCGACACGGCATTGTCGATGACTGTATCCAGTTGGATCGAGAGAATATCGAGTCCTTGGGCTGGTTGCCGTCGAGCTGTACTTATCGATTGATTGCAGGGGGCAAGCCACTGCCTGAGTGGCATCATTTGGTGTCAGGCAGTCGTGAAACACTCCATACTTTTGGCGCCTCATTACAGGGCCGAGTGGTATCAGAATTACATGTACATGACGATGACATCGAAGATCATATTGTTCAATGGGTTGATTAGATATGTATACTGACGAAAATTATTTGTGGGGCTGGGTGGCCTATGCGGCCGGCGTATTGTGCGTGCTAATAGTTATATGGATTTTTTCCAGAAAATGGCGTTTCGGAGTCATTCGTCATCTTTGGTTAATTATTGCCAGTGTGATTTTATTGACGCCGGTAACCGCCTACCGTGATGACCCGCATTTGGCCCCTGCTTTTTTTGTTAGCTTCTACGAAGGATTTTTAGCCACTGACAGTAATGTTAGTTTCCAGCGTGGGCTTGCTCCGATCTTAGCTCTAGGTTTTTTTGCTATCGTGTTATATGGGATTAGCAGATATTTAATCGGCAAGTTAAAAGATAGGAAAAAAATGAATGTCTAACGCTTCGCGAGTTGGCAAACGTTATCGATCCACCCGGGTGGATGCCGACTATGATGTTATCGTTATTGGTTCAGGTATCGGCGGCCTCTGTAGTGCCGCCCTGTTATCGCAGATGGGTAAAAAAGTGTTGGTGTTGGAACAGCACTACACTGCGGGTGGCTTTACTCACGCCTATGAACGAGAGGGTTATGAGTGGGATGTGGGCGTACATTACATCGGTGATATGGGTCGCCAAGGTCAGGGGCGCGGACTTTTTGACTATATCTCTGGAGGCCAACTTAAGTGGGCTGAGATGGATCCAGTATATGACCGGATAATTCTCGGTGATGAGCATTTTGATTTTGTCGCCGGAAAAGAAAACTTCAAGGATTCTTTAAAGCTGCAGTTTCCCAATGATGCCGTTGCCATTGATCAATACGTCGATCTAGTGACAGCTACTACTAAATATATGGCTGCAGTCAGTCAGACCAAAGCGATGCCCAAACCTCTCGCTAAACTGATGTCACTGACGTCTAAAAACAAATTCCCCGATTATGAAAAGCTGATTGCTGTGCTGTGCGGCCAGTGGGGTGATCATGGCTGTCCGCCCAAGGAATCTGTCTTTTTGATGCACGCGTTAATCGCCGGACATTATTTTAACGGTGGATTCTATCCTGTGGGAGGCGCTTCGAAGATAGCCGAAACGATTATTCCGCAGATACAGGTGTCTGGTGGCGATGTGCTGACCTATGCCGATGTTCAGGAGATATTGGTCTCCAACGATCGTGCCATTGGGGTCAAGATGGTCGATGGCCACTGTCTTTACGCCAACTCTATTATCAGTAATGCTGGGGTGGTCAACACGTTTACTAAGCTATTGCCTGAAGCCATTAGTGATAAATTCGGTTATCGTGATAGGGTCCAGTCGTTAGCGACGTCGATGTCCCATGGCGGCATGTATATAGGGCTGCGCGGAACTGCCGACGAACTGCAGTTGCCAAAAACTAATCTGTGGATTTATCTCGATCAACATCATGACGATAATGTTGCGGCTCTGCGCAAGGATCCCAGTGCGCCATTGCCGTTAGTCTATGTTTCGTTTCCGTCGGCCAAAGACCCTGATTTCCAGCGTCGTCATCCGGGGCGTTCGACTATCGAGATTGTTATAGGTCCCTGTGACTTTGAGCAGTATCGGCAGTGGGCGGATAAAACCTGGGGTAAGCGCGGTGATGATTATGAGGCGCTAAAGGCGGATCTATCCGAGCGAATGCTAGCGGCGCTGTATAAGCAGTTGCCACACTTGCGGGGCAAAATTGACTATTCAGAGGTTTCTACGCCGCTCTCGACCAGTCATTTTTGCCGCTATAAACAGGGTGAAGCCTATGGTCTAGCCCATACTAAAGCGCGATTTAAGCAGGACTGGCTAACGCCAAAAACGAGAGTGCAAGGGCTCTATCTGACGGGACAGGACCTGATTAGCTGTGGGGTAGTTGGTGCTCTGATGGCAGGTATGGTGACGGCAATGTCTGTAGTAGGTTTGCGTGGTGGCGGCACTCTTCTGAAAAAAATTAAATCCGGCGATCTACTTAATCCTGTTTAAGATAGTTGTCTGCTGCCGAGACTTAACGGATAAGATGGGTTAGCTGTCGGTGTAAATTTAAGATGAATAATTCTAGACTGCTGCAAAGTGTAGGCAGCATTTAGGTGCTTCGGCTGCTCTGGAAAATTATCCTGTACTGATCTTGCGACGCTGTCTTGCGCCAATGTATCGATGCCTGCAGTACTAATCGATATTTTCATGTCGTCATTGAGGCTCGATAAACGGATCTCCAGCTCTTTTATCTCGTCACTGTCTGCGGCTTCCCATTCGGGTTTCTTGAATCCCTGAAGGATCTGTTTGGCGTTGATAATGCTCTACTTTACGGATGCAAAGTAGATGCTGCACGCGTCGGCGTCAGTAGTAAGGTGGTAAGTCTCTTCTTCACTGTGATCAGCAGGTTGCTCTTGCTCGGCATTTTGGGCAATGGCCGTTGAGTTACAGGCAAAGGTTAGCGGCCTAAGACCGGCCATGTGAAAAAGCGTATCAGCAGAATTGATCGAAATTTACCTATTCGTGCAACTGCCTCCCCGTCCTTCAGTGGTTGCTGGCGGTGTCGGCCTGTGCCGTGTTTATGCCGAGCAGGTTGGCTCTCAGCATACCTTAAGAACTGTTTGGTCATATTTAGTGCCAATATTCACTATTTCGACGTGCCTTTCGGATGATTTAGATTCAAAGAGGGGCTCTTTTTAGATTATTATGCAGGGCGAAAGAAGCGACTCACCTATTTCACTTGGATCTAGACAATATGAAATTTACAGGTACAGACAACTACGTAGCCACCGATGAATTACAAATGGCGGTCAACGCGGCGGTAACATTGCAGCGTCCACTGCTGATCAAGGGTGAGCCGGGCACCGGTAAGACCCTGTTAGCCGAAGAGGTCGCTAAGGCGTTGGGTAAGCCGTTGTTGGCGTGGCATATTAAGTCGACTACCAAAGCACAACAGGGTCTGTATGAGTATGACGCCGTATCGCGTCTGCGCGACTCCCAGTTGGGTAGTGATAAGGTCAATGATATTAGCAACTACATCGACAAGGGCAAGATGTGGGAAGCGTTTACGGCAGATGAGCAGGTAGTTCTGCTGATTGACGAGATTGATAAAGCTGATATCGAGTTTCCTAATGATTTGCTGCATGAGCTGGATAAGATGGAATTCCATGTTTATGAGACCGGTGAAACGATTAAGGCGATTCAGCGACCTATCGTTATAATTACCAGCAACAATGAGAAAGAACTCCCTGATGCGTTTTTACGTCGCTGTTTCTTTCACTTCATTAACTTCCCTGATCGAATGACGATGCAACGTATTGTTGACGTGCATTTCCCCAGTATCAAGAAGCAGTTAGTCGATGATGCGATGGATATCTTTTTTGATGTCCGCAAGATTCCCGGTCTGAAAAAGAAGCCCTCGACCTCGGAGTTAGTGGACTGGTTAAAACTGATTATGTCAGACGATATTCCCGACGACATTCTCACTAATCGCGATCCGACGAAGGCGATACCGCCGCTGTATGGTGCCTTGCTCAAAAATGAGCAAGACGTGCACCTGTTGGAACGTTTAGCGTTTATGACGCGACGTGAGGGCAGATAGGGCGGCCTTGGCTAGCCGAGCGTAATCTATGCTAATCAACTTCTTTCAGACATTAAAGAAAGCCAATGTTCCGGTTTCCATCAAGGAACTCTTGGACCTTCTTACCGCCATGGAACAAAATCTGGCCTTCGGGTCTATGGACGAGTTCTATCTGTTGGCGCGCACGGTTTTGGTTAAGGATGAGAAGTACTACGATCGCTTTGACCGCGCCTTTGGTGCCTACTTTAAGAATCTGCAAAATATTGATGGCATCATTGAGGCTCTATTACCTGAGGATTGGCTGCGCAAGGAGTTTGAAAAGCACTTTACGGATGAAGAGAAGGCTAAGGTGGAAAGCTTGGGGGGGCTCGAAAAGCTTATCGAGGAGTTTAAAAAACGTCTAGAGGAACAGCAGGGGCGCCATGAAGGTGGTAACAAGTGGGTGGGTACCAACGGTACCTCGCCGTTTGGCAATGGAGGTTTCAATCCAGAGGGTATCCGCATTGGCGGTCCGGGCGGGAAGGGCACTGCCGTCAAAGTTTGGGACGAGCGCCAATATCAAGATCTCGATGACTCGGTTGAAATTGGTACTCGCAACATTAAGGTAGCTCTGCGGCGGCTGCGCAAATTTGCCCGAGAGGGCTCTGCGGATCAACTGGATCTTGATGACACGATTCGCTGCACTGCGCGGAATGCAGGGATGCTTGATATAAAGATGGTCCCTGAGCGTCACAATGCGGTAAAAGTACTAATATTTTTTGACGTTGGTGGCTCGATGGATCCCTATGTCCGTCTCTGTGAGGAGCTTTTTTCTGCGGCTAAGACCGAGTTTAAGCACCTAGAGTACTTTTATTTTCATAACTGTATGTACGATTATGTGTGGAAAGATAACGTCCGTCGCCGTGATGAGCAGATCTCGACCTATGATTTATTGAACAAATACTCTGCCGATTACAAAGTTATCTATGTGGGCGACGCCTCAATGGCGCCCTATGAGGTTACAAGCCCGGGTGGCAGTGTTGAGTATCATAATGAAGAGTCAGGTGCCGTATGGATGCAGCGCATGTCCGATACCTTTGAAAAGCTGATATGGATAAACCCTGTGCAAGAAAAATACTGGGAATACACCCCTTCTATAATAATGCTCCGTGATCTAATTAACGGTAAGATGTTCCCGTTAACGCTAGGCGGTCTTGAGAAAGGCATGTCGCTGCTGTCACGATAAACAATGAATGCTCTCTGGATGACATTAGTCACGGACAGCAAAAAAAAATAGGCATTACCTATGCAGGTGCAAAAAGCTGTTTTAGATGCGCAGAAGAGGGTGGGTTTGGCCACCGAACAACCGGCTTATGGCAAGTCATTACTCGCCGTGTGGCAACAGGCCGTCGCTGACTCATCGTCACGTCCTGCGTTCACCTGTCTGGGTCAGACCTTAAGCTACGGTGAAGTTGATCAGTTAGCGCGGCGAGTTGCCAGTTATTTCCAGCGACAGCTAAAGCTGGTTCCCGGAGACCGAATTGCGGTGCAGTTACCCAACCTTATTCAGTATCCTGTGGTGGTGATTGCGGCATGGAAATTGGGACTGGTTATCGTTAATACCAACCCTATGTACACCCCTCGCGAGTTGGAACACCAACTTAACGATGCCGGTGTCAAAGCAGTGGTGGTGCTTGATCAGTTTTACGAGACTTTACTTGAAGTTCTGCCGTCTACTTCAATTGAACACGTTATTGTCACACGACCTATTGACCTGTTACCGGACCCTAAACGGAGTTTTCTCAGCGCAGCCATGGCATTGATGGGTAAGAGACCTTCACTGCGCAAGGGGCGGCATATACGCTTTCTAGATCTGTTTAGCTACGGCAGTAATTATTCTGTGCATCGGGCAAAACCCAACGATATCTGCGCCTTGCAATACACGGGCGGTACCACAGGGGTGTCAAAAGGCGTGATGTTAACGCAGACATCAATGATGGCTAATTTGGCACAGTTGCTTAATGTTATCTCGATTCTAGAAGAGGAGGTCAAGCACTGTGTGTCCGTTGCGCCCTTGCCGCTTTACCATATTTATGCCTTTGCGCTTTGTATGGGGCTTGTGCCAGCTACTAGAGGCCATGCGGTGCTGATCCCCGATCCGCGAGATCTCAAGGGCTTTGTCGGGGCGATTAAAAATATCCCCTTTGATATATTCTGTGGTCTAAATTCTTTATTTGTGGCGCTGTTACAGGACAGAGGTTTCCAAAGGTTAGATTTTTCAAAATTGCGGTTGACGCTTTCCGGCGGTATGGCGCTGATGGAATCTGTTGCTAATGACTGGCAGTCGGCGACTGGCTGTATCGTCAGTGAAGGCTACGGCATGACTGAAGCATCTCCGGTTATCTCAATGAATCCCTCTGGACACGAAAAGATAGGCACTGCCGGTATACCGCTTCCGGGTACTGAGATTAAGGTAGTCGATGAGGAGGGTGTTGTTCAGAAAGTCGATGGCATCGGTGAGCTTTGTATTCGCGGTGAGCAGGTTATGAAAGGCTACTGGAATCGTCCACAGCAGACAGATGAAGCGATTATTGATGGCTGGTTACACACTGGCGATATAGTGATGGTTGATGAGGAAGGTTATATCAAGATTGTTGACCGGCTCAAAGATATGATCATTGTCTCAGGTTTTAACGTCTACCCCAACGAGCTTGAACAGGCGTTAACGCTAATGCCGGGTGTCTTGCAATGTGCCGCGATCGGTGTGCCTGACAAGAAGGCTGGGGAGGTCGTGAAGATGTTTGTGGTCACTGGCGACACGCAGTTGTCGGCTGACGAGGTAATCGAGTTTTGTCGTAAAAACATGGCGGCATACAAGGTTCCCAAGTTTGTTGAGTTCCGTTCAGAGTTGCCGCTCAGTAATGTTGGCAAAGTGGTGCGCAAGAATCTTAAAGTAGAAGAGACGATTGCAGCGTCGAGCTAAGAGTCGTTTAGATAAAACGCTGATTAGTGGACAAAAAAAGGCCGAGTTATTAGTAACTCGGCCTTTTTTGTCGCGTTTATTAGAGGTTGTAGACCACGCCGAGGAAACCGACGATGGTTAATACCACGGTGTATGGCAGAGCCATGATCACCATACGCATATAGGACAGGCGAATGAGTGGGGCCAGCGCGGAGGTGAGCAGGAACAAAAATGCAGCCTGCCCATTAGGTGTCGCCACACTAGGTAAATTAGTCCCCGTGTTAATCGCAATTACCAGTTTATCAAACTGATCGCGACCAATATCGCCGGCATCAAAGGCAGTGCGAACTTCATTGATATAAACCGTTGCGACGAAGACATTGTCGCTGATTGCGGACAGCAGACCATTCGCAAGGAAAAATACGCCCGGCTGCATATCTTCGTCCATCGCCAGTACGGCATGAATCACCGGTGAAAACAGATGCTGCTCATGAATGACGGCGACAATAGCAAAGAATACGACTAATAATGCGGTAAAAGGCAGCGCCTCTTCAAAAGCATGGCCAATGCGGTGCTCTTCAGTGATTCCGTTAAAAGCGGTTAAAAGAACGATAACGGTGAGGCCTATTAGGCCAACTTCTGCCATATGAAAGGCCAGCGCTAAAACCAGAAGAACAGCGACGATAGACTGAGTAATCAGGGCTGCTTTGTCGTACTGAGTGCGCTTTGAATCTTCGTGGTCGCTAGACTCTTTTAAAACTGCACGAACTTCTTCAGGCAGCGTCGCACCGTAGCCTAGAATCTTAGTCTTCTCTAGCACGACGCAGGTTAAAAGGCCGCAAACTAATACAGGCATTGTTACTGGCGCCATACGTAAAAAGAATTCCATGAAATCCCAGCCGGCGCGCTCGGCGATCAGTAAATTCTGCGGCTCACCGACTAGCGTGCATACGCCCCCTAGGGCTGTGCCGACAGCGCCATGCATAATCAGGCTGCGTAGAAAGGCACGAAAGTCATCAAGATTCTGGCGACGATCTGAGATTACGTTTTCGTCATCGGCATGGTCGTGAACCTCGTCGATAATTGTCTTACCCGAGGCCACCTTATGGTATACGGAGTAAAACCCGACTGAGATGGTAATCAATACAGCTGTGACGGTAAGTGCATCTAGAAAAGCTGATAAAACTGCGCCAGCAAAGCAAAATAGAAAAGACAGTAGCGTCTTGGATCGCACGCCTAATAAAATCTTTGTAAACACAAACAGCAACATATCCCGCATAAAGTAAATACCGGCGACCATAAACATCAGCAGCATAATAACGGGAAAGTTAGCGACGGTTTCCTCATAGACCGCCTGTGGGCTCGTCAGACCCATAATGACCGCTTCGATAGCCAGCAGACCTCCAGGTTGCAGGGGATAGCACTTGAGTGCCATCGCCAACGTAAAAATAAATTCAGCAATAAGTACCCAACCCACAACAAAAGGGCCAAATACATACATAATGATAGGGTTGAGTACCAAAAAGGCGATAATTGCACTCTCGTACCAGCCGGGTGAGTTACCAAGGAAATTCTTTTTAAATGCCTGGGGTAGTGTGGGGTTCATATAACGCGCCTTTTAAAATCCGAAAGTTATGATTATGAGCTCTTTGTATATGCTATAACAGTCGCCCAATCGCCTATTTTTTCATGTTAAACTTGAATAAATAGGCTGCCAACCTTATCCGTAGACCTAGTAATTTGCAAGCATTGAGCGGCTTTTTAGGCCTACTTTATATATTCTATTAAAGGTAAATGTTCCCGTGACTATCCCCGCACGCCTAAAGGGTTTTTATGCCAGCCCAGTAGCTTTAAATACTGAAAAAAAATGGATTGTTGCCGTGGTTGGGCGAGATATTTTACTGGCCGATGATACCGGTATAGTCAAAGACCCTATTATCGACAGCGACGCGACTGACACGCTGCGTTTTTTCTGCCAACGTAAGATAAGCCTCGGCCAATGGCTCGCCCGTGACTGTGAAGTGTGGGAACTAATGCCGGAAGTAACTGCGACAGAGGGATTTACCGTCATTAGTCTGCGCGATGTACTGATGGTTGCGGGTGAGGAAATTTTTGCGCTGGCCTGCCGCGCTGTGCAATTGTTGGATTGGCAGGATACTCATCGTTTTTGTGGGCGTTGCGGAGAACTCAATAACGCTAGTGACAAAGAGCATGCGCTGAGCTGTGACGGCTGTAATATCAATAATTATCCACGTATATCTCCCTGCGTGATTGTGCTGGTCACTCGCGCAGATCATTGCCTTTTGGCTAGAAACCACAGCTGGCCCGTTAACCGCTTTAGTGCGGTGGCTGGGTATCTTGAGGCCGGAGAGAGCGCCGAGCAGGCCTTGCATCGAGAGGTGTTTGAAGAGGTTGGTATCGAGATCGATAATATCCGTTATATCGGCAGTCAGTCTTGGCCCTACCCTGGGCAGCTTATGCTTGGCTTTATTGCCAATGCGGTGACCGATGAAATCACCGTTGATGGCATCGAGATTGCTGAGGCGGGCTGGTTCCGTTACGACCAGTTGCCTGGTCCCACCGCACCAAATGGAATCATTGCCGGCCGTCTGCTGCAACAATATGTCACTGAGGCGACCCTAGCCTTCGGGTAGCCGCCATTAGCGTCTATACTGTCGCCCTGTTGAAGTATAAATTATTGATGAATCTGGAGTGAACCTTGGAATTCCTTTTTGAATATGGCCTGTTTTTGGCCAAGATTGTGACCGCTGTATTGGCCTTTGGTGTGGTTGTTAGCATTATTGTTAGTGCCCGTGAGAAGAATGTTCAGGGTAGCGAGAAAGGGCACCTTGAAGTGACGCCTCTTAACGAGCTATTTGAGCATATGAGTGAGTCTATGTTGCTGTCCACCATGGACGAGGCGCGGCAGAAAAGTGAGGAGAAACGTCTTCACAAGGCTAAGAAGAAACAGGCCGCTGTAGATAAAAAGGCGGATAAAAAAGCGGGCAAAAAGTCCGCCGCCGATGATGCTGAGCAGGCTGCGAAAAGTCGTGTGTTTGTACTCAATTTTGATGGTAACATCAGTGCCTCTGCTGTTACTCATCTGCGCGAAGAAATTACCGCCATTCTCACACAAGCCACTACAAACGATGAGGTATTAATCAAGCTTGAGAGCCCTGGAGGCATGGTACACAGCTATGGGTTGGCCAGTAGTCAGCTCGATCGGCTGCGTAAAAAAGGTATTCCGCTTACCGTCTGTGTTGATAAAGTCGCTGCCAGCGGCGGCTATATGATGGCCTGTGTGGCGGATAAAATTTTGGCAGCACCCTTTGCCATTGTCGGCTCGATCGGTGTGGTGGCGCAGATGCCAAATTTTAACAGGGTCCTTAAGAAGCATGATGTGGACTTCGAGATACTCACTGCGGGAAAGTACAAGCGCACGTTGACGATGTTTGGTGAAAATACCGATGAGGGCCGTGAGAAATTCGTTGAGGAGTTGGAAGAAACCCATACTCTGTTTAAGCAGTATGTCGCAGAGCGTCGTCCACAGGTTGATATTGAGAAATTAGCCACAGGTGAGATCTGGTACGGTTCCCAAGCTAAAGAGTTGGAACTGGTTGACGATGTCATGACCAGTGATGAGTACCTTGTATCGCGCATTGCTGAGGCGGATGTCTTTGAAGTCGCATTTGTACAGAAGAAAAAGCTCTATCAGCGCTTAGGTATTGCCGCAGAGGAAAGTGCCGACCGGCTTCTTTTGCGTTGGTGGGCGCGTCTGACTCAGGACTCAAACAAGCAATTTTAGCGGGTGTAACCGCGCGGGTTCAGTCTCTGCGTAACTTATCGCTGATGGCAATTGGGCTCGGGAAGTTGAGTACTACGATATAGCTCGAGACCAAAAAAGTAATAATAGCCGTTGCCTGTATTAGGTGTGACGCGTTATTTCCAATCAACTGCGTATGGAAGGCAACATAAGCTATTAGGAGAGAAAACTCACTGTTTTGTCCCAGCCTAAACCCTATATCCCAACAGAGCGTCTGGCTCTCCCGTTGCCCTCTAAGGAGCAGGTGGTAGACGGTTGGTTTGAGTGCGAGCATAGCGGCCGCCAAAATTAGCGCTGGTACGACTATGTGAGGAATGAGAGAAAGATTAAAACCGCCACCTAGGGCAAAGAAAAACAGAATCAAAAAGAAGTCGCGCAAGGGCTTTAGGTTAAGCGCGATATATTGAGAGATGGGGCAGGTCGCGAGTGAAATGCCCGCTATAAAAGCGCCTATCTCGCGCGATAGACCCGCGAATTCGGCTAGTTCGGCAACGCCCAAACACCAGCCGATGGCCAGTAAAAAGACATACTCGCCAATGCGATCAAAGCGGGCAAAGAGCGGTTGCAGAACATAGCGAACGATGATGACAGAACCGCCTATAATCAAGGGCAGCGCAACAAGGCTTTTGCCGAAGGTAAGAAGGCTGTCACCGCCGCCGGTGCCCGATATCAGAATCAGCAGTACAAAAATTGCCAGAAAGTCCTGCATCAGTAGCATGCCGATCATCAGCTCCCCTGAATGTTTGTGATGCAGCGCGGTCGTGGGTAGTAGCTTGATACCAATAATGGTGCTGGAAAACATCATAGAGGTGCCAATAATCAGGCACTCGAGAAAGGTGAAGTTAAATAGATGGGCCACACCAAAGCCGACACTGGCAAAAGCCAGCGAGCTGATCAGGGTGATAGGGGTCACTTGACGCAGTACTCGGCCCAGAGCCTGCGGCTGCATGTCCAGACCGAGTAAAAATAATAGAAAGATAATGCCAATACTCGCAATCTCGCTAATAAGCTCAACGTCGGTAACCCAACCAAGCGCATGAGGACCCATTAGTGCCCCGAGAAGGATGTACGCAACCAACAGTGGCTGGCGACCGAATAGCGCGAGAGAGGCAACCACGGCAGAGCCGGTGAAGATTAAAAAGAACAGCTGTATTAGGTGATGATCCATCACGATTACCTTAGCAGATTGTTAGCTTTGCTGCTTAAATTCGCACCGCCGTTTGAAGAGTGGTTCTGGCTGGTCTGCGGCAACCTGATAGGCGTCCGTAAAGTCGCACAATGATTTGCTCGCTTCGGCCAGATCTATTTCTGAGGAAAACTGAAATGCGTTGAAGCCACATCGTTGCATGAGAAATAACTGGTCGCGAATGATTTCACCAATGGCACGCAATTCACCCTGATAGCCGCAGCGTTCACGCAAGAGGCGGGCAGCTGAGAAACCTCTGCCGTCGACAAATTTAGGGAAGTTAATAGCAATCACCGGAATGTCCATCATTTCATCGGTCAGAGCCTCAATGTCCTCATGACTATCTAGCCACAGGCCAACTTCACCGGCATGATTACTAAGTATCGGACCCGATTCCTGCCAGTGACTTAGGGAGAGCAGGATATTACCCTCTGGAACCGTTTCGCTATCAGCGCGGACCAGTTGCCAGCTGTTGGCTACAATCTTGCCATCTTTAAGTAACTGGGGCATAGACGCGCTCCTTGAATGGAGCCTTTCCAATACGCCGGTAGGTGCTTAAAAAGCTCTCTTGCAGAAGACGATTTTCAACATAGACATCTAGTAATGCCTCGATGCTATCGACCACAGCACCGCGAGACAGTGATGGGCCAAGTACATTGCCCAACGTCGCATCCTTTCCTGCGCTGCCGCCGAGTTGTATTTGATACCATTCCTCACCTTTTTTATCGACCCCAAGAATACCGATATGGCCAACATGATGATGGCCGCATGCATTCATACAGCCAGAGATATTAAGTGTAATATCACCCAGGTCATAGACATAGTCGAGGTCATCAAACTTTCGTTGAATAGCCTCAGCCACTGGAATAGACTTGGCGTTAGCCAGAGAACAATAATCGCCACCGGGACAGCAGATCATATCGTTGATCGTTCCTATATTGGGTGTTGCCAGTCCGGCGGCCTTGGCCAGCTGCCAAAGGCTAAATAGCTCAGTCTTGGCAACGTCGGCCAGCACAATATTTTGATTGTGAGTGGTGCGAATCTCGCCGAACGAGAAGCGGTCTGCCAGATCTGCTATTACCTCAAGCTGAACATCAGTGACATCCCCTGGAGCTACCCCAGCAGGTTTCAATGAAAGCGTGACGGCAGCGTAGCCGGCTTGCTTCTGCGGGCTTACATTGCGGTCTAACCAACGCGAGAAGCCTTTGTTCTCCGCGGCCAGAGCCTGCATGCTTGCCTCAACAGCGTCGATATCTACTGATTGGTAATCTGGCGCGCTAAAAAAGCCCTTAACGCGCTCAATCTCCTGTCCCGTCAATGTCGCGGGTCCATCCTTTAAATGCTGCCATTCTGCGTCAACGCGCTCCGCGAAAACTTCGGGCGTCCAAGCTCGAACCAGTATTTTGATACGGGCTTTATATTTGTTATCGCGGTTGCCGTAGCGATTATAAACTCGCAGGATGGCATCGAGATAGGTCAGCAGATGCTCCTTAGGCAGGAACTCGCGGATTGATGAGGCTATAACGGGTGTTCGGCCCAATCCGCCGCCCACGTAAACGCGAAAGCCCGTGTCACCCTGAGCATTTTTGACCAGCTGAATGCCAATATCATGCAATAAAAATGCTGCGCGATCTTCTTCAGAGCCACAGACCGCAATTTTGAATTTACGTGGTAGAAACGCAAATTCGGGATGTAGCGTAGACCATTGGCGAATAATTTCACACCAGGGACGAGGATCTTCGATCTCATCGAGAGCCACACCGGCGAGTTGGTCGGTCGTTGTGTTGCGAATACAGTTACCGCTGGTCTGGATAGCGTGCATCTCCACCTTGGCTAATTCAGCCAGAATGTCGGGGACTTCTTCGAGCGCTGGCCAGTTTAACTGAATGTTTTGTCGCGTCGTAAAGTGGACGTAGCCCTTGTCAAAGGTTCGGCTAATCTGGGCAATCATGCGCACCTGGCGGCTGGACATAAGTCCATAGGGCACGGCGATGCGCAACATGGGGGCGAGGCGCTGTATGTAGAGCCCGTTCTGCAGTCGCAGAGGCAAAAAGGCTTCTTCGGTAATATCGCCTGCGAGATAGCGTTTAGTCTGATCGCGGTACTGTGCCACGCGCTCATCGACAAGAGTCTGGTCGTACTGGTCGTATTGGTACATGGTAATCCGTTTTAGGCGCTGCTAATTGTGGGCGTCATGATAGCGTCAGTGAGGCCTATTTTAAACGGCTATTTGGCTCTAACAGTCTCTATTTTTGGAATAACCACTGATGTGGAAAGCGAGACATAGCCATTATAGATTGTTAGACTGCTCGCCTTTAAAACACACTTAGGGTTGTAATAATGAGTAAGCAAGTAGAACCGAATACCGATGGCGATTCAACCGCTGATGCAATAGCGATTGTCGTAGTGATGTCCATAGTGTTACTGGCAGTTGTGTACTGGTTGTCGACATTTTAACTATATTCTTATAGGAACATATAATGTCTGACTTACAGCGCCCAATTCAGGTCGCACAGCACCCCAGTCAACGGGAACTGGTTGAGACCTATCTTAACCGGGTTCCCGTTGAGTCTGAGTTGGACGCGTCGCGGATTACTGAACTTCAGGCTCAGATTAAGATGCGGCTAATTGAAAAGGACGCCGTGATTATTGCGCATTACTATACCGATCCGTTGATTCAAGCTTTAGCAGAAAAAACGGGTGGCATCGTGTCGGACTCGTTAGAGATGGCACGTTTTGGCAATAACCACGGGGCTCAAACACTCGTCGTTGCGGGGGTTAAATTTATGGGTGAGACGGCCAAAATACTCACCCCTGAAAAGCGTGTGTTGATGCCAACGCTCGAGGCGACATGCTCTCTTGACGTCGGCTGCCCATCAGTTGAGTTCAATGCGTTCTGTGATCAGCACCCCGATCGAACTGTGGTGGTTTATGCCAACACCTCGGCCGCTGTCAAGGCTCGAGCAGACTGGGTAGTGACCTCCAGCATAGCGTTAGACGTTGTCGATTATCTAGATAGTCAGGGCGAGAAAATTCTCTGGGCGCCAGATAAATATCTGGGCGCCTATGTACAAAAAAATACAGGTGCCGACATATTAATGTGGGATGGCAGCTGTATTGTTCATGAAGAGTTTAAAGCGAAAGGTATTTTGGATCTTAAAAAAGTCTACCCCAACGCTGCCATATTGGTTCATCCTGAATCACCTGAATCCGTAGTCGATATTGCCGATGTAGTGGGATCAACGTCGCAATTAATCGCTGCGGCCGAATCGTTGCCGCAGCAGGAGCTGATTGTCGCTACCGATCAGGGTATATTTTATAAGATGCAGCAAGCGGTTCCCGATAAAGAGCTGTTGATTGCCCCCACGGGTGGCAGCGGCGCCACCTGCCGCAGTTGTGCTAATTGTCCATGGATGGGTATGAATAACCTAGAGAACTTGCTGGCCTGCCTTGAGCAGGGGAGCAATGAGGTCAGTGTGGATGCGGCTATTGGTGAGCAGGCTATGCGGTCCTTGGGGCGTATGATGAATTTTAATCGTCGCAGCTAGACTCGTCTTTTGTCTTAAAGCTTCCTGAGGCGGTCTTCCATAGCAACTACATCTCGCAAACGCTGCCGAATAATGGCGGAACGGGTAAAATCCGCAACCACTAATTTAGCGGCTAGGGTGAGTTGCTCTCTAGCCATATCAAAGCCTCCAACCAGAATGAAGTACTCCGCTCGGGCTTGATGAACGCCTGAAATGTTGCCCGCTAACCCACGTACTTCAGCTAAACGATACCAGATCATAGGATCCTGAGAGCGCTTGCGTGATAGGGCAGTCAAAACGTCGCCTGACTCTTCATAGCGATGTGCCTGCCAAAGAGCTTCTGATTTGAGTCGCGTAAGCGGATAATTGTCAGGGTTTTGTAGCAGCAGACGATCAAGCTTTAGTAGAGCGCCATCATAGTCTTCTAGGGCAATATCGAGCTCGATATCGCTGTGCTGAAAAGTCAGTTCAGAGGGTTTTTTAACGATCAGAGCAGCTAAAATTTTACGCGCTTCGCCATGCTTGCCAGCCTTGAGGTAGGCAAGAGCTAAGCCATAGTTGGCAGCATCTCGCTGTTGAGTGTTGGCGCGTAACTTAGCTTGGAAACCAGCGATAGCTGAATCTGGATTTGACGCCATAGCCACCAACGCCCTTGCCTGCATCAGATAGAATTCAGGATTAATGAGGTAATGGCGCATTGAATTACTCATGGCTCGGCCGCGGGCATCGGCGATACGTTTTTCAGTGACAGGGTGGGTGAGCAGGAATTCAGGCACTCTGCTGCCATTGTAGCGGGTGGCTTTGAGTAGAGTTTCAAACATGCCTGCAGCTGCGGCCGGATCGCGCTCGGCCCGCTCCATTGTCTGCATACCTAAACGATCGGCTTCCTGCTCGTTGGAGCGGCTGTAGCGAAGTTGACCATCCATCGTCAGGGCTTGGGCTGTGGTGATCGCGGCCATGCCGGCATCACCCCCTGCAGTGGCAGCGATAACTAAGCCGGCGAGTAGCCCAGCCATATTAATAATAGAAGAGTTGCGCTGCGCCTCTACGCCTCGGGCGAAATGACGCTGGCTGAGGTGGGCAAGTTCGTGAGCCAACACTGAAACCATTTGGTCTTCATTTTCAGCAAAGGCAAAAACTCCAGTGTGAAATCCAACCACACCACCGGGGACTGCAAATGCATTCATGGACGCGTTATTTACGATGACTAGTTCTAGACGGGGGTCTTCAACGTCACTATAGGTCGAAAGGTTATAGAGTAACTCTTCTAAATAGAGCTGCATTAGGGGGTCATCATGCTCGCGCACACGACTGCGAAACATCTTTAACCAGCCCCGACCTAACTCATATTCCTGCTGCTTGGAGATAATACCTGAGGCGCTATCGCCCAGCAGAGGGAGTTTGATATCATTAACAGCTAACGTAGGGCTGGGGGCCGTGACTATTAGTGCACAGGCTATAAAGCCCAAACAGCTGCTGCGGCGCAACCACAAGAAGAGTCGCTTGATGAGTCGTTGGAATTTCAAGATGGGATTTAAATACCCTGTATTGGTTCAATTAAGTGTAGCGTTATTTTAGCGGATAACCGAGACTAGTGCGACATGAGAAACATACACAGGGTTCAGGTCAGATGCCCTAAAAAGGAAACGGTAACACCGATTTTCAGCGAAAACTGAGCGTCTGCGACAGATTAACCTTGAGGAACAGCAATGAAGCAAGTGATTCAAAATTGGTTAGAGCAATATTTTGGTAATGAAGAGGCCGTTTTGCTGGCAGTAATGTTGGCGGTTTCCGTACTCGTTGTGGCGACTCTGGGGACCGTGTTGGGGCCGGTGTTTGCGGCGTTGGTGCTCGCGTTTCTACTGCAGGGTATTGTCAACACGTTGCGAGACCGAGGAGTCTCGTCGCTGTTGGCGATCATGGGTACCTATCTGCTGTTTGTTCTGGGCTTCATATCTGTTCTGGTGGTAGTGATACCCCTAGTTGGGCGGCAAACATCGTTGCTGTTAAACGAGCTGCCCAATATGGTCAGCAAGATACGAGAACTGCTGATTACACTGCCTGAGACATACTCCGACTATATTACGCCGGAGCAGTTTCAGGTGATCTGGGGGCGGGTATCTGCAGAGCTGGCTAATCTTGCCGAGCAGGCGCTTTCACTGTCGCTCAGCAGTTTTCCTGGGTTGATGGCGGTGATGCTGTATCTCTTTCTCGTGCCTCTATTGGTGTTTTTTTTGCTTAAGGATAAAGACATATTGATAGGATTTTTATCAAATATGCTGCCAAAGAAACGGACTGTCATGAAGGCTATTTGGTCTGAGATGGACATGCAATTTGCTAACTATGTACGGGGAAAGGCGATTGAAATCTTGATTGTAGGCGGCCTTTCATATGTGCTGTTTTTAATACTGGGACTTAACTATGCCGCGCTATTAGCGCTGCTTGTAGGTTTGTCGGTGCTGATTCCCTATATAGGTGCAACGGTAGTCACAGTGCCTGTGCTGCTGGTGGGTTACGTGCAATGGGGCTATTCGGGTGAATTTTTCTGGCTGTTTATGGCCTATGGCTTTATTCAGTTTCTCGATGGTAATCTGTTAGTGCCACTGCTGTTTTCTGAGGTGGTTAATTTACATCCTGTAGCCATTATAGTCGCAGTGCTCTTTTTTGGTGGTATCTGGGGGTTTTGGGGGATATTTTTTGCTATCCCATTAGCTACAATGGTTAAGGCCATTTACAACGCCTGGCCAAGCAAGACAGAGATCTTGGCCGAGATAGAGACTGAAGAATAAAGGCGCATCGCAATGGGCTTACCTGAGACAGCGAGGGTCGTCAAAGGCGGCTATAGTCAGGAATCGTCGCATCGTCAACGTTAGAGAGGTGGAAATGGCAAGCAATTATTGGTGATGAGCCGCAAATTATGTAGTTAAACTAACTTGATAAATTAGCTTTCGGAATGTATTAAAGTGTTTTAATTCAATTCGTTACAGGATATTTGTAATAATAATTAAATTTTAGGTCAAGTCTGAATTTATATATTTTGATTGATTTGGTAGTTTAGCTACATTACAATTTCTGGCTGTATTGAGCGATATTGTTCGCAGGGCGTATTTTGT
>Ga0222630_1000039_pt1 | contig 58736 bp, 93 predicted proteins | sample AntAcemetagenom3_FD_179842 | JGI IMG/M metagenome (GOLD analysis project Ga0222630, IMG submission 179842) | Saline water microbial communities from Ace Lake, Antarctica - #3 | ecosystem: Environmental > Aquatic > Non-marine Saline and Alkaline > Saline | place: Antarctica: Ace Lake | collected...
CCACTACCACCGCCGCCAAATATAAAACTCATATTATTTTAACTCCTTTGTGTATAAATATCTTTTTACTTGCCATTGTTTACCTTTTAAAAACTGTTGCCAACCCGGTCTTGCATGCACTGCTATCTTTTTGCAACCTTCTGATATCGCTAAATCCTCTATAGTGTCTGCAGCTTCGTCTTGCCATAGTTCTCTTTTTTCTCCTTTTAACAAAATAACTTCACACTGTTTATAGTTTGGAAGTATCATTATTCTTGTTACAAATACTCCAAACACTTTGTATCGTATTCCGTCATCAGAACCAAACATTGTAAACAATTGAAAGGCTCCTTCTTTAATTCCTTCTTTAAGATCTTCAATACTCATGGGTTCACCATCGTGTTTAAGACCCTCTCTTAACATAAACTCCACAAGTGACCAATACTCGTCAAGTTTCGTAGCGTCGATGTGTAGTACACCGACTTGTTTTTTAATTTGTTTCTTTTCTAGACGCATCTAATAAATCAAAAATTCTTTTAAATTTAGCTTGTTGTCCATAAAAAAACGCAGCACCTTTTTTACGCATATCTTTATAGCTTTTTGGATCGCCGCCTTCCATAATACCTGCACCTAATATTGCATCTGCTCTTGATACAAATTCCCCATCTGCTAGCTGAGCTAACATAGTGTCTTCATCTTTATCACCATTACCTGAACCGTCTTCTACATAACCCATTGCTCTAGTGTAGTTGTTTGTATCGTTCTTGTCATGATCTGTCATAGAAGGTAAGTAATTTATACCACCTTTATTAAATTTTTTTATTTCTGCAATTCCACCTTTATTAAAACTATACAAAGAATCAGAACCTCCACCATAATCATACGGAGATTGAGTTTGATTAACCCCTGCAGCATCTGCTTCATAATCATAAGTGTTTAAAATATTTTCTAATTGTTTATCAGCTTTTACTTTAGCTTCAGCGTAATCTTCAGGTTTAGTACCTTCAGGCATTTCTGCCGGATCATCTTCACCAGCTAATAATGTTGTTAGTCCCGCACCTATTCCTAATTGTGCTCCTGTACCTAGACTCATAAATCCAGAACCTTTTGCAGCATCTGTTGCTGCCTTGCCTGATAAGTTTGCAGCTTCAATTTGTTCTGCTGTTAAAGCTTTTTCTCCTAATAAATTTGAAATACCACTACCTGCAGTAGTTTGTCCAAATTGTTGAGTTAACGGCATATTTATAAGTTGACCCGCAGGACCAGTGGTTTGTCCTATGAACTGACCTGTCATACCCGGCAATGATGTTTGGCCAAACGCCTGCATTCCAGGTACTCCCGCCATACCACCTAATTGACCTAAACCACCTGCTATTGCAGCGTCTCTTAATGATCTTTTTGTAGATTTGCCTCTAAGCTTTTGAACGCCGAAAGTTGCTAGTGCTATTGTAAATGGATCCATAATAATTTTTTACAGTTATTATGTTATTTTAACTTATATAAGACTATTCTTCAATATCACCCAACTTTTGCAAGTCATCCATAAACTTACCTGTATAATGGTATTCACCAACATGGCTTATTTCTTCGTTTATAAGAGCATGTATTTTACCACCCATTGAAGTCCATAATTTACAAAAATAGAAGTCTTCCCCAGTGTAGGTTTTATCTTTCGGGCTATAGTATGAATCAAAAAAATTATAATAATGAGGTCTCTCTACTAGCTCTCCATTGACCATAGTCTTTTGAACAATGTTAAGGTTATCATATTCTTTTTCTAACTGTTCAAACACAGTTCTTTTAATCATCATCATACCTGTAGGTCCTCTTGTCACTTCTATATAACCATCTTTAGGTGAAAGGTTATTAGGATCTTTAACAGTTAGAGGATATACATGACCCATCGTATTAGGTAAATCATCAGGTCTTGCAATTAAATCAGTTCTAAACTTTTCGTAATTAACTGTTTTCATAGGATAAGGTATTAAAGAAACATCATAAGGTGAGTTGAACAATCTTAATACTGACCGAGTGCTAAAATCCATATCGCTGTCTATAAAAATCATTCTATCTGCATCTGAATTCATAAAACCAGAAGCACACAGGTTTCTGCCTTGAGTAACTAAAGATGATTTCATCAATTGAAAAGTAATTTTTATTTTATTTAAAATACATTCTTTTTGTAAATTTAAACAAGCTTTAGCAAAATGTATTGAAACATCAGAATGTACTGGTGTACATACCATTAAATGGTTATTTTTGTTCTCGTTTGACAGTGAGTGCTCCTTTTAAAAAGTTAGTCCAAAATTTACCTATTATTTTCCAATCATAGAATCTTTGGAAGTATTCTTGTTGATATTTTAGTCCCCAGGATAAATCTGTTTTTAGCATTTCTTTACATTGTAAAACACATTCAGCTAATTGAATTGCTAGTTTTGCTTTGTCGGGTGTATAAGGAATGTAAATTGGAAATTCAGCACAGGTTTCTGGTAGTGCGCCAAGGTCCGTGGTTATTAATAACTGACCCGCTGCCAATGATTCCATTGCAGATATACAAAATGTTTCTTCCCAAATACTAGGAAAACAATTTATATCATAGTCTTTTAACTTACTTACTAATTCATCATGTGGACAATAACCCATGTAATTAACATTAGGTAATGCTTTAGCTTTTTCATAAAGCTTTTCATATCCTTTATCGTTTTGGTTATGAAAAGATGAACCATATATAATAGTACTTGAATAAACATCTAAAGTAATATCGGGATCTTTTATCGCTTCCATTGTAGCTAAAGCAACTTCCAACCCTCTCCAAGGAGTTGAGATGTAACACATTTTAACTTTTTCCTTAGGGGTAAAATCTGTTTTTAATTGCAACTCATCATAATCAACTGCGTTTTTTATTACTGTACATTTATCTTCAGGTATTTTAAAAAAGTATCTATACTTCTCGTAACTCCAATGTGAGTTAAATACATACCAATCATATTTAGAATGGTTATTTTTATCTTGAAACCAGCTTTGTAAGTTAGGTTGATCGTATGAATTTTTTATCCAAAGTATATTTGACTTAACCGGATCTAAAGGTATTTTTTCTGGTATAGAAGTTGTAATTTGTACTGAATCAATTAAAGATATAGGTACGTGTTTTTTTAGATAATCGAATTGTATTTCAGTTCCACCATAGGGTTTCATAGTTTGGTTTTACCAAAAACCTGTAAAGATGCAACTGTTATTTTTTGATTAATTTGTAAATCTTCATTTGTAGTGTCTGTATCATTATTTGCTACATCAGCATCAAATTCTTCTTTTGATGCATATTTCTTTTGAGTTCTTCTATTAATTACTTCTTCTTCAGCTTTAGCTGGAACAACTGGTACCTCTTCACCATTAATTATTACTGTTTTTTGTGTCATTATGCTCTTCCTTGTTTGTTATACTTTTTATAACACCTTTTTTCATTTTTGTTAAGAGTCTTCTTATGACGTCTTGGACGCTTACGGGGTTTTGCTCTAGGTACGAATGAAGAAAAATTTTGTTTAGCCATTTTCCTGTGATCTATCTAATAAAGCATAACTTACAGCTCCTGTTATTTCATTTGCAGTATCTGCTTGCATTTTAAGAACATCGTCAGCTTCCATATTTAAAGTATTACTTATCATATTTGTATATTCTGCTGATAAAGTTTGGTGACTTATCTCAACGTCTGATCCACCAGATTTTTGCAAATAAGTATCTAAGACCACACTTCCTCCGGCCTTATGACTAGCCTGCACTGTTTTTACAAGAATAGTTGCATCTGCAGGACATGTTAAAATAGTAGTAAGATTAGTTGTAGTTAAATCGAATGTTTCGCTTTTGTATCTTATTGTCATGACATAAAGTAATTAAAGGAATCTTGTTCGTTTTTCAAGTCCTGTTGATAAGAAGTATTTAATTGATTTTCAACAGTGGCTAGTGCTTGGTTAATTTGTCTAAACCCTTCCGGAGAGTATTCGGGTTGTGGTTCTGGTATGTATACGTTTATCTTAGCCATTATCTTTTTCCATCAGGGTTAACGTCTGCTCTAAAAGTTCCGAATCTCCAAGTCTCATTAACATTATTATTTTGTATTTTTAAATTAGCTAGTCTACCTCTTGCTCTAGTATCTATTTTTTCTGTTGTAGAGTTTATAGTAAAAGGCCCTAATTGGGAAGAAGTCCCTGTATCAATTGGGAAGTCTTTTAAAAATATTGTAACTACTGCATTCCCTTGTAAATTTTTAAAATCTGGTATAAATCTACTAACTCTCATTAGATATTCACCATCACCTCCTGTGGGTAAATCAAAATCCCCCGATTGAATATAAGCTGCGATAGCTGTTTCTGTTCCATTTAAAGCTATTTCATTATTACCAATCTCATGGGCATAATATAAAGAAGAGCCAAAAGTATTAGTTGCACCACTTAAATTTGATATAGTAGGTATAGCAGTTGAATCATAATATGTTGCATAAGGTACATCATAAGTACTTGCGTCTGCATAAGAACTTCTAGCTAAAGTCATTGTAGACCAGTTATTCTCTACATAATTATAAACAACCGATCTATCATTTTGAACTGCTGGACTACCTAAAGGAGTACCTGCTGGATAAAACCAAACTATTTCATTGAATAAAGAGTTGTGTGAAGCATAAATAATCTCACTAGAGGAATAATTAATACCTTCATTAGATCCAGTGGTCGTGAATACAAAATCTTCCACAAGCGATGGAAGTAATTTAACTGTACCATCAAATACAAAAAAGCCTCCGCCGGCACCCATCCAGAAAACTTTACCATCTGCATAAACAGCAGCATGCTGTCCAATACATCCACAGTTAGAGCCCACTTGTCTTATTGAGAAAGTAAAAGGGGGTCCTACAAACTGCATTTGATAAGCAGCTTGATCTGTTAAAATTAAGTTGTAATCTTTACCTGAAATAGCAGCTACAATTTTATTTCCTGTATCTAATCTAAAAGTTCCTGCCGTATTAACTGAAGTAGGTTCATATATATTATAATTCTCTTGATCACTGAATCTAATAAACATAGGGTCTTGTGTTGATGTGTCACCAATAGTTGTTTCTGTCCCAAAGTGAACTACGTGCCTATCCCTATCTGAAGTTATTGTTGATCTTGTGGCAGTTGGAGCACCTACCATAATAACTGCTCTCTGTTCTAAAGGATTTGAATCAGCTGGATTCCAAGTAAATGTTTTACCATCTTTAATTGTTGCAATTAATTGTTCTCCGAAGTTATCTAAAGACCATGAACCTGGGTCTAGAATAATAGTTGAGCTAGTTGTACCTGACCCCCAAGAAAGCCTGCTCCAATTACCTGTACCCCAACCATAACCATAAGTTTGAATTGTTGGACCAATATCTTCGTAAGGATTTATTGTAGCTCCTCCACCTGCCGTCATTCCTGTTCCAGTTTCAGTTGTTGTCATTTGAATTGTAAAAGAATTTGTAGCTATTGTAAGAATTTCAAAAGTATTTGTTGTAAAATCTGTTGTATTGTATCTTGTAACTGTTGCTTCTCTTACTGCAGTTGTATCTACATGAGCTACGGCAGTGGTACTATTAGTACCTCTTGTGCAACCTGTTAGGTCATTTGTAGATATACTCGCATAGGTTATTAGCTCATCCCCTATTCTTACCGTTCCGGCGGCAGAAAAACCTGATGCACTCGTTAAAGTTATTGTAGTATCAGAATCTGTTATAGCACCATTTAAAGTTGTAGTTTGTCCAGGCACTGTTACAGAACTTAAAGTAATATATTCCCCGACATCCAATGGGTGTGATGTTTTATTTACAGTTACAATATTTGATCCGTTGGTGCTTGTAAAAGTTGCACCTGTGATTGCTGTTGCTAGTGGAGTAATATCGTAAAATTTATCTTCATAATAAATGTATAATGCTTTTGATGTACCTAGTGCTGCATATCTTCTACCTTCTAAATCATTCCAAGTATGTTGAGCACGCGTAGGCCCTGCAATAGTTTCTTGTCCAATAGCGGTATAGCCACCTATTTTTTCTGGTTGACCATATCTAAATCTAACAAAATCACCATCTATCCACTGTCCTTCAGCACCCGATGGGGTATCTGCTTTATTAATACCTGGTGCTATTTTTACATTTGTTAAAGGCATAAAGCCATTTTACATCATTTTAGAGCTTCATCCAAGTAGACGGAGAAGGTATATTATGTTCAGATTTTACACCCTCTTTCATAGTTAACATGATATCCCCTGATATAGATAGTCTTGGAGTATCTTTATTATTCTTACCCGTCTCATGAAACATCATTGAAGGGAATATAATTACATTGCCTGTCTCAGCTGGGTATTCAGCTTTACCGTAATTACTGTTATCCCACTCTGTAAAATAAGGATCTCTTTTTGGTATTGTTAAACCAACTTTATGTGCTTCATCATCTAGTAAAAACAAGTTACCTTGTTCATGAGCTTGTGGGTAGTAGACAAAACTAAAATGACTGCTCATGTGTCTGTGGTAAGAAATGAACTGTTCTTTAGCGGATAGAGTTGCCCAAGACTTTGTAATATAAACTTCAAATAAATCTAAGTTATATTTTTGTGCAGACAAACAACCTTGTATAACTTTAGTTAACTCAATATATAATTCTTTAAATCTTTTATCTTTGTGTAAGTTATCATCTATTGATTGTAATTCTTTTGGTTTTACATCCGTGGTCCGTGAGTACTGAGAATTGGTTGGAGTAATATCTTTAGTGATGATAGGTACAATTTTTTTATTAATCTCTTCGAAGTTTTCTAACTTAGTTATGTATACAGGATAACCAAACCATTTAGATATATTTGCCATAAGGCACTATACTAATTTACTCTTAAAAATCTATACTGAATTTCACCTGTTCCGCCTGAGCCCCCTTGAGTAGATCCAGGGCCATATTGAGCTCCACCACCTCCTCCCCCAGAACCTCTTGTTCCTGCTGATCCATTAGTTGATGAACCTACTGGAGAACCTGCTCCACCAGAAACATTTCCAGAATAAGAAGCAGCCCCTGTAGAACCACCAATTTGACAGTTATCTCCACCGCAGTTACCGTTGTTTCCCCCAACAGCACCATTTCCATTACTATTAAAAGTACCTGTTGGACCTGAAGTTAATGTAGTAACTGATTTAGTGGCTCCGTCTGTATCTCTAAAATTTCCTGAAGTGATTACAGATCCTGAAATTGTATTTGAACCTGCGGTTCCTGCTGTGTTACTTCTTAAAGGGCCTTGTACACCACCTCCTGAAGCTGAAGCTCCGCCACCGCCAGTTAATGTAAATATACTTCCCGTTGTGGATCCAGATATAGTTGTGCTAGCACCTCCGCCTGCACTTCCACTATAAGTACCTGTGCCATTTGCACCAGATGAACCGACACTATAAGAGATTGTTTCACCAGTAGTTACAGTAAATACTTTATCAGATACATAAGCTCCTGATCCACCACCTGCACCTGCTGATTCTCCGCCTGCTTTATCATAATCAATACCCCGCATTGCACCACCACCACCGCCAGCACTTGCTTGAATGTGAATTGCGTTAGCACCATCTGGTACTGTAAATGTTCCTGAACCTGAACTTAATGTTTGAACTGAACCTGCAGTGAAAGCTGCAAATACTAACTCCCAAGTACCAGAGTTTTTAGCATAAATTTCATCAGCTTCTTCCCATACTCCGGAAACTTTTCCATAAGCATTTTCTACTTCTTCAAATGTTCCTGAAACCTTTGCATAGGTATTAGCCATTATTAATTATACCCCAATGCTTCATCTGTGTTAATTTGATCAGGATCAGCTAAAATATCAATTCTTTTAATTTTAACAACATTACCCTTTTCATTTCTAAAAACTTGTTCAACATCTTTAATGTTTGAGCTTGAGTTGTAGTTTTCTTCTAAACTACTAATCTCATTAGTTGAGTAATAAAATTTATAAGTAGCCATTTAAAACCTTATGAATATTTAAACCAAATATCCCCATCATTACCTCCCGAAGGGGCTGCTGTACTAATTGTAAATTTTCTTTCAAGTTTTGCAGCGGTTACTGCATCATTAACTAATTGAGTTGTGTCGACAGCATCAGCAGCTACTTTTGCGTTAGTTACCGCATCTGCTGCAATTTGATCTGAGTCCACTGCATTATCCGCTATTTTAGCATTTGTAACAGCGTCATCAGCTATTTGTGTAGTTCCAATAGTTCCACCTAAAGTGTTAAGGGCTACTTCATTTACATTTGTTCCGTCAGAATAAGCCGCATGAATTTTACCTTCGTCTAGTTCAAAACCCGTTCCAGATACCGTTTTAAAAGTTAAAGTGTTTCCGCTATGGGTAGTACCATCTTTTAAAATATAAAATTTTTCGATTGAATCAGGAATGGTAACAGTTCTAGTTCCTGCTAGGGTTCCTGTAAAACTAAGAACCATATTTCTAGCATTAGAAATAGAAGCATTAGACATTACTAGAGCTACATCACTAGCTGCTACATCAATTGCTTGATAACCTGCAATTGCTTGTTGTACTAAATCTAGGTTTGTATTTGTTTTAGTTCCCCATGTACCGGCATTTTCGCCAGTTGCCATAAGTTCTAATTTAAGATCTGCAGAATATGTTGAAGCCATGCCTTATTATATCCTTACTATGCTGCGATATCAACCTCAACCCAATTATTTGAAACCCCTTCATTTACTTCAGTCCATGTATTTGTTACATCAGGGTCTACATTTGACCATGCAGTAATTAGTGGTGAATTTAAAGAAGTATTTAATTGAGATCCGGTAACAGGTACTTCTGTAATTACCTCAACAGTTACTGAATTTATTGTAGTGGTTAATTGAGATCCTGTAGTATCAACAGGAGTGTTTATATCTATGGTTTCTATACCAAGTGTTGTTGTTAACTGTTGTCCCGTAACACTAACATCAGCGTTAGCTGTTGTTGTAACTGATCCTGTATCTAATTCAAGTTCTTGTTCAGCACCTGATATAACACTAGTGTTACCTTCTGCTGAAACAGAGTAAGTTCCTATAGTCCAGTTTAATTGTTCTCCAGTAACAGAAACAATTACATCGACAACTATGTTTTCATCCCCTAAAGATAAAGTTAAATCTTCTCCGGTTACATTTACAGGAGTGTTTAAATTAATAGTTACATCATCAACAGAAGATGTTAAAGGGATACCTGTCAGATTGACAATAGCACCTGCGATAACTGTTGTATTACCAATAGCTGTATTAAGTTCTATACCTACTACATCTACATTAACATTAGTTCCCCCTAATGAGGCTATCGGTGATTGGGATAAAGTTGTTATTCCTAACAATGTAAACTCCTATAATTTTATGAAGGAAGCAGCAAGACATGTGGTGGATGCCCCTGCCTCCATTATAAAATTATATCACTATAAACTTAAAGTATCAATTCTGTTAAATCTTTATTTGAACCTATTGTACCTTTATAAAAAGTATTAAAAGCTAAACTTATTCTAGTATTAGTGCCTTGTTTGGTTTCTACTTGATGAGTGGTTGATGATGGAAACATTACTAATTGACCAGTTTCTAAAGGAAACCACCAAGTTTCAGAGTTCCATATATTAAAATCTTTTGTTTCAGGTTTTATTTGCTGGTAGCCTACTGGATTTGAAAATTTAATTTTATCATTTTCTTTGTCACAATCAAAATATAATACACCAGATACAACTGAATTTGGGTGTGCATGAATATGATGATATTGATTTTCTTCTGTATAGTTTAACCAAGATTGAGTTATATAAAGTTCTATATTGTTTTTAGGGGAGATAATTTTTTCAAGATAATCTTTACAACATTGATCTAAAAATTTTTTAATATTTTTAAACTCTTTTCTATTTAAAATGTAGTTATCTTTAGTGTTAATATTTCCTTCATTTTTACTACAATGTTTTTTTTGTTCATTTACAAATTGTAATTCTTGTTTTGTAAATTTTCTATCTATATTTGACATATAAATAGGTATTGGAAATAAATTTTCAATAATAGGTTCTTTCATATTATTAACAAATTAATAAATATTTGTTAAATCCCAATTTTGATTTTCTTCATTCCAAACATAACGCCAACTATGAGTTTCAGCTGTATTTTGATCTTGTTGTTCAGAATTTAATGTTGGCATATTACCAATAGGTGATTCCCAAATACAAGTAGTTTCATTTAATATCCATGATGCGTAAGGTTTAGGTGCTATAAAAGCATCTCTATCTTCATCATAAGTATAACCAATACTAGCATGATTTTTTCTAAAAGGTGTTCCACCATTATCATGTACTCCACTATGAGTATTATAAGAAGTCTGAACCCAAATAGACCAACCAGTTAATTTAGTTAGAAAATCTATTCCATTAACTTCTTGTTCAACTCCATTACTATCATGTAGCACTTCATTAACTACTGATTGAACTTCTATTACTTTATTGTTTAAACCTATTTTTGCGAATGATGCCATTATGATGTGTAACTCCCTGAACCATTAAATGTTAAAACTGTTTTTCCACTAACTCCTGTAGCAACTGTTGGAGAACCTGATGTAGTTCCTGAATAACTTGCGTCTGGCATACTTAAAATAACCACACCTTTACCACCAGCACCACTTTGACCAGAAGAAAAAGCTCCACCACCACCACCACCAGTATTAACTGTTGCATTACCACCTGCTGGAGAACCACTTCTAGCACCTGTTCCACCACCACCAGCACCACCAGAAGCAACTGGTAAAGTTGAACGACCTCCACCTCCTCCTCCTGCTCTTGTTACTGCTGAACCAGTTATTGAAGATGATGTTCCTGCACCACCAGTTGAAACATCAGAACCATTTACACCAACTGCACTTGCACCACCTCCACCACCTGCTCTATTAGGAGAAGTTTCTGAAGTTCCACCATTGTTGCCTTGACTTGGAGATGTACTTGGGGTGTTACCTGCTCCAAAAGAAGTATCATAATAAGCACCACCACCAGAACCACCAGTTCTACCATTAGTCTCATAAAAACCACCACCACCTCCACCTGTACTTGTAATTGTAGATAAACCAGTTCCAGATATTGATGAATTTGAACCATTATTAGACGCAATGGGACCACTTGAAATTGCTGCACCACCATCACCAACTGTAACTGTAATTGAATTTCCAGAAGATGCAGTTTGAGTTGATGTTCTATAACCACCTGCACCACCACCCCCTCCTTCAGAGAAACCACCAGAACCACCACCTGCAACAACTAAAAACTCTATACTATAAGGAGGAATAACAGGAGCATCTACTACAGCATCATCTTCAGTTGGAATCCAACCTTGTGTAGCACCTGAATAAACTATTCTTAATGATTGACCATTAGTATTATATTCAACCGTTAAAGCATCTGTATCACCTTGATATTTTAAACCATTGCTATCTATTATAATTTTGTTTGAACCCCAAGTTCTAGCATAATCTACAAAAATTAATTCATCACCAACACTTGCTGATGCTGGAAGTGTAATAGTACAAGCATTAGAAGTCGTATCAATCCAATATCCATTTCCTGCAACTGCTGTTAAAGTTGCTGCTGTAACAATTGAAGATTGCCAAGCAATTCCCGCTCCTTCTAGAGTGGCCCCACCTGCAACAGAAACTGTATCTCCTGATGCTCCTAATGTTACTGTAGTTCCTGCTTTAGAAATAACGACTGCACCTGCAGAATCTTTTAAAGTAGAAGATTTTAAATCACCTGTAACAGCTATCGCCGCACCACTAGGCACATTAAAATTATCGCCACTATCTCCTAGTGTAACGTCAGTACCGGACCGTGGACTAATTTTATTTACTTTTACTTCGCTCATATTATTCTATTATATCCCAATTTTGATTAATTTCATTCCAATTATATCTGTTTTCTGTGTCAGGTAAAGCAACAGGTGCTTCCCATTGACAAGTAGTTTCGTTTAATATCCAACTATTAAAAGGTTTTTTAGGTATGAAAGCATCTCTATCTTCATCATAAGTATAATCTATTCCTGCAAAGTTTTTTCTTTGACTTCTGTCTTTAAAAGTTTGTACCCAAAACGGATAGTTAGTATGTTTCTGTAAATATTCTATTCCAGCTTTTTCAGTTGGTACATATTTATCACCAATATGTGTTGTTTCAACAACCTTACTATTTAAACCTAATTTTGCAAAATATATCATATTATGTTACCAATGTTGCTGGACTTGCTGTCCATGTTATAATTGTATCTGAACCACTTACAGCTGTTGTATGAGTGCCTGTTACAGTAATTATATTATAATCGGAAGTTGATAGTCTAACGATAACAACTCCATTTCCACCATCACCTCCAACAAAGTTTGTTCCATTATAAGTTGCTCCACCACCTCCACCACCTAAACCATCTGTACCATTTCCACCAACAGCACCAGGTGATGAAGCTGATCCAGCATTTCCCCCACCTCCAGTTCCACCAGAACCTACTGTTCCACCATTATAAGTTGCACCGCCACCGCCTCCAGCATAAATAACTGCTGAACCTGTTATTGAATTTGAGTTTCCATCACCACCATCACCACCAACGGTAGTTGTACCATTGTTTCCAACTTCGGAAGCTCCTCCACCTCCACCAGAACCATAATTGGGTCCACCTAATCCTGTTCCACCAGCAAATCCTTGACTTGGGGTTGTACTAGGTGTGTTTCCAGAACCTGAAGTTTTAGTAATACAACCACCTCCACCAGAACCTCCATCTTGTCCATTAGCAGCAGTAGAAGAACCACCTCCACCACCACCTGTTGCAATAACATCTGTAATGTCTGCACCTGTAAATGAACTGTTATTACCACCTGTTCCAGTAGTTCCAGTAAGAGTAGCTCCAGCACCACCTGTGCCAACTGTAATAGTATAAGTATTTCCATTACTTAAAGTATAAGCTGAACCACCATAATTTGTTAGATAACCACCAGCACCTCCACCAGCACCAGCAATAGTATTTGGACTCCAAGTTGAACCACCTCCACCGCCTCCAGCGACAACTAAATAATAAGCTGTTCCTTCAATTTGCGGTGTTTTATTAGTTACATCATCATCAACTGTTGGAATCCAACCTTGAGTTGCTCCTGAATAAATAATGTTAACTGATTGACCATCTGTATTATAAATAGGATTAGGAGATGTGTATCCTTGAAAATTTAATGAATTTTGATTTATTGTAACTGCGTTGGTTCCCCATGTTCTTAAATAGTCTGTAAAAATAATTTGGTCTCCAACACTTGCTGATGCTGGAAGTGTAATAGTACAAGCATTAGATGTTGTATTAATCCAATAACCATTACCAGCTACTGCTGTTAAAGTTGATGCTGTTACAATACTTGATTGCCAAGCAATTCCTTCGAAGAACCCTGTAGCCGTTCCGTTATTAGCTAAAGTAGCACCACTAGGTATTGTAATAGTGTCCCCAGATGCTCCAACTGTAATTACATTAGCATTTTCGTTGATAATGTTATTACCGTCTTGGTCCTGAACTGTGTCTACTTTTATTATGCTACTCATTATTCTCCTTTGGATATTTAGCTTTAACTGCTAGGCAGTCGTCAATATATTTTTGTACTTGTGCCATTACTCTCCACCTCCATTATCTATTACTGTTCCACCATCTGCTATCCATTCTTGGATTGCTTGGTAATCTTTGTTTGCTTCATCTAGTGGTACTCCATATTCTTTACCATTATTTAAAACCATTTTGTAACCAACTATTTCATTAGTTACATTATCTTTTATGTTATAAACATTTGTAATCATAATTCTGAATCATATCCTATTGTTGAATTTGCTGCTGGAATTACTGGTTCATTATCTTGTAAACCAGTAAAACCACTATTTGCTCTAGAAGTTACTCCTGTATCGTCTGTAACAACAGATGTTGCTGTTACTGAACTTGAAATTGCACCATTACCAGCATCACCATAATAATATTGATAAGTTCCAGCATCAATAGTTGGTGCAGCTCTTAAAGGAGTTACAGTAAATAATTTAATACCCAGGATTGCAGATGTGCCATTAGCTCTAGCTCCAGCAAAATAACTGTTTTGAACTATTTGTTGATAATACCTCTGACATCTTCTTTTATTCACATCAACAGGCAAGAACTCAAAATCAGATGCTGATGTTCCAGCTTCTAATTGTACTCCTGTAATGTAAAATTCGTTTGATGTGCTGTCTGCTATGTTCACTTGACCTACTGCTCTATCAGTTGCTGTTAAAGTTCCCCAAGATGTTTGTAAAGTACCTGATGTATAATCAGTTCCAGCATATAACCAATTTGCTAATCTTAAACTTGTACTATTATCATTATCAAAAGCACCAGATGTATCTCCAGCAAAAGTTAAAGTTTTCTTTTCCCAAGTATCAGCAACATCTATAGTGTAAGATTTACTTATTGCTCTTGCGTTATCCATATCTCTTAATTCAGAAATATAAGTTCCTGTTTTATTTGATTTTACCCAAAATGAAAGAGTTGTACTTTCAGCGTTTGCTGTTCCTTTTTTTAAATATTGTAAATTTTGACCTTCAATAAATTGACTTATTCTTAATGCATCTGAACTACCTAAACTTGCATCAGCAGTTGTACAATCCATTTTTAAAGAAGTTGCAAAACCTTGACCAGTTGGTACATCAGTATCTTGTGACATTGTAAATGTACCACCAGATGAACCTGCACTACCTATTTGAAATCTATCAACTGTATAATAACCACTTCCAGTTATCCCAGTAACAGAAGTAGCTCTTTGAGCCTGTGAAAAATCTCCATTGATGATGATGTTTCTAAATGGATTTGGATTATATGCTAATTTAGCAGTGGTTACACTATCATCAATTAATTGTGATGCGTTAATAGTTTTATTCGTTAAAGTTTGTGTGCCAGTTGTTGTAACAACTGTTGCAGGTAGAGTATTAGTTGCTGCACTTGAATCAAATGTTGCACCTGCGGGTACAGTAATAGTATCTCCAGAAGCACCTATTGTTAGGTCTGTTCCTGATTGTGGTTCTACTGCATCTACTTCTATTTTGCTCATTATACGATTACCAATGTTCCTGTTATAGTTTGTGCTCCAGTAATTGTTACGGGTCCTGCTAATACTCCTGAATCTAAAGTTTGATCTTCATCTAAAGTAGATGCATGAGTGACTACATATCCTGTGGCTTCCATTACTGGAGACATAGCTTTCTTTGCAGGGATTGTACAAAATACTTCTTTTGCACCCGCTGCAAAATCAATTTTAGCTGTGGTACCTAAGTTATTACTTATGACTGTGTCTCTTGATAAAGTGTCTGTTGCAGCATCGGTTACTGTACCAACACCAACTTCAAATTCATCTGTTCCAGTGTTTGTAATACAATAATACGTAGTATTAGTATTACCTACACCCGATACGAATGAAATAAAATCATCAGAAGCACCTGCTAGGTCGAACGTTCCTGTTCCAGTAGTGGTACTTGTTTCTTTAACTCTATCGTTAATGACAAGGGCCATCTATACTCCTAAGCTATTCTTAATATTGCTGCTGTTGTCGTAAATGCTGGGAACTGAATAGTGAATGTTCCTGCAGTTGCAGTTTTAACTCCACCAAAATCTAAAACACAAACTGCTTTTTTACCGTCTGTACTATTATAAATTAAAGCCCCTTCAGCTGATAAAGTTACTCCAGTAAATGATAAGTTTGCAAAATCAACAATTGCAACTCCTGATGCAACTGATGTTTCTTGTGATTGTAGCTGTGATCCTTTAGCTGTGTATTGCCCTGAATTAGCTACTTCACTACCTGTTGTGTAAGATGTTGTTGCTGCGTTAATTGTTGCTAATGATGTGTATAACGCTAAATTAAATGCGTCGCCACCTGAAGCTAAATCGTGAACTCCGTCTAATAATTCTTTTTTAAATGAATTACATACTGCTTGTGTTATTGCCATAATATTTCTCCTTTAATAATTTATCATGAATTAGGTGAAGGCGAAGGCACTTTTATACGTGGTACACCATCATCAAATTCAGCACGTCTTCTTCTTCCTATTTGTTGAAGAGCAAACGCTTGTATTTCTTCATTATACTTCCCTTTATAGAGATTGTACATATCTAGGGGTCCTTTTAGATAAGAAAAAGCTTCAGTTAAAACACCGTGAAGCAGTAAAGATTCTTGATACTGAGATAGATAATTTGTACTTGTTGAAGTAAATCCAAGAGGATCAATTATATAGTTTAATTGAACTGCATAAGCTTGATCTGGAGTTGGAGCTACAACAACATTATCGTCATCCCAATTAGCATAATACTTAGGTTTACCTGTAGCACCAGAACTATTATATTCTGAGATAAAACTAGTATCTCTTTTTTCCATAAAATCTCTAGTTCCTGTTTGATCAGTAGTAGAGAATATTTGTAATGATCTAATAATTAAAAAATCAGCAGGCATAACAAGATACCTTTTATCAGCTGTAAATGAAGAAGTAGCGTACTTTCTAGTTTCATCATAATCTACCGCACCTGCAATCCCTAATTCTGTGTTTCTAATAAACTGTTGGATTAGAGTGTCTGTTAATACATTAGCATCAACCTCTGTATAGCTTCTTACTTGTGTTAAAAAATTTGAATAAGTTATTGCCATTATGTAATACTAATTACTACCTTTCCTACTCTAGTTCCTATTTGTCTTTTATTGTTTTCTTCTAATGGGTCCGTAGAAGGCTGCATACCATTTGAAGTAAATTGTCCAGGCCAATATTGTGGGTCTAAATAAACTGTAACCGGAGCTGCTCTTTGAGGTCTAGCATTCCATAACGCTTGAGGATCCGCCATATGTGGTTTTGGATCTAGTTGTGGATGCTTAGCTTCAAATTCAGATGTATGTACCCATGAACCATTCCATTCTTTTACCATTTCTAAATACGGAAAAGCTTGTCCTGATCTATCTGATATTGATTGAGAGCGTTTTCCTTTTGCGTAAGCCATTATGATCCTTGTGGGTAATAGACATTAGGTGTGATATAAACAGAAGTTCTCTGTCCATCTTCTTCTAATGCTCTTTTTAATTCATCTTCATATAATAATTTTAATGCTTGAATTCTATCAGGTGCAATTTTTTGTGATAAGTAGAAAGCTAATCCAGATACCATACAAGGAAAAAATCTAAAAGGCATATCTGAAGTATTAGTGTAAGCCCCTACATCTTCAATTCTTGCAAGATAGTAATAGAATATATTACTCACGGCGCTCGTAGCAGGCGCCAGATATAAACTTATAGTTGGATTAATTTGTCTATTAACATAATACTGCGAAGGTGTTCCTGCTATAGTCTTATCAGGTATCGCAATATACTCAGATCTAGATACTTTTGTTAATGTTTGTTGATTACCGCCTGTTGTAGTTACAACAGCTTCAAGTACATCATTACAATCACTAGGTGTGTTATAAGTTACTTGTCCATTAATAAGTGTTGTAGTTTCAGATTTAACTTTCCAAAGGTTAATACCTCTGTTACCCCATTCAGAAAATAGTAAGTTTAAACTTCTTCTAGCAGAACGAATATCGTTACCTGAATTAGTTCTTACGCCACATCTTTCGTAAGCTTCTTCAATAACTTCATCGATTGTAATATTAAAACTTGTAGTTCCTGATGTAGCCATTGCATCCTTATACTAAGATTGCTTTTTTCAAACCGTTTGGTAAGTTTTTTTGTCCGCCAACAAGTTTACCTGTTTTAGCATTCATCATTTTACCATATTTAGCTTGACCAATTTGTCCAGTCATTTTATAGTTTTTGTGTCCACCACCAGCAGACATACCGCCTGACATTTTCTTTTGCATCTTCATAATTATTTTACTCCCTCAAATTTACCACCTTTAACAGCGATACCCATACCACCGCAAGATAGATTGATTATTTTATTTTTAGCTGCAGCTTTTGCAGCACTATCCTGTTTGTCACCTTTGACAGAATCCGTTGCTTCTTTTAATGCTTTTAAGTAAGCTTTATATTCAGTTGCTTCATCCATTACTTTAATAAATCTCCATAATAGTTTGTTAAATTTTTATTTGATAAATCTATTCCACCTGAATCATGCTTAATAAATTTACCTTGATAAGCTTCAGTTACATGTGATCCCTTACTAGCTTTCTTAACACAGTTAGGAACTTTTCTTCCACCCTTGGATTTCATTCCAATCATTTCATACCCTTCCCAACAAGGTCCTTTTTTAGCCATTTAAATCTCCTTTTGTGCCGCGGCATTCAGAGTGTATAACTTCTGCTGTTTGCGGTTATATAACTTCTTTGATTGTATCACCTTAGGGCTAAACAGTAAACGTCTTTGCAAGAGGGTTCTTGCGACCGGGTTTCTTTTCTTTATAGACTTTTCCATGTGTTTTTGCGATTACTTTATCAAATTTTCTTTTATCTGATGACCCTAGACCAGGTTCTAATTGTCTAGCCATCTGTGCTCTTGTTATTGCCATTATAAATCTACTGCCTTTCCTATTATTGGTTTATATTTAGTTTTACCCTCTTCTCTAAATGCATGCAAGAACTGCTTCCTAGGTTTATCTTCAACATAACTACAATGACACCACCCGCTGTTAGGTTCTCCTTTTTTGTAGAACTCGAGAATCATTTGATCAAAATCAAGATTACTATATATCCAATCGCAGAGCTCTGCATTATCAACTCCTGGACATTCGAAATCAACGGCTTCCGCATCACAGTGCTGACTATTAACTGAACTACCGATTGCAACTGATAACTCTGGAGATCTATAACATGATGTCACAACTACAGGACCAAAATGATCTCTGACGGGTTGTAAAATATTATCACACAGTAATTTTAGTTTTGCTATCTGATCTGAGTTGGGGTTGTTATCTATGCCCTTACGGACAGCAGTGTCGGATTTAATTAATTCTTGAAGAGTGAAATTTCGGGAAAGATTCATTTATTGACAAGATAAACACTCATCGCTGTCACTGTCAAGATCAGCTAGTGCTTCTTGTTTACATTCATCGCTACAGAACATATCAAATTCTTCTTTAGCTTCGAATTCTTTTGTACATTTTTTACAATTTTTCATTATTTACCTCTAACGGAATCGATGAAATTATATACTCTCCCGAATTGCTTATCAATAGACATCAAATCAGTTTGAATCATGGTTACTGTTAATTGAAGTTCTATGAGTGTGACAAGTGTCCAGGTAGCGAGTCCCATAAGAATCATACCTAATAAACTTATTAACATAGTGTTAGTTTTTCTAGTCATAAGGGTGCCACTAATATTGTTAGTATAATAAATCCAATAATTAAAGCTCCTGTAAAATAATAGTTCACACTAGCACACTCCATATTAATTAGAATCTACTTTATAATTGCAATAATTAACACAACTGCAACAATAATTACTGCTGCTTTGTGATCTGTCCAATAATGCATCGCTGCATCTTTAATTTGTTCTTTAATTTGATCAATCATTCTTTACTCCTTTTTTACACTTACATCTTTTACCAGCTAACTTTTCAGCTATCCATTCACAGATATCATCCATTGCTCCAAAGAATTTATAACAAAATTTATCTATCATGGTTCTAAAAAATATTCCTAATAAAGTTATTAAAAAAACTAATGATAGCATAAGATAAATAAATATATCTACAACACACCAATATATTTTAGACATTACTTCTTAGCTATTGTGTCTTTATTTACGCCCTTTTTAATAATATAATCTTGAGTTCCGTTGGCACCTGTTTCTACTTCTTTTTTAAGGCTTCTAAATAAAATCATTTCTTTTACTTTTTTATATTTTGTTTTTAGGAACTGTTCTATTAATTTTGAATCTCTCATTTACTACCACCAATGTAACCACCAATAACTCCAATTAATCCTGTAACCGACATCTTCATTAAGGTTATTACACTATCATCTACTGGTCTATTTTCTTCTAATGCTACAATATAATCTCCAACAATAATAGTACCTAATAAAATTAGAACACCACTTGTAATTAATAGTATTACTATGTCTTTAAAATTCTTAATCATTAGCACTTCCATCTTCTTCTAGCCTGTCTTATTCTAGAATTAGGATCATTTCTTGTTTTAGCTGATGCATTTTTTAGTTGACCAAGAGATCTTGCACAATAGGACTTTCGTCTTTTTGAAGCTTTACTACCTTTTTTAACCTTACCTGTAACGGCTGTTTTTAATTTTGATCCTGGATTTAATTTTCGGTAAGCTTTAACACCCTTACGTGTCATTCCTGCACCTGATTTAGTAGAACGGTAATTCTTTTTGTTACGCGCAGGCATACCACCTTTAGCGAAACCGTCGATCTCTATACCTAAGTCAGCATAGTAATCCATGTTCTACCTAATATGTTAATCCTGGCGCTGAATATTTATCAGTTAATAATGTGTAAGCAGCAACATTTGTTTTTGTTTTACAAAAAATACCTTTTGGGAAAGGTATACCGTCTTCTGGAAAAGAAAAGTTAATCACATCACCTGAAGGTACATCTCCAACAAACAAAGTTACGCCCGAATTTGAAGTGGTTGTTAATTCTAAAACCCCTGCTCCAACAGCATCGGATGCAATAATAATTCCTCTTAATCTAATTGGCCCTGCAATAATAGCAGTAGCTCCTGCCGCGGCAGTTGATCTTGTTGCTTGTACGTCGCTTTTATATCCCATAATAAATCCTATTATAAACTTTAAATATAGGGGCGTAAAGTACGCCCCTATAAAGTATCTTATTACGCTCCCGGAGAACCGAAGATTCCTCTAGGATCAGACCAACCGAAGCTGTATCTTTCTCTAGCTTTGAATCTAACGTTACCCGTGTCGAAATCACCTTCAATAGCTGTTTTGATAGGACTTCTAATGAAGTTCTTCAAGCCATTTGGTGCATCAGTCATAATGAAGAATGCATCAGTATCAGTCAAGAAGTGGTTAACTCTGTAACCTTCTGGAATCATACCCATGTTCATCATTGCGTTGATGTCGTTTTTCGCAAACGCAGATGATCCACCTGGAGTTGTAGATAAAGGTGAGTTCATAATTCTCTCAGCAGTAAATTGTAATTCTTTTGGAATTATCATTTTTCTACCTTGAAGAGCTATTTTTAACCCTCTTTCGTCTACGAACGCCGCGATGTCAATCAACGATTGTTCTAACGATGTTTCAGACAAGTCAGAAGCAGTAGAAAGTTCATTTCTGAACGTTCCACCTGTAGCTAACGGGTGATCAGTAGTAATAAGTGCTTTACCGTCACCACCATTGTATGAACCACCAGTGTCGAAACCGTTGTTCAAAATGTTAGCTGCTGTGATTTGTTTTGATTGCGCCATTGATCTAGCAAGAGCTCTTGTATATCTGCCCGCTAATCTGTCGTATAAGTTATCTTCAATCGCCTCTTCTGTGATAGCAAATGCTAACGCAGTAGTATTGTGCGTGTATCTTGAAGTATATACTTCAGAAGCTTGGTCAAACGTGACCATAGCACCCTCAGCTTTAGTAGCTGCTGTGCCAAACCCAGATAACATAACTTCTTCTTCAAACGCTCTGTCTGAAGACTCAGTCATGAAGATCTCTGCATGCTCATTGTCGTATCTATTGTATTCCAGGCCGAATAGTGCATTCAATCCTGGCTCTAGTTCTTTAACTAGTTGTGATCGTGATATAGCCATAATTTATATTCTCCTATTATATGCCTGTGCCTTGAGCATAGAAATGGTTATTAATTCTAACCAATACATCTACGTTCACGCTTCCAGCAGTTGAACTATTAGTATCTTGCGATATGTCAATTGCTTGAAGAACAGTTCCACTTACAGTTAAGCCAGAAACACTGTAGTCCATTTGAACTTCAGATATTCCAGATAAAGTGTTACCTGTTGCTGTTGTTATTGCAAAGTTTTTGAAGATGTCCGCAACTGCGAACGCTCCATCAGAGTCAACTGAGTAGACTACATCTGGATCATCAACGACAGTAGCGACAATGTCACTAGCGTTAACTGTTCCTGGATAATAGTTTTTCCAAGTTGGTTTCTGAGTAGTAGGGTCAGTGTAAAACACTCCGTTAAAAACGCCCACAACAAGATCAGAAGTATTAGCAACCGCTCTTTCGATTCCACCACCTGTAACAGGTTTTACCAAGTCACCTTGATAAATTGGCGTACCGTAGTTCGCTGCTATTCTATATCTGTTTTGCGCATTAATAAAAGGAGAGCCATCTAACTTTCTTACAGGTCTTAGACCATATTTTTCAGCTGTGTTAGCCATAGTTATTTTCTCCGTTTAGTTGTTTACTTTTTTTTGGAGTGAACATTACCAAATCATTAGGATTTGTTTCCACCACCAAAAGTTACGCGAGATTGTCTATCAATATTGATAGGCATCTCAGGTCGTTGTTCCTTCATGACATCGTTGTCCACCGCGTCGATTCTTTCTTGAGTAATTCTTTTGAAATACTCAGCACGGCTTTTAACAATTTCTTCCGGTATCCTTCCCAACACAAGGCCAGCAACCCCGATCAAACCTGCGTAAGTTCCCTGAGCTATGACTGGATAATTATGATCACCTGTAGAATTTTTCAATTCTTCTGCTCTCACAAATTCCCAACCTTCCCTCATTTTTTTAGATACGTTAGCCGTATCTTGAAAACCCATACTCTCGGTTCTTATCCATCTATGACAATAACCGTCTGGCGCAGGTGGTGCATCCAGAGATGATGGTGGCGTCCATGGTTGTAGTCTCTTTTTTTCGACTTCAACAGACGCGCGCGAAGTTCTATTTATTTTATCACTCATTTGCTATTCCTCCTTCACGAATTTAGCGTATTCTTCTAGTGGCACCCCTAATTTTTTGGCAATAGCCACCTGTGACTTGGTGAGTCTCACAGATCTACGTCCCTGCTGGGTTCTACCGGCAGAAGCAACTTTTTGGACGGGTCTTCGTTGCTCTTGAGTAACGAAACGGTGAGGGAAATTTTCCTTCATTCGTTTGTTTATCTCATTATAATACTCATCGCTCTCTACATCAACACCTATGCCCACTAGATCTTCGTGCACCGTCATTGCTGCATTGGTCATGATTTTATCATTACCAAACCACGTATTATCACCTGCCCAATCCCTAGCTCGTGTACTAGGTTGTGCGGGGACTACGTCCTGTTCTGAGTATTTTGGCTCTTCTTTAACGCTATTCTTTTGTTCCTCAAGCTGTTTTAATCTTGACTCTCTATCGGCAAGTTTAATTCTAGCTTTTTCTTTTTCAATAGATAACCGAACAAGTTCGTCGTTTGATTCCATGATTTTATCTGGATCATTAGTTTCAATCGCTTCTTTCAGTTTTCTTTTGACTTCTTCTCTTTGAGAATCAACTCTAGCGTCAAATTCAGTTAAGTATTTTTCATCTGCAGAATCATATTTAGATTCAGAATCCTCATACTTTTTTTGTAAACCTTTAGCAAAATCTAAAGCTGCCTGTTCTCTTCTTTCAGACTCTCTAAATTTTCTTGTAAGTTTATCAATTCTCTTTTTGACTTGATCTGAAACTTGAGTAAGGTCTTCTACCTCGCTTTTTGTTTCTTCTTGTGGTTCTTCCTGAACTTCTTCATATGCAACTTTTTCTTTTGGTTGCTCTTTATCGTGATCAGTATAACCTAAATCAACTTCACCAGAATTTAAATTTGGTTCTTTTGATTCTTCCTGTATAGTTTCTTCAACCTGGACGTTTGTTTCCTTTACGTCATCAAGATCAATTTCAACCTCAGGTTGTATGTTAGCTCGCTCCTGTGCATCAGCCATGATGTTTTCTCCTTAACGTTTAATATAAATGCAGAATATCTTCTGGTTTACTTATGGTTGCGATGATTTCATCATCGTTTAAAATACGGTGCTCACCATATTTTGTTTTAAATCTTGAACCGGCATATCTACCGTAGATTACAAATTGTCCTGTTTCACACCAAGGCCCTTTAGGAAATTTATCATTGTCTTGATAACAAAGATCCCCCATCGCAACGACTAAACCAACAACGGTTGTCATTTGAATTGTTTCGCTTGCTGTGTCAGTAAAGATAATTCCACCTTTAGTTTTTTTAGGACCTGAATAAGGTCTAACTAAAAGTCTGTAACCAACTGGTTTCGGTATTAGTTCAAGGTATTTATCAATACCTGCTTTATCAGTAGGTATAGCTGTTTCATTTGAATCAGGTGCAGCCTCACCCTTTTTTTTAATCCCTATTAAAGGATCCGTTTGTATTATCGTCATCGACATTCTCCTCATTTCTCTGCAGGTCTTTAAGATCCTGAAGCAGCGTTTCTAATCCGCTGAGTTTCCCTTTAGCATACTTGAGGTTGTCGATTGTGTCTATACCGTACACTATATCTTCTTTAACTTGTTTAATTTGTTTATTAATATAGTGCTTTATAGCGTCTAGTGTATTTAGATCAAGATTCATTTTTTTCTAAACAGATTTTGTTTTCACCCTCTTCTATAACTAAGAAACCAAAATGTGTAAGAGTTTCGTTTATTAAACTTTGGTTATACTTAGTAAAATCATCAAAAATAAATCTAGTTTTTGGGGCTGCTCTGTTCGCAAACCAAACAGCTTCAGTGATAACATCTTTAGTCATGTGGGGACCATCAAAATGCACAAATGCAAACTTAGAATCCTTATGTTCTGTATGGTTCATAAATTTTGTATCGGTCATGTTACATAAAGTAAACTTACCTTCATTCCTGTAAGAATAAAAATCATTTAGCATTGTATCTCTCATCTGATCCGTGTAATCACAAGTGTAAGAACCTGTGCTATCGTAATGTTGATAATTTAAATTACCGTAAGGATCCACACCAACATGAATATAATTATTAATGATATTATCCATAATAATTTTAGAACCAAGCCCTTCACGAACTCCGATTTCACATGATTTAAAACCTTGGCAATCGAATCCCTTACTCCATTTAATAAGTAATTCATAATCTGTGCTATCACCTCTAATCATATAGTAGTTATAGCAACTATTTACGTTTTGTAAAGATCTGAACTATTTTCGCTTAATTAGATCTGTTGCTTTAAGTCCATAGACACTCGCAATGACTCCTACGAAAATTGTTTGATACCAAAAAGGTAGATTTCCAAAATGCAAAAAGAATAATTCCATTTTTTCCATATGTTCGGGATTATCTGACCAGACTGACCATCCCAGCATTACGATTGGAATTGACAGCAAAAGCAAAATAAATTCGTCCTTCCAATCAGATTGTCTAGCTTCTAGTAATTTTCCAGAATACTCTAATTGCCCACTACTCATTTTTTGTGCATGCATTAACTGTGCATCAGACATTGCTTGTTTAGTCTTCTGACGGTTTGAATATAGGTGAGCTCCAGTTTTTAGGCCCATTCCCAATAGATTTAACCACATCATAATATTGTTCTTTTCTCCTTTTGCATAAATATGGTAGCATCTCCTCCATAAGGTGTAAAGCACGGTAACCTTTTATAGAAAACCTGTAAATATCTTTGTAGTGTGCTTTTTCTTTTTTGCTTTTCTTACGAATGTTTCTATTTGTTTTTAAATATCGTTGAAATAGTATAACAACTTCTTCATCGGACATCTGCACTTCCAAAACTGCTGCAGGAGTGTGTCCTTCTTTCTTTTTTTGAATTCCGAACCAGCCTTCACCTTCGAATAGCCCTGCTAAGAATATTAATTGTTCTTTTTTTGTGAGTTCGTCAAACACTCGATCTTATAACAGATCTTTTATGTATTCGCTACCTTTTTTTAACTCTATTTCTCCACCTGAGGATTTACCAGGTATAGATTTAGGCCCCATATCTTTTAATCTAATTAAACCAAGAACATTACTAGTATTTGCTTCATGTGACATACTAGGATCATATTCTGTTTTCATTAAATTATCAAAAAGTATTTGCTTCTCTGGATTATTTGCTAAAACTTTTTTTGCTGTACTACTTGGCATTTAATAACCTACAAGTTGGACAACCTTTTTTATATTTATCATGTTTATTACAATGTGATTTAACAACAAACGGTTCTTGTCTGCTAGGGGTTACTGAATCAACTATAAACTTCCATATTTTTCTTAACATTATTTTTTACCTTTATGATCACTGTCTTTCATAATTTTACCATTAGGCATTTTGTGATAACCTACTTTTATTTCTTTTTTACTTCCTACTTTTAATTTAATAGGTGGTACTTGTGAATTAGGTCCTTTTTTAGGAGCAACAGTTGTTGTAAGTCTTTTATTTTTTATCATAATAAACTTTTATCTACGTTAGATGATATCACAACTTCACCACCGTCGTCATAAGATTGAAAGTTACTCAAGAATGGGCTTTTTGCTGGTGCTTTAATTTGTGTTGTTGGTGTTTTGCACGGAGGGTTAGTTCCATCAGGACAAGTGTTATTTATACTATTTGAATTATCTCCACCAATTGTTGCAGGACCTGTAGTTTTTTTACCTGTGGTTAACATTTCACCACCAAGGATGTCATCCTTACGAGCTTCTTTTAAATTTTTATTATTGTAAATACCTTTTGAGATTGCATTAAAACCTGCAGTCAAAGGTCCAATTGTTGGTAGTTGAAAAGCACCACTTCTTGCAGTTACTTGATTTGTTTGGTTATTTAGAACATTTCCAGATCCACTCATCGTAGATGTTTTGCCACCTAGGTTTGAATCTCTTCTTCCTACAGAAGTGTTACCCATAGAAGCACTTTTTGCTTGGTTAGACTCATTACCTGCATCCATACCTCCACCCTTAAATTTTCTAATTTTTCTGTTGTTTGCTTTCATTCTGTTTCTCCCTGTTCAGGTCAATTTTTTCTTCTGCAATTCTAATTCTTTCTCCAGCTTGATCTTCTGAAGATTCTAATTTCATTTTATCAAGGTCTATTCTTTCTTCAAACTCTCCGGATTTTCTTTCTTCGGATTCTACATTTTCTTGTGCTTTTCTTTGCATGTCCATAGCTCTTAAATCTAATTCTCTTTGTTTCAAAGCAACTAATGGGTCTTCTTTTTGTCCACCCGCTTCTTCTTGAGCTAAAGCTGTAGTTATCTCAGCAATTCTTTTTGCAACCATAGAATCAAACATAATTTTAAATCCTTTTGGATCCATTTGTGCTTGTTGTTGCATCTCTGGAGATTCTTGTACTAAGTTACCTACTTCTCCATGAGCTTGTAACGCAATATGATCTGAAATATGTCCTTGAAGCAATGCGTACACCATTGGATTTATTTGAACCATTCTCGTAGCCATAAATGCTCTGTGTGCCGCCATATGTGACTCATGATCTTGTTCAGGAAACGCTTTTAACATTTGTGTTTGTAATGCTTTAGCATTTTCAGTCGCAGGATCCTCGGGTTGAGGTTGAACTTCTGGTTTTAGTAATGCATCAATATGTTTTGTACCTAAAGCTTCATAAACTCTTCTGTAAGCCTCTCTTAAATTATGCATTTGTGGATTTGATACTGCAATTTTTAAATTCTCATTCGCTAAAGTTACTCTTTGTGACATAGAAAAGATATTTGGGTCTGCAACAGGAATTACATCTACTCTGTCGTCAAAATCTTTTAATTTTACGAACCTGTCTGCGTTTGTAACTGCGTATGGATACACCGGAGGTAAGTAATCAGCAAAAACTTTTGCTAAAAGTCTAAATTCTTGTCTCATTCCGTAGTAGCAACGTTTGTGGATAGCACTCATGACACGAGAACCACGCTCCAAGAGAGCAATTGTAGTCCCAACAGCTGCTTGTTGGTTTCCATCACCAACTTGCATGTCTGCAATCGATGCAAATCTTTGTCCTGCTTGTACTACAAAGCCTAAAAGTTGAAATAAAGTTCCACTTGGCTCTTTAAAAGGTAAAATTTGAAACTGATCTTTAATATTTCCGCCTGGCGCATCAACATCTCTGAATTCTCCGGGTTGAAAAGGTTGGTCATCATCTCTAATTCTTATTCCTCTAGATTTAAATCCAGCAGGTAAGTTCGCTAAAGTACCCGCATCTAGTAATTGTCTTAATGCTTGAGTAGCAGATCTAGATAAGCCACCAATCATGTGAATTAAACCAAAACCATAGAAACCTAGACCCGGTAAAAACTTATAGTGAACAAAATATTCTCTTCTTGATGCTAAGTCATCATCTTGGTTATAGTTTCTATAAATAGATAATACTTCCCCTGAACCTTCATCAATTGAAACAATGTATGGAAGCTTAACTTCTTTTTCTGCATCTTCTTTTTCAAACTGATTTATGTTTAAATCAATATGCATTTCTAAAATATTGTATTGGTATTCTTTTTCTCCTGCAGGCTTAACACCTTCAAGTTCATTTAGTTTATCTTGTACAGGGTTTTGTTCAGCTTGTTTTGCTATTAATTCTACATCTCTATAGAAACCCGCTTTTTGTTGTTTAAGAATAGTGTTCTCTGACATCTTAACAACGTGTGTAATTCTTTCACAATCTTTTAAATCAGTTGCGTAGTAAGGAACAATTAAATCCTCTGCAGGTACAAATTTTGATACTGCTCTTTGTTTAATCTCGTCGTAGTAAATCTTTTTAAATGCAGACCCTGCTAATGGTAAATAGAATAACATCTGATCCGTGTCTGGAGTGTACTCTTCCATCTCCTCCATTAACATATAGTTCATGAAATCTTTTACACGTTCTGCTTGTTGTTGTGTTTCTGGTGTGTCTGCTCCAATGACAGCTGTTCTTACAGGGCCATCACTTGGTAATAATTCTTTATAAGCTTGTGCTTGAAATTGTGTAACAGCTTCTGATAAGAGCGGATGGGTAACACCACTTGCACCTTGAAATGGTCTAGTATTATTTACATACTTAAACCCAAGTAAATCTAAACCACTAGTGTAAGCCTGTTCCCAATCCGATCTTGAAACTTTGTCTCTTTTATAATCCTGAATAAGTTCAGCAGAGATTCGACCTAATGTTCGGTCATCCATCTCTTCAGCTAAGTTTCTATAAAAGTCTTCTTCGGTTTCTTCTTCTTCTTGAGGAATTTCTTCCTCTCCACCTTCGACTTCTACGTCAACTTCTTCTGTTACTTCTTCTTCTTCAGGAAGTTCATTTTGTTTCTCTACTTCAGCCATTTAACAAATCTTAGTTGGTTTACTTCTTGCTAGTTTGTTTCCTCTTGATTCAACCATAACACCATTACTAGCTTTAATCATTTTACCGTATTTAGCTCCGTCCATTGAACCTAAACCAATACCTGAGTAATCTCCAGCTAATGTTCCGCCTTTTTTAGATGTAGCATTTGGTCCTGGACCTGTGTTAAGTCCTTTTTTTCTATAAACGTTAACTGCATCCATTACTTTTTCTTTAAAGCCTTTTTTCTTTGCAATTTTGCTTATCATTGATTTGTCGCCACCTTCAGTTTTAAGGTAGGCATCCATTTCTTTTTTCTGCCCTAGCATTTTAGATCCCGCATAAGCTGCGACACCTGCTGCTAGAAATTTTTTAAGTTTTTTGCTTGCCATGATAATTATCTCCTATTGTTATAACAGGTTTATAATATCATGCAAATATATTTACGACTAGTCCACCCGTGTTATAGGCTTTAAAAGGCTTATCCACCATTTCTTTATTAACTCTAATAGCGTAAGCATCAAAATATAACCTAGGATCACCTTCCATTATCTTCTCAACCTCTCCGTTATAACGTCCTGCATAATACTGAGCTTCTTGTTCAGTTTTAAAAGCAGCTTTATGTTGAGTTCTTGATTTGTCTGGGTTAAGACCAAATTCTTTTTTAGTATCTACTTGTTGCACAACTTTAAAAGGTTTATTAGGATCTGACTTTGCAACCGGTATTGTTTTAACTTCTGAACCATATTCTCTAGCTATTTTATCCATTGCTGCAGGTAGAGTTGCTTTCTTTTTAGGATCTGTAAAACCTTGTATTGGAACTTCATTATCGTTAGCATCTTTTCTAACCACCCCTTGTCTACCGCCATATCCTTTAAAACCTGCTTTACCTGTTCTTGTTCCGTAAAATTCTATGTCCCCTAAATACTTAGTTCTTTTTGCATGGTGTAAGTATTCAACAGGTGAGATGGCTACCCAATCCACACCCCTGTCTGCTGCATCCTTAATTTGATTTTTAAGAGCATGTGCACCCCAGTTCTCTTTTCCGTAAAGAGGTAAAAAAGGAATCCCGTCTTGAGCTTCTCTGTTTGTTATATTAGATAAGTTAAGTGAGTTAGATCTCATTTCTCTAAATTCACTATTTAATGTATTAAATCTCGCTTGGTCTTCTCTAGTCGCTTTAATCCCTTTAGCTGAAATTGTTTTCATTTCATCAACCATTTTTTCAAGCTTTCTATTTGCAGAAAAGAATTCTATCTCTGAACCAAAAGCATTTTGTACTTTATCCCTTGTTGGATTAATCTTTCTTAGTTTTTGGTGGTAGTCAGATTGTATCTCATCAAGCATCATAACTTTTTGATTCTCATTACCCCCACTTCTAATACTACCTCTTACATGATAAATCTGATTAGGTATTTTTTTCTCACCACTGTTATAGTGTCTATTAAAACCACTACTTAGTTTCTGACCCATAGGTAATTCTTTAGGATAATACACTACATTTTCAAAATACTCATCACCACCCTTAATTCTATACTCACCGTAATTTCCATACTTAGTTTCGAAGCCTTGTGATTTTTGTAATTGTAGTCTTCTAAAAATATCTATGTCTTTTGCTTTACCTGCTTCAGTAATTCTACTTATCTCTAATGGGTCTACCTCAACCCCAAGCCGTCTAACTTTTGGTATTAAAGCTTCGTAGCTGCCTATAAGATCACCAAAAGGAGACTTATCAAAATCAGAGTATTGATCCTCTACTTCTTTAAATTTATTGTACATTAAAGAATTTTGTTTTCTGATATTTTTTTGAAGTGAGTCTACAATCTCTACAATATCTTCTGTTTCTTGACTGTCCCCTGCTTTAGCAATAACTTTATTTTTTATACCATCTAAACTATTATTAATGTCACGTCCTAAATCCTCAGCTTCATCTACTATTTTAACATCGGTTCCAAGCTTTCTCATTTTTAAATTATTAACAGGTGCTTTTTCTACAATGTATAATAAATCCATTTTAGTTAATGGAATCTTTTTTTCTTGAGCTACCTTTAGAAACCCACCTACAAGATTTCCAGCTTTATCAAACTGTGCAATATTTGCGTCCCACATCTCTTCTCTTTTGACTGCTTGTGATATATTTTTGAATTCAGGATTGCCGGTCTTAAAAGATCCTGGACCTCCTGATTTAAAATCTTTAATCCACTCTTCTGGTTTTCTAGCTCCAGCAATAGGGTGTCTTGCAATGTAATCGTAAAGAGAGGAACCAATTCTTTTTGTTTTACCCCCACGAGAAAGTGGAGCGTTGTAAGACATCTTTTTAAGTTCGTTTGATCTTGCGATTGCAACTTGTCTAATTTGTTCTTGTTGTGATATCTGAGGTGCTGTCATTGCTCGACCTCTATCCATCTTAGTTGGAACTATAGATAATATTTCATCTACCTCATCAACTGGTCCCGTGGTTCGTGAAACGGGAGCCTTGGGTAATTTGATTCCTGCGATTTTTTTTATAACTCTACCGATAGGGTTCCTAAGGGCCACGGCTCCTGCACCAGCTAATGCTAATCCTGCAACGCCTCTAGCTGCTGATGGTTCGTATGGTTCTAGATCAGATTTATTAACAGGTACTGAGGATGTTTTATCATTCTCAATAATTTCTTGCCTATTTAAATCTGCAAGTCCAGCCATTACTTAACTCCTGAAAATTTAGTACCTTGAATTGCAACTCCACCACCAGATGAGAATTTTTTCTTTATTTGAAACCCAACATAATCTTTACCTATTGAAGCAGAAGTTTGTGCTTTTGTTTCATCAGGAACATACCCAGGGTTTTCCCCTCCTTGAAATTTACTTTTTTGTTTTGTAAGGTTAATACGAATTTTACCTTTTCCATCTTCTTTAAATAAACTTTTAAGGTCAGAGCCTCCTAAAGTAGTATGATACATACCTTCTTTATTTCTATCGTAAGTTTTTTCAGGGTCATTTACTGATAAACCAAAACTATAAAGATTTTTATTATTAGTTTTTTTCTTTCCCATGATTAGTCTATAAGATCTTTAATGTAATCTCCACCTTTACCAACTACATTCTCTACGATTCCAGGGTTGCCTCTTGGTCTTGGTTTATGTCCCATATCCATTCCACCACCTTTGTTCATAGTTCTAGGTACTGCTGCCATACCAGGCGCTGAAGAAAGCACTTCTTTTTTTCCTTTAAAAAATTTCTTTAAAGTATCTCTACCTTTTTTAGTTCCTAATACTGCAACTCCAAGTACTGCTTTAATTGGCTCACCACCTTTGCTTCTCTTTTTTGGTTTTAACTCAAAAGGGTTAGGGTCTTTTACTACTGACGCTAAGTCTCTGTCAATTTCATTTTCTAAGAATGCTGCTTCGTTGGAAGCTTTTAAAGCTGCTTTTTCTGCAGCTATTTCTGCTTTAGTTTTTTGTGGCATAATATCTCCTAATAATATTTATATTCCTTTGGAACATTGTAAAACTCATCCTCATAGTCGTTCATCATTTCTATGAAGTTTCCTTGACGGTATCTTAACACAGCCTGAGTGGTGCTGTCGACATAGTCATCATAGGCTCCATGAGGAAAAGCAGCACATTCCTCAATTACTTCCTCTGCATATTTCTCGTCTTCTGGATAGTAAATACCACCAGATTCGAATACTGGTGCGCAGGCGTTGACCCGTGAGTGTTTGTCCTTGCCCCTAGATGGAACGAATGGAATGACAGGAATCCCCATACGTCGGAACTCTTGCATAAGGGGTTCTCCTGTAGCCTTAGCTTCAATGATCACGGACTCCGGCTCCCAATATTTATACTGATCCATTGCAACTACTTTAAGTTCTGGAAAATCAAATTTACCTTTAAGGGCATCTAATAATATTAATGCAGGTTTACCATCTTCATTTGGAAAAAATACACCCCATGTTGTTATAGCAGAATAATCGGCAGTTTCTTTTGCACTAAACGCAGTATCATAAGATTGTATTATATGATGTAGTTTTGGAATTTTTTCTTTCTTCCAAGGGACCCACCATTCTCTTTTAAGAATTGCACCTTCCTCTGATGTAGGGTTCTGCATATATTGTGCAGACCAATTTCGAATAGGAACTGAAGCTTTAACTTTTTCTAATTCCTCTAGTTCCCAATACTCAGGCCAAACAGGTTTCCCTGAATCTAATATTGCAGGAAAAGAAATTACTTCCCAATTGTCAGCCTTAGGTTCTTTTTGAGCCTTAATTAAACGACCTGTCAAATCATCTTCTGCCCATCTAGTCATTACAACTACAATTGAGCCTCCAGGTTGTAAACGTTGTCTAGGTCCTGACACATACCAATCATACGCTCTTTCCATAGCAGACTCTGACATAGAATCTTGCTCCGTATGTGGATCGTCAATAATAAGCAAATCAGCCCCTCGACCTGTGATAGATCCGCCAACACCCGCTGCAAAGTACTCACCGCCATGGTTAGTCTCCCACCTGCCTTTTGCTTTTGAGTCTTCCCTTAGTTTAACATCCCCAAAGATCTGTTTATACTCCCTTTGTTCCATAAGGTTCCTTACTTTAGAACCAAACCTTGATGATAATTCTGCATTGTGAGAAACTTGCATAATTTTTAAATTTGGATACTTCCCTATCATCCAAGCAGGAAACAAATAGGATGCAAATTCAGATTTAGTATGTCTAGGTGGCATATTGATTATGAGCCTCCCTTTTTTCTTATTAGAAATTCTTGTAAACTCAGCTGCTATATGTTGGTGGTGGCCCCACTTTTTAGGATCCGCATCTAGCCTACAAATAAAGTCAGGCCAAACTTCCTTCACAAAATATATAAAATTATCTTGACACAATTTAATGTGTTCAATCCATTTTTTTTCTACAGTTATTCTTAACTGGTCATTAGTTAGTAATTCTTTATTCATTTGGGTCCCTTTTTAATATATACCCATAATATAAATAACGCCAGTGTTTCTATTTGAGTGAGTTTAAAGCACGAATCTCGGTATAATCACGACAAGCTAACGTGGGAACAACATCTTGTGGTTAAGTTTGAGTTTCGTACTAGGTTTGGTACCTCTATCAAGGCTAGGTGTCAGGGTATTGATGCGAAGGTAGGGTGTACCTGTAAGCCCGAAGGCTTACAGGTGAGAGCGACTACTGATTGAAGTCGTTATTGTTTTGTAGTAATTCAAGGATAGGCTTTAGATTATTAACAAGCTTAGCCTTTAACTCATTGATAATAGGGTCGTTAGGGTACTGTATGATTATCTCCTCAACAGCGCTCTCTAATTGCTTATACATGAATTGATAGTTAAGCCCACTATCAAGCGAATTTGTACTCGCTTGTTCAACCTCGCTCGTGTTCTTTTTACTTTCAATGATGTTATTAACCATTTTTACTAGATTAGACATATTAGTTTAACTCCTTTGATTGAACTTTGATTTTGATTTCTTTAGTATCCATCTCAACTAAAAACTCCTCATATACCTTTGGATATTTCTCCTTGAACTTTGATACATCAAATCGTTTCATTGTTCGTTTAATCAACTGAGCAAAACCCTCAACACCCTCAACCTTATCCAAAATAATAAGATTAGTTTTAATGGTTTCAAATAACTCAACATGAGTTGGTTTGATTAAGTCGTTAGCTTTTTTTTGTGCCTTAACTTGCTCAACTGAATAATGATAATTAACAATATCATTTTGTTGAACTTTCGTTGCTTTCACTTGACGTTTAATTGTCTTTAGTGTTTTCATAACATTTCTCCTTTATAAGTTTAATTGTTATCCCATCTTTATAAGATATTAAAAAGTTTAATCAAGCGATTATTTACTTTTATTTAAAAAAAGATTTAAGCTTATTTGAGTTGATATAGAGAAAGGTTAATCACTCATTACTAACACACATATAAAAAGATTAAGTTGTCCAAATTCCAACCGAGTTTTGTACTGGCGACTGGCACTGGTGCCGTAGGTTTAGTTTAAGTTAAGCACACGACGGTGTGGGCGTGGGCGTGGGGCGAGGGTGTACACCCTCGCCTTTAAACAGTCGTTATCTAGTGTTTAAACTCACTAGCCCCAACGGGTACGGAATCCGATTGAACTGTTTAAACCGTACTAACTTAACAGATACGGAAACCGTTTGATTCTTCACAGAATCTTATAAACTCCTCAACATTACCCATTGTAAATGGATAGCTTGAGCCATAAGAATATTTAGATTGTATCCAATCCCAAGTATCGTGGTCATCTTTAGGATAATCACATGGTGCTATGTTGGTCTTGCCTACCTCTTGCTCAACTTTCTTACGCAACATCTCGTGACACAACTCAACGTGCTTGTTGTTTGCCTCGCTGACTTTCATCTCTCCCTCAACCTCATGTATTACTTTTGATACCGTGCCGTCTTTGATAAGTGCCTTTAATTGCTTTGCGACTTGCATAGCTTTTTCTTCACTAACCTCATGCCCACTATTAGTCTGCCAATGCTCTCTATCTTGTTCATCAATGACACCCGTTTTTTCTACAACGAAGTCTGCCAATCTTCTCCACCACCAAACATTGTTTCTAAAGTATTCGCCCTTGTCTGTTTTGTGATTACCTAATGAGTATAAATCAAATCCCATTTTGTTTTCTCCTTTGTTAAGTTAATTTCTTCTTTCTTATCATATCCCACCAACAATGCAAATGTTTTTTTTTCTGACCTTTTCCAGCTCGTCCTGAAGCACTGGTGCCTGGTGCCCAGCTCCTTATGTTCATGTGTACCATTAGCAACGTCGACGGTAGTGGGCGTGGGGGTAGAGCTTCCCGATCCAGCAACCATTTCCCAGCTGGCCAGCTGGTGCCGTTTACTAGTTTAAGGACCTCTTCCAGCAACGTCGACTGCGTGGGCGTGGGCTCAGGTAATCCCTGTGCATCCGCGGACCACGGCCGTCAGTAAAAGGATGTAGATCCATCCAGCCGCTCTAGGATAGAAGACTAGTGGTACAACAAGAACAAGCAACCATGTCAGGCTGCCTCCAGCTCAGCCAGTAACTGCTGGGCGCAAACCTCTACAGCGAACCAAACCAAGTCGTTCTTCAGTGTGGTAAGGGAGTGTGGGTCTTTGCAAATGTTATACAACATCAACCCATTCAGGATCCCAGCAGCGTCAGCTGCATCACTGAGCTCCTGCCATACCTCCTGTTCATGAGCATCGTAGAAGGCGGCGGTCTCGTTGTAGTATGTGAGACCTGGCACTCCGCCACTACAGCCGTGCTTCGCGATGTCAGAGATCAAGAAGGATTCGTCCTTCTCTCCTTGTGCCAACCAATCTTTTATACTACTCATCTACCACCTCCGACTCTTTCCATGTGTTACCACTAGCAATGCATGCGGTGCCTTTAGCCCCTGTTAGGGCGTAGACTTTGCCTGTCTCAGGTTTGTCTGCGTCTGTAGGCTTTGAGTCATCTTTGATATACTCAGTCCCATAGTAATCATTCATTTGCTGTATTATATTTTTTTTTATTTTCCCCATGTGATGCCCTCCTCGTCGGTCTTGAATTTAACTTTGTCTCTTAGCTTTAACTGCGAAAGTATCTTAGGTACGTTATCCAAGGTGCCAACACCCTTGAGTCTAGATCCTTTGGTAATCCTTACCCACATCTTTTCCGATTGACCACGCTTCTTAAACCACACGTAGACGTAGTCTTGCATGTTCCTCTGCCCCTCAAGAGCTTTGATTCGAAAGTATGTTTCCTTGCCATGCTCTGCACATGTGTAGACTACATTACCTTTGGCTTCTTCAGAGTCCAATGGATTTTTCCAAATAAAGTTATCTGTTATATTTTTTTTGATATTTACCATATGATCACCCCCATGTAGGTAAGCAATCCTAGCCAAGCAATTGCAAAAAGCAATTCTGGAAGTATTGTGTTTGTCATTTTCATTCTCCTTTGGTTATACATTATAGATAAGACATGATGGGATAAATGTCAAGAGAACTTTTCATCTTTTTTTACAGCAGGAAAGCAAAAGCATCAGGTTCCGAGCTGGCACGCCAGTCCCCTTCAGTTCTATGGAATCCCGACCAAATTAGTCAGGTATTGGTAGTGGGGGTGTGGGTCGAGAAAGGAAAATGAATTAACCAATGCCCACACCTTGAAGAAATCATACCACATTTCCAGCATCTCAGCACGCCAGTCTGCCTGGCCAGCACCAGTGTCTTTTAGTTTAAAGGATAGTTGCAGATGTGGGAGTAGGCGTGGGCGTGGGATCAGGGATTTTCTCTTCCCAGCTGGTGCCGTCAGAGCTCTGGCGCCAGGGACGTTGGAGCTTAGGTCTATTCGTAGCGTGGGGGTGGGATCTCGGTGCGTGGGCGTGGGATCACGCTTCAGGATGGCCAGCTCCCAGCACCAGGGACGCTGCGATGGTGATCAAAGTTTTAAGATCCGTGTGGCGGGCGAGTGGGACGGCGGTGCGGGACTCACGATCCACGGCCAGAAGTACATAGGGCGCCTTCACGAGGGGTCTATTCAAGATAAATACTTTACCACCTGCTTTCTGATACTTAATATGCCAATTGATTTGGTACTTTGATAAGCCTTCGTTCTTGCTGGTGTTGGCTTTGAGTTCAATCCAAAAAACTTGACTGTTTACGACACAGTGGACATCGGGAATACCATTAATTGTATTAGATTCTATGCGAGTAAAATGCCAAGTGCTGTCTAAATTTTTAAGCTGTTGCCAAATTCTAGATTCTTTATTTTGTGCCATAATTTAATCGGTCAAGAATTGCAGATATGACCTATAACAGGGTTACCATTTATAGTATGTATGTAAATATTTTCACCTTGTTTTGGGTCCAATCTTTCATTAATTTTTAGATGGTTTTGCCACCAAATTTCACATGGAACATCTATTTCGTAAGATACCAGGCTATAGCCATCAGTTCCACTAATATAAATAATTCCAATCCGCTCACTTAATTCTGATAAGCTTAGTGATGACGGAGTTAGGAATAATAGTACTACCACCAATAGTTTCAATATAACCTTCATCGCCTTCCTTTTTATCTTTTAAACCGTAGTCAGAGAATATTCTTGTGACACCTTTGTCTGTTGAATATAACCAACCCCTAGATATCATTCTACCAAGTTGAGATGTATGTAATTGATCAAAAGTTTGCCAGCCCGCTTCACCAACAATATCAAGCCAATGCACTTCTACAAAAGGGTACTTACTTATTTTTTCTTTATGGATTTTTTTATCAGGTTGTATGGTTTCAGCTTTCTTTCTAAATAGTCTTTTACTTCTCATTTTTTCTCCCCGTTAATACACTTACGATTCCAACAGAAGTTGTTAAAGTACTATTATGCACTTCATTAAAAACTGTCAAGAAATTATTCCAATCTTTACTCTTTACTAATTTCAATTGGCGTAACGTCAATGATATTTTTAGCTTCTCCGATTTTTGATTCAAGCTCCTCAAGTCTTTTCTCCAGTTGTTCTCTGTTCATGCTCTCTAAACCAATATGGCTTATTTCCTTTCTATCAACAAAATGCCCTGCCATTTGATCTCTACGATACTGAGCAGTTATCGCTGCTGTCATCTGGCCTTTTTTCTCTGAGGTTTCCCTCATTCTAGCATAATGTTTATATGATAAAAGTTTGTCCTTTTCTTCTTTTTCTAGCTCTTGAGACATTCTTTTTTCAAAATATCTAACAACATGAGGATTCTTGTCTGGATTTAATAATCTACTTGCTTGATCAGTAGGGCCATATTTGTTAGTTGAGGTAAAACCAGCTTGTTTGGCAGCTTCAACTTTGCTAATCTCACCATAGTTAGAAACATACACATCAACAAATTTACGTTGTTTAGGTGTTAATTCAGATATAGTCTTTAATTGATTAGCTTTTTTTGGCACTCGTTTACTATATACCCCTTCCTTAGAAAAATAAACTACTAGTAAAAAAAATGCACCCCCCTGCCTCAAGGAGTAATTTACTCCTAGCTTTTCTAGGAGTACTCCTAGCTTTTTTTTCATTTCTAGGAGTGAATTTATGCTTATATTTCAATAAGATAAGGTGTTTACTCCTAGATTCCTAGCTTTTTTCCTAAGTCCTAGAGAGTTTTTTATTTTTTTTTTTTCTAAGGAGAGGGTATACAGGGTAAATTTCTAGGAATCCACGTAATACCTAGTGTTTTTTACTCCATTTCTAGGAGTAACCCTGGCCCGTGAACCGTGAACCGTGGCTCTTGTCTCTTGTCTCTTTTATCTCGGCTCTCGTACCCTTATCAATGACGAGGGTATATTTACTTTAGAACCATTATAAACTAAACTTTATCCTTGACTTATTAACCACGATCCATGTATGATGAATTGTTTTCATAACAACTTAGTTCTTTGGTTAAGTTAGATAGGGGCACTTCGGGAGACTGAGCTGCCCCTTTTTATATGCTGGTAACTAAATTCGATATAAACACAGTCGTACAAAGATCCACTGCATGTCTTAAATGAGTCAAATGCTTTCTATGATATTTTTTAGATTCTACTTCCTTACAATTACGATACTTAGTAAATTGTGTTGAATATTTTTTCCAAGCAAAATTTCGAGGAGAGAACTGAATATCCCCTTTCATAATAGCCATTTTATATCTTTCTTTTACATGGTCAGGTTCAAACCCTGAGTAATAGCATACCGTATAAAAATCAGTGACATTGGACATAAGCCACTCATGAGCATCACATTTATATATTGAAGGCTTTCGGTCCTGGGACTTTGATCCAGCGTCCTCTATGGCGTTAACAAGCACACCACGCCACATCTTTTCTTCGGGCTCAACATCAGTACTTAATAATTGAGTTGCGAAGCTAGTGCCCATAAGTTTTAATAAGGAAAGAGAGTAAGTCACGGTAATAAATAGTTTGATCTATATTATCTCTACTTTTTTTGTGCATTTCATAATCAATATGTACACCATCAATTACTTCGTGTATATCCTGCCCGTTGTGTTTTGGTTGATCAGGTTCTTTTAAAAAAATGTCTCTTGCCATAAGGTTATTATATTGGTTTAACACCATCTTTTCCACCTTTGATGACCTTTAATTTGTAAAGCTTAGCCTGTGTTTTAAATTTTTTTTCTTTTCTGAATTGCCAGACAGCATTAATATCAGCCATAAACTGTGGATCAAAGCTTTCTCTGTATCCTAATTTATCCCCCATATACAAACGAAACATACTCGTTGTAACGGTTTTATATTCTTTATCGGTTAGTTTCCCTGCTAAAATTTGCAGGGATCCCATTAATGGGTTAATGGATGGTGTTTTTTTTGCCACTTATGAACTCCTTCAACAAATCAATTAATTTAAGCACATAGGCCGTTGAGACTGTTGCGGGTTCGTGGTTCGTGTTTATTTTATCTGTTTCAAAGTGACCTGCTCCTTTACACTCTTTGCATGTCTGCGTTTCTGAGTATGGAATTATTCTAACAAATCCATTCCCTTTGCAGTTAGCACATATTTTGTAAGGATCACCGTATTTCATCTTCTTTTTATATCTTTTTTTAGCCATGAGTAAAGTCTTTTTTTCTAGGGTTTCTGTTCTTAGGCCACCTACATTTAAACTTCTGTACTACGACATTGTCTAAATTTTTCTCATCGCCAGTTACAATGAGAATATTATGACCATTTTTGTGTGAGTGCACATGATGAGTAATGAAGTTATTAACCTCAATCTCTCTTGTATTAGTTTTTAAATCATCAATGTATTTATTAAGATCAATACAATCTTTGTCAGTCATCATTACTTACGCTCCACACCCCTTAAAATATTCAAGGCTGCATCACAACTTTTTGATACACTTACCCTTAAATTATCTAAGCTATCTTGTGTTTCTTTTAAAGTTTTCTCAAGCTTTAAAATAGTTTCTTTAGCTTTTTTTATTTCTTCTTCCATTTGTACCTCTTGTTAGTTTCTTTTTTTTAGTTGTAATTGGTGCTGCATCTACTTTTAAAATATGCTCTTTGTATGCAGGAATAGTCATTTTATTTTTTATAGCTTGAAATTGAACATACTCGTTCACAAGCTTTGAGATCATTGATGCAGGTGACCTAAACTTTTGATTACAAAGTCCTTGTAAGACATCATAGTCAGGTTTTCTTACGGCCACACTCTTAAATTTATTTGTATCCATGTTTTTTTAACTCCTCTTTCATTTGTTGTTTAGTTTTTATTTTTGGATCTGGTAATACAATCATCATTCTTTCAAAGTATGGATTGTTGTCGCTGAAGTTCCAACCTCTTTTTCTAGTTAATCTAGCATGAGCTTGGTACTGTCTATTTTTCCAATCTATCTCGCTAAATTTTAAAGTAGCCATATTGATGCCCCTAACACTAATGCAAGTTTTGGAAATAATAATGTAAGTATTACTATTCCAATTATTAAATGAATCCAACTCATCTGCTCTCCAATTCATTCATTGCTAATATAGTACACAAATCTGTGTGTAATGGTTTTTCATACATATCTTTATTTTTAATATGCACATTCTTTAACTTACCAGCTATCTCATCAAAATTAGTTCCTTCTGATAGAGCAATATCTATCTTCTCAACTAATGATTTAAATAACTTTGATTTACTTTTTAGGTTCATTTTGTTTTCTCCTTATCCCATTAATATAAGAAATCCCATGTCATATGTCAAGCTGTATTTTTGTGCTAATATAATTTATGAAAGAATTTTTTCTATTTGGTATTTTATGCACAATTAACCCAATGACTGGTGTAGAACAGTGCGCCTATATCAATGAGGCTCCAATAGTATATTACTATGAAAAAACCTGTAAAGACGTAGCAGTTAAAAAAGTCAATGAAATAGGGACTAATTTAACTAAAGTAGGGGTCAAAATAACTCAATTAAAGATAGCCTGCATTGTTGACAAGTCTAAAGTAAACACTTGATTTTACACCAAATAGTTGATAAGATAATCACATGAAGCAATATCGTTTTCAATGTTACGCAGCTGGGCTATATTTCACTAGTGTCGTAAACGCTGCTAATGATGAGGATGCGATAGAAGGCTTCGCACAGAATATAATTGATAAAAAGTATTCTGTAGAAACCGATGGTTTCGGTCGTGGTAAACGTCGAATCCATCTTACTTATGAGGAGCTAGATAATGGCACTACAAAAGTTGATATCGGAGAAGCTACAGCTGGAATCCAAATGGGCCAGCCAAGCATTGTCGCAGGGTAGAGTTACTACCGACATGAAGTGGATCGATATTAAAATTAAAGAATTAAGAGTTGCAATTAACAACCAAAGTGTAGTTGATGCAAATACTCTTTATAAAAAAACTGCTTAATTAGTAGTTTTATATTAATTTTCTAAAATCATTAATTTGGTAAAGGACCTTGCACCGCTTTTTTTAAGGCACACTCTGCACAGAAATATTCTTTATTCTCTATAACTACTGCTTTAGATTTACAGATCTTACATTCTCTGTAAATAGATGAGGAACTTTCTCTGTGTATTTTTTCATTTTTCCCTGCCATAATTTATCCATTAGTTGTTTCATGTCCGGGTGAAGCTCCCAGGTCAGAACATTTAGTCTTGAAAAGAAATTTACTTCTTCTCTTGTTTTAGCAACATAGAAAAAACTAGCATCACCATGTTTTTTAATAGCTCTAAATCTATGATTACCATTTCTAATTTCATTTTTAAGGTCTATAACTATTGGACATAGTAAACCATTTTGTTCGATATCATTTCTAACTACAGCTTTAAAATCTGCATGGGTTCCGTGAATCATTTTAAGATCTTCAAACTTTCTAAGTTCTAGTCTATGTTTAAATATTGTATATTGGGGCCAAATAGTTTCACCAAAGCCTGCAATTATATTTTTATGAAGCTTGTCCAAAATCATCTCCTAAGGCAACGTCAACTTTACTTGGAACTTTGAACTCCATACAGTTTTCCATTGCTTCTTTAATTATTTTAACATCTTTTTCATTTTCTATATCAAAACAAAGTTCATCATGTATCTGTACTTTCGGTAGATACCCTGCATCATAACAAGCAATAATAGCTTGTTTAGTTTGATCCGCAGCAGAACCTTGTATTAATCTGTTTAATGCTTTGTAAGTAAAAGCTCTTTTGATATTACTTCTACCATATTTCGATGAAGCATTTTCAAAAGTTTCAGCTGTATGAATACCAAAGTCTCTTGGCTCCCACATCTCAAATCTACACTTTCTACCCTTTTTAGTTCTGATAACACCTTCGTCACTTGCTTTCTTCATACATCTATCAGATAATAGCTTCACAAATGGAACCTTTCTATTATATTTTGCTATTAGGGCTGATGCTTCTTCAGTTGATAATCCTAGAGAATTGGCCAGCTTATTTTTCCCCATACCATACATTAATCCTAGCCCTATTGTCTTTGCTTGCTTTCGTTCTATGCCTGCTAAATCGGCTACAGTCTGGTGAAAGTCAGTTTCTGAGTTTGTATACGCCTCTACTAGTTCATTAGAGCCTTCATAGCCCTCACCAATAGAGGCTGCATAGTGTACTACCATTCTTGGTTCTTGCTGTGAGTAATCAAAACTTCCCCATTTACAACCTGTTTCGGGTAAGAAGAGACCTCTGATTTTTGGTCCAAAGTCCTTATTACGAGCGGGTAACTGTTGAAGATTAGGATTAGCCATAGACAGACGGCCAGAGACAGTGCCCCCACTGTCAGAACGTAACTGATTAATTTCCCCATGTATCCTTCCCTTGTGTTCGTATTTTAATATTGAGTCTAAGAATGTACCATGAAACTTGTTGATCTCCCTGGCTTGTGCTATATATTTACTAATTTCGTGTTTCGAATTAGATAACCAATTTTGTGTAAAAGATGGCTCATGAGTTTTGTCAGTACGTGGATAATCTATCCCTAATTTGTCGTAGGCTTCGGCTATTTGTCTTGCTGCCCATATGTCTACTTCTTTTCCACATAACTGTTTTATTTTTATTAAAAATTCTTTTTCCTGAGCTTGAAATTCTTTCTTTAATCTATGAGCTTTTTCAACGTCTACTTTTATACCTTTCTGTCTCATTTTAATTAAGATAGGTAATAATTTAGTTTCAAGTTCCCATACCGTTTGTAAATTTTGATTGTTAATTTCTGGTTTAAATCTTTGCCATAAAAGATAAGTTAAACGTGCATCCTGCTCTGCATAAAAACCAACATGCTCTGCAGGTAACATCCACATCTCCCCTTTAGGATCTATACCGTGATCCTTTGCAGCTTCTTTTAGATCTTGTTCGGACTTTAGCTCACCAAGATAATCTTTAGATAATGCGTTTAAGCTATAAGACCATCTGTTCTCATCAATTACAGCAGCTGTAATCATTGTATCCACTATTTCACCTTCTACTTTTATACCCATTTGTGCTAACCAACCTACGTCGTACTGTCCATTATGGAATATTTTTCTTGAAGGTAACTTACACACATCTTTCATGTATTGAATTACTTGTGGCTCAATCATATTACCACCACCAAAATGTTTAAAAGGATAATAACCCTGCCATCCCTCTACTGCTACAGCAAAACCAATAACATAACCATTACCAGTTGCCCAACCTGCACCTAATTTATTATTAATTCCATCATCTCTTGTTTCTAAATCAATTGCTATCTCGTCATATTGAGATAGATCTTTGTATTCCGATGGACAAGACCAAATATGTTTTTTTAAATTAAATGTTAATTGTAAACCTGTCATGCTGATGCCTTTTGATTAAGATAATAAACTCTTCTTTGAGAGCCATCATATTTTGCTAACCTTCGTTTCATTTTTTGATTCTCCTCGTATAGTTCTTCATTACGCTCAGTAAGCTTTTTAATTTTCGCTCCATATATTTTTCTATAGAGTAAGCTCCAATTTCTACCTACGCTTTTTTGCTTTATCATCTGTCAGTTTTTTTATTTCTAAATCACAATAATGTTTTATTTTTTCTAGATCCTGTATACCTGCCTTGTTTTTGTAACGACAAACATATTTAATTACATTGCCTTGAAAAAAAGATAAGTCGTTCTTTGAAATAAACTCATAAGGTTGTATATGAAACTCCTTGTAATGATTTCCCCCAACTTGTTTATCTTGTGGAAATGAATCTTCAAACATATCTTTATGTGTCATACTCCACACATCCCTTCACATTCATTATTAAATAAATCAGGACCATCATCGTTTTTAAACTTTACTTCATCTAAAGGTACACATTTTCTATGTACAAAGTTTTTTACTTTTGGATTATGCATACGCATCTTTTTATCAAATTCTACAGCAGATGCAAATTCTTTTGGTCTATTATTCTTCATATCTATCCAAAAATTATCATCATGAAAAGGACATCCAATACATGCTGATTTAACTGGTATTTTTAATTGTTTCCTTGTAAATATACAAGATAATCTTCACCAATAGGGTAATGATATTTATAATCAGTACTTAATAAATGTAAACTATCCCTCGCTCTTGTAACCCCTGTATACCAAACTTTCTTTTCATTTGATTTTTCATCATTGTTTTTATGTCTATAACTTGCAGGCCAATTAGCTTTTGAATAAAGTAATACATGATTAGCCTCATCTCCTTTAACAGAATGTATTGTATCTATTATAACATTAGGGTTACCATCCAGCTTATCTTGTTTATATCTTCTCAATAACCTTAAAAAGTAAATAACTTGTCTTGGTTTAAAGTTACGTCTAAGGATCCACCACCATTGTTTACTTTGATCTTCATCAGGTAGATCTAAGCCACACCATTCTTTTAAACCTTTAAAGTTATATCTCGTATAATCTGGTTGCTGCGACCAAAACTTATTGGTTCTATAATCAGAGCTAGTTACTTGTCTAATATATTTATACATAGCTTCAGCTTCTTTTTTCATAATCTCTTTACCATTAGAAATAGCTGTCCAGGCTTTAATAGCTACCCATTGATTCTGATCAAATGACTTACGGCCTTTGTTATCCGCAAAATATATTCCTGCATCTTTGGCTAATGCTTTTAGTTCATTAACTGTTGTGTGTATTCTTCCAAGTAAAAACCATTTACCATCATCTTTCTCAAAAGGTATTTCTTTAAAACTTAAATATCTTTTAACTGTTCCGTCTTTAACCAAAGGTTCAAATTCTTTATCTACACTATCAATTATTCCTTTTCTAACTATCTGTGAGAACTGGTGTATTGCAGTGCCAAATCTTCTAGTCTTACGTAATACTACTTTTCTTCCTGGAAAATACTTAGTAAAGTAATTTGTATCCGCACCATTCCATTGGTAAATAGCTTGGTCATCATCTCCAGCTAAATAAATTCTTTTTACATTCTCAGACATCTTATAAATCAAAGACCATTGTAATGGAGTAAAGTCCTGAGCTTCATCTAATATTAATACATCTAATGCTGGAAAATCTACTTCATGTAGAGCTCGTTCAATCATATCTGTAAAATCTAAAAAAGATTTATCACTTCCATTTTTCTTATAGTGTTTGTACGTGTCTATCTTTCTAGTAAACACATCAAGTGATTCTTTCTTCTGTGATTCTCTTTTGTAAATTAATATTGGATCCTCTAATAAGTTTCTTGATTTGTCATAAACACCTAAGGACCAATCAACATAAGTAAAATTATCTTGAGATAATCTATTATCAGATCTCTTAACAAAATTATTAGTTAATGCGTAATCAATCATGCAGTCTTTAGTATCAAATATCTCTTCCTCAAAATATCTTCTACAGTATGAGTGTAGTGTTCTAAATCTTGAGAATGATTGTGAATTTAAATTAGGGAAAGCCTCTAAAGCTCTTATCTTAGCCGTGTCCACTGCTTTATTAGTAAAAGATATAAAAGCAATCTTATCTGGATCAATACCTTGTTTAAGATATTTTTTAACAACTCTCTCAATTAAAGTCCAAGTCTTACCTGTTCCCGGAGGACCAAAGATTTTAATTGTTTTGTTGTGTATCTTTTTTTGTTTCTGGAGTCCTAAATTTTGCGTGGTATCCATCATCCATCTCACTAAGTTCTTCTTGGTTATTATTTTTTGGTTTTATTTTTTGGTGGTTAACAAAGTCAGGCATAGTTACATACCAGACGTTACGCTCGCCTTCAAAGAAATCATGCTTCTCACATTTAAGTAATCTAACTGCTTGGTTAACAGTGTTAAATGGAGTTTTACGTCTACCTAAAAAGTCTGCAAGTGTATTACGTTTGAAGTAACAAATGTTTACCTTACTATCTAATACTGTGTAGCCATCTTTAAGTTTAGTAAAATCATCTTGTTCAATCGTACTTTCAAAAAATATTTTAAGTGTATTATACTTCTCTTCCTCTACTGTATCTTCATATTTAAATGAAGTATTCTCTACAGCACTTTCTAATAAATGTTTCATTAATAACTCAAATGGACTAGGCCCCTTTTTAGGTCTAGGTAAAGTAAGCCAAAAGATTCTGTACTTAGCTAAACATACACGCCATGATTTCTCATCTTTAGTGTCTTCCGGTTTAAATGTAATATGTCTATCTCTAAAATCACACTCATATAAAATACCTTTTGAATCTTCTGTGTAAGTTAAATCTGTAAATTCATTTTTAATATCTGGCGCCTGAGCACCAATTCCAAGTTTTCTAAGCTTACAAGTTTCTTTATCACATATAGAGGATACAAACATATGTTTAGGTGGACAAAAGTATTCATAACCTTTTGTATGTACTGACTGCGCAGTTCCATCACTTTCAGTTCTTTTTAAAGCACCTTTAGGGTGGGTGGCAAATATTGTTTTTTGTCTTTCCCAAGCAATGTCTTTTAATTGTTTTACAGTAAGATTACCTTCTGCTTTTTTCATTTCAGTAACACAAACATTAAACAACATACTGTTTCTTTCTCCAGACCAGCCTTCTTGAATTACTTTTTGCACACAAGGTGGGTAGTCTCTCCAATCTGTTTCAGCATTGTACTCAGTTACTTTATAATTATAAAAATCTTTAGGGGTAATAGTTTTCTTTTTTGCTAATTCTAAAAAGCCACCTAACATTAGAGGTGTATTGCTATCATCAAACGCATACTCAACTGCAGCATTTGCATTAAAGTAAGGCATCCCTACTGCTTTATTAAGTGGAAATACTTCTTTAGATAAAAAGTATTCTTTGTTAATCTCTTCTAGTTTTTCTTTTACTTTTTGTTTGTCTGCCCAATCTGAAAAAAATATAAATAAATGTAATCCACCTGACTTAGATTTAACAGGCAGTAAGGGTAATTCAAAATCTTTAATAATGTCTACGTATTTTTTAGATGTGTATTCTTTGTAGTTAGCTGGATCAATATCTATGCAAGACCATTTAAGCTTGTCACCATCTTCCGGTCTTACCCCTATTTGTTTTTTACCATCCACATGACCCTTCCACAATTCTTCTGTGACTGGTTCGTGGATCGTGAGGTAATCAGCTTTTCTCTTACCCCGTTCATCCATCTCCCCCGTCAGAGAGATGGTGATGAACTGGGAAGAGTCACCTTCAAATAAATGAAGTAACTCTTTTTGCATTAGAACGGTGTACTTTGACTTTCAACCTGCTTAGTCTCAGCAGATCCATCTTTACCGAAGTCTACCTTACCAAAGATATCGCTTTTCTTAGCGGTCTCATAAAACGCTCTTGTCGACTCTAATGTGCCCGACAATTTTGGATCATCTAGATAGCTATCAAATTCGACAACCCAACCGTACCAAGAGTTTTGTGAGTTACTTTCTTTAGTGGTCTTTAGTCTATAGGCCGTTGCCCAAGACGGTGGAGTAAAGAAACCATTTTTACCTTTTAATCTACGACTCTGCATCATAGAGTTCCAGGTTTTACTCTTTTTCTTTTGAGTAGATTTCATAGAGATTAGTGCGGTCTCAACCGGTAAATAATCTTTATCCAAGATATATACAAAATGGTTCCCTGTATCTTCGATATAGTTTCCATTTTCTAATCTATCTTTACCATCATCGCCTCTACTTGTTTGAGACATGATTGCAAGATCATTGTGAATACCCACAGGTCTCCCCGGACTATCACCTCTATCTTTCCACTCATTGAAAGTGTTTATATATAAACACGGTACAACAATTAATCCGTCTTTTCCTTTGAAAAGATTTCCAGACGTCTCATTGTAGATGTCACCTTGTTTAGCAGATTCAATATACTTGCCATCTGAATCGTCAAGTACTGGTGAATTGCTATAAAGGATTTTTAAGATAGGGAGTTTAGTATCCCTTGCAGTCACGAACTCTTGTCCTTGTCCTGCTAACTCTTCCAAATTAAATTGCGTTGGAACACCCGCTTCTTTTTTCACAGCTACATTGTTAGCTGCATCGTTTGCTTTTTGCATGTTACTCCTTCATTGTTAGTTTGGTTCTTGTTGCTACATAAACACCGAATAAATCGGCAGGAACGTCTTTCCCTTTTTCAATTTGTTCTCTTACGAACGCCTTGAGAGTCATCGGTTCTACCTTTTCGGCTTGTTTAACATTATGCCCTTTATTTCGTAATTCGTCAACCAAAGATTTTGCTGAATTGTCCTCGTTACGACCAAAAGTTAATGTTACGTTGTTTTTGATTAGATCTCCAAATTGATTTTCTCGGAGCCAATCAAAAGCTTCCTCTGTTCTGGATGCAGGTATTCTCGCACCATAGTATGGTTTAATCTCTACTGAGGAACCATCCGTAAGTTTGATTTGTGCTACACCAGCTTTTTGCATTAAGTTAGGGATATCCGATTCGGAAAGCTTCAACTCTTCTTCTTTTTTCTTTTTTAGTTTATCTTCTAGCGTTGATACTTCCTTCTGAATGTCCAATAGCTTATTACATAGTTCAGCAATGTCTGACGACATGCTTGTATCGATAGTTATGTTTTTCGATAGTTGTTCTAAGTCCATAATGACCTCCTTGAGTACCATGTAAATTAATGATTTGACACTGTCAATAAAAAAATATATTTATTTTTAAAAATACATTAAATTGTATTAAAAAAGAAACATGAAAAAATTTGAATATAAAACTGAACCTTTTGATCATCAACGTACAGCATTGAAACAAGGTGCCAAGTGGGGAGCTTATGCTTACTTCATGGAGATGGGTACAGGCAAAACTAAAGTTGCCATAGACAATGCAAATTATTTATTTTCTACAGATTCTATTACACACGTCATGGTTGTTGCACCTAATTCAGTTTATAGAAATTGGATTAAAGAAATAGATATTCATTCACATACTGATTACACAATAAGTGTACACAAAGATAAAAAAACTTATGGTAAAGGTAAAATACAATGGTTCTTAATTAATGTTGAAGCATTGAGTCACAAAAGTGGAGTAGACGTAATATCAAAATTAATTAACCGTCATGGTCAGAAGATGATGTGGATTCTAGATGAATCCACGACAATAAAAAACAAAACAGCAAAAAGAACAAGAAACATTTGTAAACTAGGGAAACAAGTAGCATACAAACGTATCCTAACAGGCTCACCAATAACAAAATCTCCATTAGATTTATATACACAATGCGAGTTCCTAAGTCCAGATCTTTTAGGTTTTACTTCTTATTTTACATTTAGAGCTAGATATGCAGTGATGCAACAGATTGAAATGGGTGGTAAACAAATGCTCTTCCCTAAATATTATACTAATCTTGAGGAGCTTGGTGAAAAATTAAAACTATTTTCATACAGGGTACAGAAAAAAGATTGTTTAGATTTACCTGATAAATTATATCAAACTAGAAAAATACAACTAACTGTTAAACAAACAGAAATTTATAATAGATTAAAAAAGTTTGCTTATGCAATAATTAATAAAGATGAAGTTAGTTTTGCAAATAAACTTACGGAGATATTAAGACTGCACCAGGTCACAAACGGTTTTGTTAACGCAGATGATGGTACTGTAAACGTGTTTGAAGATTGTCCTAAAATTAAAGAGTTATTAAATATTGCAGAAGAATCAGAAGGTAAGTTTATAATCTGGGCTAACTATGTACAGAATATTAAAACTATTATTAAAAAATTAAAAGATAAGTATGGTCCTAGATCAGTTGTTGAGATCTTCGGTGAAGTATCGACAGAAGATAGACAAGAAGCCGTTAGAAGATTTCAGGAAGATCCAGAATGTCGTTTCTTTGTAGGTAACCCATCGACAGGGGGTTACGGTCTTACTCTTACGGCAGCTTCTTATGTAGTTTATTTTAGTAACTCATATAATCTTGAGGTTCGTGAACAATCGGAAGATAGAGCTCATCGAATTGGACAAGATAAAAACGTAACTTATATAGATTTAATTGCAGAGAACACTATTGATGAATTTATTGTAGGTGCCTTAGATAAGAAAATGAAACTTTCCGCACAAACTTTAGGTGAAGAAGTTAAGAAGTGGATAAAGTAGAGTAATACTGTTCAACCCTTTTAAACCATTTATCTTCATACTCAGATAATTTAGATTGATCCATTTTAAAACCTTGGAATAACAAATCTTTAGTACAGATAGCTATAAAACCTTGTAAGATCTCGCCATGTTGTTTCTTGTGGGCTAAGCTGTAGGCTGCAATTTGATAATAATAATCAATTATATACTCTTCTCTTTTAGGTTTATTTGATTGTTTGAAATCTATTATTGATGGTTTTCCATCATATATAGCTACTAAATCTGTAGATCCAGCCCACTGATCTTCATAGGCTAAGTTAACCTCACTGCCAAACACCTTCGTTAAGGGCCCTAAGCCGTCTTCTATTAAGCGATGAGCCATTAATCGGGCCTGGGCACCCTTTTTTGATAGATTAAAATACCCTTTACCGTTTATATATTGTTCTAGCACATAGTGCATTTCTGTACCCCTAGTAGAGGCGTCAATCATGACCCGTTGAGCTTCTTGGTGTCCTACTCTTTCTCTCCAGGCGTCTAAAGATGCTTTCTTTTCTGGGCTTTGAGTAGCGTTTAATATGGTTGTAACTGAAGGGACTTTCTTTTCGCCTACTTTGTAGGTCCGTGGTCCGTTGTCATCGTCTCTAAAATAATTGCCGTAAGAATATTTATTCTCCCAAACAAAGTCTGTAATAGTAAATTTTTGTTCGTCTCTGATTATTTTCATATGTAGTTAATACTACATATGGTTAGAAAGTACAGCTAAAAGTATAGCTCCTAAACCCCCTATAATAAACTTCTCTAGTCTATTAATACGAGTTTCTATCTTTTCAATTTTTTCGAATGTTTGTTTTTGCATTAATCTGCAGATCTTTTCATGGTATTCAATTTTATCTAATGCAGACTTCTTAGTCATTATTGTTGTCCTCTGTTTGCTATAGCTTGTCCTAATGGATCGTTTGGAAATAGACTTTGAAATTGCTGTGTATTAACTGGTTGTGTATTTTGAACAGGTTGAACCGGTTGTACAGGTTGTTGTGATAGATATTTTGGATCAACTAAACCTTGGTACGAAGGTGCTTGTCCTGAATTTTGTGGCATATAATTAGCTATTGCAGTTGCTGTTTGGCCACCCTTATCAGAGCCTTCTAAGAAATTTACTCCTCCAATATCTTCTGCTTGTGAACTTTTGTTTACAACATTTATCTCTGGAAATAAATCATTTCTTAATTTAGGGTTAAAGGCACTAGTACTAAAACCAAATGCAGGTACTTTAATGTTTTTATTAATTAAATAGTCTGTAACTTCTTCAAAGTTAATCTTCTTAGGGTCTATATCAGGAAAATCTTTATCTTCATCTGCGGCCCAATTAAGTAATTTAAACATAGACTTAGGCATATTAGTCGGGCTTATTGTTTTACCTAACTTATCAAATCTCTCCATGTCTGTATAAACATCTAATAATAATTTTACCGATTTAGGATTAGATAATAAATAACCACCACCCCCTAAAAGTAATGCAAAAGGTATCGCTGCAGCAATAGTACCACCACCTGCAATAAATGCCCCAGCTGCTCCAGCCGCTCCACCAGAAAGAATAATTCTTCTCATAATAAATTGTTGTGAGTCTGAAATTAATTTACCGTACTCTTTATCTAGAATATCAATCATTTGTCTTAAATCATTTGCTGCGGCCTTTCCTGAAGCTCCTCCGCCATACATTTCAGTCCATTTAGCCATTGAAGCTTCTTTACTAGCTTCATCTGTATAACCCATAGCTTCTCTAAATTTTTTAATATTAAAGTTCCCAGCTTCCCCGGCTTTAATTCTTAAATCAGTTACATCCACTTCACCAATTTTATATTTTTGTGCAATCACAGGATCTATTCTTGTAACTTGTTCTAATTCTTTTGTTCCCGCTGTATCAAATATCTCATCGTAATTTTTATAGTTTACAGCACCTACTCTTTCTGCATCCGCTAATCTGTCGGCTATAGTTTTTCCAGCAAGATTAGGTTGTTTTTCAAATGATTTCATAAATGAATCCCAAATGTATCTTGATCTTGCTCTATTAAATAACTCATTACCTTCTTTAAAGTTAGGGTTGTTTGCACCAAATAAAAATCTTAATTCTTTAATACCATCAGCTGAACCTTTAGAAAATTCTTGACTCAAAACTTTATTCCACATTTGGTCACCAGATACTTTAACCGGTAAATTATTTAACATTCCTTTTACAGAAAAAATATTAGCTGAGCTATTTACAATTTTTCTTGCAGTAGGTTTATTAAAAGCCCCTACAATTGTACTAAAATATCTATTAGCAGATTCTAGTTGTACACCAAAATCACCCATACCTTTTTGTATTTTCATAGCAAATTCATCAGCAGCTTCTTTTCCTGTTGAGTTTAAAAGGTCATCATATTGTTGTTTGAAATTTGCACTTGCTAAATAACCTTGAATATTATTTGGATCAGCTACTTTGTTAAAGTCTTCCTTAAAACCAGTTCTTAAAGAATATGCTATTTGAGAGGGGTCTCTCATTCTAGTTATAGCTAAATTACCTGTTAATACTTTCATTAACCCTTGATATTCTCTTGGTGTTATTTGATCATCAATAGATCTAATTTTACTTATAACTTCTATAAGAGAATCATCGAAACCAGATTCTTTCATTTTTGTAGCTGTGTACTCTGTAATACCTCTATCATCAGTTGATTTACCTAAAAAAGAGTCAGGCAAAGTTTCTTCAAACCTTTTCATAAAGTCAGAAGCTACTTGTTTAACTTTAGTAGTAGGTATAAATTTAGGATTGTTCATACCATCCGCTATTGTATCCACCATTTTAAACTGTGTTTGAATAGTTTTATTATAATCTAAAAAGTTTTTTTGCATTGCTGGTAAGAATTGATACTGCAACATACCTACTTGTTCTAAGGGTGCTTTAGCTATCACTTCATCTAAAAATCTTGTAAATAATTGTTTTTCAACTGCTGCTCTTTGTTTTTTTGCAAAGATATTAGCAAATGGAAATACACCAAACACTTTTTCAAAGCCTTGTACAATTTTACCACCAAACTTTTCTGTTTGTGCTACAGTTGATGCACTCAATTTTATTCCTCTTGTTTGAGCTGCTTCCGTTAGCGCTTTAGATTCTTTACCTAAACCTAAAATACCTTTAGTTCCTTTTAATGTTGCACCTAATATAGGAGCTAAAGAAGATCCTGCTAAATTAAAAAAAGCTGCATTACGCATTGCTTCTACAGAATGAAGTAACACTTGTTGAGCATAAGGTAATTTTTTAACATCATTATCTGAAATCTCACCTAAATCATTATTAGCTGCTACATTAAAATCAGTTGCAACATTAGCCATGTCATATAAAACTGAACCTGCTCCTGCGCCCCCTGCACCTGCTAATTGAGATTTTGCTTCCGTAATTAATAATTGTGAAGGTGCTTTTGATACTGTTCTAAAACCATCAGCAACTCTTCCAAATGCTCTTGCAACACTACCTAACATTTTAAAGTTTTTTACAACTGGTAATTTGCCTAAAGCTTTTTCGTATTTGTCAAAATTTATAGACGCTGCTCTTAGTTTGTCTGCTGCATAAGTAGCACTTGGGTCTTTAGTAAATGCACTAACTATTTTAGGCATGTCGTTAAGGTAAACAGCTCCACTACCTGCTACGTCTCCTATTAATTCTAAATCAGATCTTTCAACACCTTCACCTGTAAACGGAAAGATACCTTCTGTTGCTGTTTTAAAGGGATCTGCTTTTTTAGTTTTTTCTCTTGCTATTAATTTTGCACCAAGATTTCTTTCTTTTTCTACTTCAGCTACATTTGTGTAACCTTTAAGTTGGCCAGATTCTAAAGCTAAATCAACTGCTGCTCTTTGATCGTTGTTTAACGCTGAAGGATCAAATGTTTTTTCATCTAATCTTTGTTGTAATTCTTGTAGTGTAGCCATTACTGAATACTCCCAAGTACGTCCTCTTGGTTTGCTTGTACGTTTGCAGTAGCTTGCGCACTATTTCTATCTGCATAAATTTTTCTAATATAAGGCATTTGTGTGAAACTTAATAAGAAATCTTCATTACCACCGGCTTCCATGTAGTTTTTAGATAGTCTTAAAAACTGTGCTTCTAAGTCTTTAGATAAATTTCTGTAAGATGATCTAACTTCTTTTTCACCTGTAAATACACCCATAATTCTTGTAGCTTGTTCCGCATCTTGTACGTCAGCTCTCGTTAATCTATCTTCAGTTTTGTTAGCGTTTGCAAGAATATATTTCATTCTAACTTCAATTAGTCTTGCTCTTGTAATATTATCTAATTCACCGTCAGTTGTTTTAGCTCCATCAGTAACTGATCTTATTTCTTTTTTATAGTCATCTACAACTTTCTGTGTATCTTTTCTTTCTTTTTCAGTACTTGCTACAACATTTCCAGCGTCATCTAATTTATCTGCTGTAATTAAATCAACTATTTCAGCATCAGCGTTTGTACTTGCAGTTCCAATGTCCCCAATACCTGCTAATTCAAATACATCTCCTATAGCTCCTGTAACTTTTTCAAAACCTAATTTACCTTTAGCAGTTAAACCAAATGCTTCTTTAGGTAACGAGTCTACTATTTGAGTAAATTTAAAACCTTGTTCAATACTAGATAATTGTTTTCTCATTTTATCTAATCTTGCAGGTGATTTTTTAACTGTTGTATATTCTGTATACTTCATTGGAACAGCTTGTGTTCCCGTCCCATCTGCAGTTGGTACAAACATAATATCTAAACCTGTTTCTTTATCTATTCCTTTTTCTACTGTTCTTGCACCAAAAGGTAAACTTGGATCTCTGATAACAACTGTTTGTCTTGTTTTATCTGCTTTGATTACTCCAGCTGTCTTTTGTTTTTCTTTTGCTTTTAAAAACGATACTGCTAAATCTTTTCTTCTATCTTGTTCTTTACTAAATAAAGCTAAGGCTGTATCAGCAACCCCTCCACCTGATTGTCCTGCAACATCTAAAAACCCTCTAACACCATCTCTAGAAGTTTTACCTGACATTAAACCTGTAGCAAACTTCATAAGTAAAAGATTACTTGTTTGATCATTACCACCAGTTAAGTTTGTAATTCTATCGTAGAATGCATTAAATTCATCAGCATCTTTACTAGCTGCCATTTTCTTTTTAATAAGGGCACCTTTCTTAGCGTTATCCTCTTGTTGCTTAGCCATAAACTGTATCTCATCTTCATCTAAATCTGTTACTCTTGAAACTTTTGGTAACTCTGCTTCATTAGTTATATTAGCCCCGCCTGTTACATTTTTATCAAATGTAAACACATCCGCTATTTGATCTGCTGTAGCTGTAGGTGTTGTTTCCCCTGTTTGCTCATTTTTATAAGCTTCATCTAATTTCATTTGTGCAATTTTTTTGTAACTTGGTGATCCAATAATTACTTCTTGTCCATCAATAACCGTAGGTTTACCAAGATTGTTTTTATCTTGCTCTACACTTCTTAATACATCTTTTACTGTAAATGGAACTGGTTCACCTAAAACTTTTTCTTCTGCTGGTGCTTCATCCCCTAAAACTAAACCTGTCCCAATACCTCCTAGACCTACTGCTGTAGTTCCTTTTGGTATTCTTTTTGTAAATTCTTTTCCTGTTGATTGCATTGCTGCTGATGTTTGTGGAAACTTACTTTTTAATGTTCTTTGTGCACCTGTAAGTCTTAAACCTCTTGCTGCTAATGGTGTACCTAAAGCTAACTGACCTATACCTGAAGCAATTTGACCAAAGTCTCCCTCTCTACTACCTGTTACGATATCTCCAACACCTTCTCCACCAAGTAAAACACCTGTACCAAGTTCCGTAGATCCTGTAGCTCCTGGAAACTTTTTAGCTCCTCTAGCCATTAAACCTTGTAACCCTGTACCTGATGTTCCTGTTCCTAAACCTGCACCTGAAGAACCTAAAGCTTTTTGATAACCCATTTTAGCACCTGATGCTGCACGAGCTGCTCTAATACCTTTAAGAGTTCTGTAACCTTTAGCCGCTGCGGGACCTACTCTTGCAAGAGTAGCGCCTATTCCCATCAATGCTGGTGGAATAAATAAAGGCATGTGTTATCTCCTATTTGCCATGTTATAGGCAGCATATGCACCTATTCCTGTACCTGCTGCTTGCGCTAATGGATTAGTTCCTGGTGCCGTGGTCGCTGTAACGGCAGACTGCGATGTTGGCATATTAGTCATGATTCCTTTTAAGAACTCTAGTCTTTGGTAAGGCTCATAAGATTGTGCCATTGTACTTGCTCTTGATGCATCTAATGCTTGCTGTCCTAACTGTTGTTGTACTCCACCGGCTTGTAATAGACTAGCAATATCTGCTTGTTGCATTGCTTGTTGTTGACCACCTAAAGCTCCTAATAATTGACCTGCTTGTTGTTGTAAACCTTGTTGTTGCATCCCTGCACCTAGCGCAGTGTTAAATCCTCCAGCCATTGATTGACCAATGTTTGCTTGAGTTGCTCTTTGTAATTCTGCTTGTTGCACACCTTCACGGCCTCCACCAAACGCTCCTGCATTAACTGCATTAGCTGATAGTTGATTTTGTGCCATTTGACCTTGTCTACCAATTTCATCTGTCACGTATGATTGATAAGGATTTAAAAATTGATTAATGTTAGGTCCTGCTGTTGATTGTAGTACTGAACCTATTCCTGCAGCTGTAGTAGGTGCTCCAACACCTGTTGTACCTGCTTGTTGAAAACCTGTTTGTTGTAAACCACTAGGTCCTGCAACTTGAAAACCTGGAATACCTACCGGAGTAGATGCAAGTTTTGCTGCCTGATCATAAAGAGCAAGCTTTCTGCTTTCTACTTCTGGTGCTTCTCTAGCTATTGATACTTGTGTCCCTGAAGAGGATCCACCGCCACCGCCGCCGCCGCCAAATATAAAACTCATATTATTTTAACTCCTTTGTGTATAAATATCTTTTTACTTGCCATTGTTTACCTTTTAAAAACTGTTGCCAACCCGGTCTTGCATGCACTGCTATCTTTTTGCA
>Ga0222630_1000040_pt1 | contig 58277 bp, 42 predicted proteins | sample AntAcemetagenom3_FD_179842 | JGI IMG/M metagenome (GOLD analysis project Ga0222630, IMG submission 179842) | Saline water microbial communities from Ace Lake, Antarctica - #3 | ecosystem: Environmental > Aquatic > Non-marine Saline and Alkaline > Saline | place: Antarctica: Ace Lake | collected...
CTGTGAAACGAAGCGTGTGTCGGGGTGTGGTAAACAGAGGCACAGAGGGTCAGCGAGGGTGGTGATGACGAGAAGAGGCAGGACGAGAACGCGAACGCGAACGAGAATGAGGACGAAAACGAAAACAACAGATCGTGGTCAACACGCACCTCGATCCAACGCGCGCGCTGGGCCTTGAAGCAGAACCCCGGCTCGGGGACGACCATCACCGTTCGGGGTGGGGGGGGCATCTCGACGCGGGAACCGCGCGACCGAACGCGCGACGCGGGTGCGGAAACGAATGGTCAACGGAGTCCGACCGGAGGTTTGGGAAAACTCGAGTGCCGACATTCAATGATTTTGAACGTTTTTCTCGGAAGCCACGGCGCACAACGACGCGCACACGACACCCACACGTATCGCGATGTTCGCCGACGCTGTGCGCGGTGTGAATACTCGCGCGCAAAAGAGAAAGCGCGAGCGCAATACTAACGCGGGCGATGCCATCCCGGGCCTTCTCAACGACATTGTCGTCGCGCACGTTCTCAGATCTGAGCATTTCGACGACCCCGCCGATCTCGCACGGCTCCCAGCGGTGAGCCGCACGATGCGAGACGCGGTGGCGGCGACGGGGCTTCAGTTTGAGGAGCTTTGTGAATATGACGCCGTAGAGCTCGGATGTTTAAGCGCGCTGCAGCGCCGGCAACGGCGAGGTCTCCTGTCGCGTCAAGAACGCCTTTGTGAGGCAGCGGCGAGGAGCGGACAGCTCGAAGAGTTGAAGGTGCTGCGCGAGAACGGCACACCGTGGAGCGTAAGCACGTGTTGGGCGGCTGCAAGGGGCGGACACCTCGAGGTGCTGCAATAGTTGCACGCGAACGGCTGCCCGTGGGACAAATACACATGCTCGTCGGCGGCGGCGGGCGGGCACCTCGAGGTGCTGCAGTGGTTGCGCGCGAGCGGCTGCCCGTGGGACGAGCGGACGCGCACGCTTGCGGCGGGGGGCGGGCATCTCGAATTGCTGCAGTGGGCGCGCGAAAACGGATGCCCGTGGAATCGAAATGAGCGCGTAATGATGGCGAATATAGGCGGGCACCTGGATTTGGTGAAGGCACTCAAGGATGGCTGGCTGCTGAGCGATGTCTCCGATGACTCCGAGGAAGATTCCGAGGAGGATTCTGACAGGTACGAATGAAACACGAAACGTTGGTTGATGTAAAACCTCGCACCTTCAAAACTCCTCCGCTTATCGCCCCGGTAACCTTTTCTGTCGAATCTCCTCAAGCTCCAGCGCCAGCCCGTTCGCTCGGTGCGTCGCGTCTTCCAGCGCCGTGGCGCAGTCCCCCGTCGCGACGGCGTTCGCGCCGGCGCTCACTTTCTTGACGTACGTGGAGATTATTTCGATTCGGTCGCGCGGCGTGACGAAGATGCCTTCCCGTCGCGTTTCCGCGTTTTCCATCTCCCGCAGCGTCTCGTCCCCACTGATCATCTCCCCGAAAACCGTGTACCTGTTGTCCAAGTGAGGGGCGTTGCCTAGCAGAATGCTGAACGACGAGCTCCCTGAGTTCGGGTCGTCGTACCGGCCCATACTCAAAGTTCCTCGGCGATGCACGACTCTGGTTTGGAACTCGCCAGGCACGGTGTCCCTTGCGATTTCTGACTGGTACGTGTCCAACAACGCGCGCCTGCCACCAACCACGTCCGCTACTTGCGCCACGAACCCTTTGTCCACTCTGAAGAAGTGATTCGTGTCGTACGCGCCTCGCTTGAACAGCTCCAGGATGTGTTGCGCCGTCACTGGCGCGACGTTCCGGTAAAACGCGAGCTCGATGTTCCCTAAGGAGGTATGAAGAACCACGCGCTCATCTAGCAATTCCTGCGCCCGCGTCGCGTGGGGGAAGCACACTGCGAGAACCAGGAAAACGGCGAGGCGGGCGACGACACGCATCCTTGCGCGACAGTGAAGTGACAGGACTGGACAGCGCGCCAGTGAAGTGACTGACACCTCGATCTGACACCTCGAATTGTCGTCGGGAAAAATCACGTTGTCCGACGAGTCTGTCGCGTATCGCATTCAGTCGTCGGGGCGCCGCGTGAGGACGCGGGACCGTTCGTCCGCGGCGGCGGCGACGACGAACGCGACGTGGAGTAGCAAGTGAGGTGCCGCGCCAGGCGAAGCGACTGCGGCGGTTCATCTCTGCACTCGGTGGTCATGTTGGACACGGCACCCGTGGTGAACCGCGGTTTTTGCGTGGTGCTTGACGTGGAACCCACCCCCACCACGTTGGAGGCGCCACCCGCGGTGTCCGCGTCGTTACACCCGGACCACGAGTTCGGTACGTACGACTCTGTTAGCGGTCTTACGCACCGGCGTTTACGCCCGAGCGACATGCACGAGTGCGTCACTTTGCACCGGTCGCTTTTCCCCATCGAGTACGAACAACGATTTTACGAAGCCGCGACACACGAACACGAAAACGTGTTGACAGTAGGCGCGTTTCAGGAAAGCACACAGCATCATGCTTACCTTGATGAACCCCACCCGCAATTGAACTCTCAAGTAAACTCTCGAATGATAGCCGTGGTGACCGCGCGCGTGCAGAATCGGTGCGACACCGAGGACGACGCGGTCGGGAGGTTTCTGCGACGCGACACAAAGTGGGCCGCCGGGCGCGTTTGCGCGTGTTGGCGGCGCGCGCGGTCGCGACTCGCGAATCGTCTGTTCACGAACGGTTCCGTAACAAGTACGGACGGACGTGGTCACACAACAAGTCACACCGCTTTTGGAGGGTCACGCGCGAGCGCCCGCGATGGAAAAGACAACTACACGCCGTACTTGTACATCCTCACCGTCGGCGTGGACCGGGCGTGGCGCAGGCGAGGGCTGGCGGGCGCGCTTCTTGAAGCGATCTGCGCGCGCGCCGCGCGGGACGCCGGGTGTGTTGTGGTGTACCTGCACGTCATCGCGCACGACGTCGGCGCGCTTTCGTTGTACACGAGTTTGGGTTTCACCAAAGTAGGGACGCACTGTGATTTCTACACCCTGGACCCCGGGCAAGGACCGGTGCCCAGCAAAACGCGCTACGACGCGGCTTTGCTGGCGCGGGCGTGCGTTTTGGAAGCGACGACCACCGGTAGCGACAAACGCTTCGCATCCGAATCAATCAAATCAGGCGGGAAGAACCGAATAACCTCGCCACTCGGGGGATGGGCGCGGCGATGGGATCTCGTGTGTGCCTCTGTGATCAACTCTTTGTGCGGCGGGCGAAGAGGGCCAACCGGAGGGCGGCGGAACAACGCGCGCCGCAGGATCGACTGGGGAAACGACGCGGCGCACAAGTCGTAGCGCTTCGTTTCAATAAACGCTTTGTTTACAAATTAACACGCACGCGGCGGGTTATTCCACACCGCCTGCGCCAAGACGAGCTAACACATACTATACTGCGATTGCGATCCAGTGTACCACAAGAGATCAATTATTAATCGCGTCCGCGGAACCCGCCGCCTCCGCGGAACTCACCGCCGCCGCCCCGGCCTCGTCCACCGCCCGGGTTCGAAGCCGCCTGTTCCTTCTCTGCAAGTGCCTGCGCCGCGGTCCGAGGCTTGCCCCCCTTTTTCTTTCGCGGCGTGGACTGCTTGCGCTTCTTGATGTCCTGCACGTTCTCGAAGTACCGACGGCGTCGGGTCTATTGTGGGGTGGGAGGGGGAGGTGAGCGAAAATGAGGAACGCAAATGCGTCGCGAATTCGCGATTGCGTTTTTGCCGAGCCCAGCGCACTTCGGGTTTTTAGGGTTAAGGCAATTGGGTGGCCGGCGCTTGGTCGTGGGTGGCGCGACGTCCACCACCAGCCCCAGGGGAGAGCTAAACCCTTTTCCGCGTAACGCGTTGAGCCGCGACCGGGGGTTTTCAAACCCCCAAACCTGTCGCCGCATCGTCTCCGTCGGGCACTACGTACCTCGTTGATGTGCCCGGAGTTCATCACCGCGCGCCTGAACCTGCGAATGGCGGACTCGCCGTTCTCGTTCTCGCCGACGGTGACCTGGATTTTTGGGGTTTTGGAGGTAAGGGATGGTCAGGACACGGAAGTGATGGTTTGAGCGTTGTGTACACTAGGCAACTGAGACCTCGAGCTCGGTCGCGAGGAGTCGCACGCGTGGAACCAGGCGTAGTAGATGAGCTCGACGACCACGTCACGGCACCACAAAAAAAAGCGTTCGAGTGTCCCTCCATGCCATGCCGGAGAACGCGTCCTTTGACGGGCCAGTCACGCACCTCCGCCTGGAACGAGCCCTTGAAGGCGAACATGTTGCCGAACGCGGCGAGGACGCCAGCCATGATTACTGTCGACGGACCGCGTGCGGTGTCGCGGACGGTTTTGGCGCGCGCCGAGGCGGACCGATGGAAACCTATCCATTAGAAACGTAAACAACCCGCGTGTGCGGGTTAGCTTTGTTGACCGGCCTGGAATGTGAATCCTCACATTCGTTCCCGCGGCGTCGGGTGTGCCCGTGCGGGTGCGATGACGCGCTTCGGGCGAAGCACGGTGGGTTCTGATATGTTCGCCACGCACGATGCGGTTCGGGAAGAGGCGTTTATTGACGACTTCGCGTCTGCAACAGCGCGTTGTACTCTTGCGACGTACGATGCCAATTTCGAGACGTACCGCGCAATCGAGGAGGCGCTTTTACGCGACGCAGCGCGGGGAACCGGAACCGGAAAAGGCCATGTGGTTTCCTTGACCACGACTACCCCGGCACCGCGAATCGCGGCGCGCGTGGTGCTAGCGCTCGGTGCGAACCGGGACGCTGTGCAACGGCACTGCGCTCGTTTGTCCACGGAGTACGGATTCGTCCATCTTTCCGCCTCTGTGTTGACACGCGAGTTCGTGAAAAACGAAACCAAAGGCGTGCCTGTTTTCCACCGGTGGGACGAAGTTCTGCGACGAAACGAATGGGTGTTCGGTACGGACCTCACGTTGCGGCTGTTGCGTGACGCGATGCAAATGCACCGCGGAGGGGGGGACGTGAAGTTCCTGATCGACTGGTTCCCCGCGAATCTGGACCAAGCGAAGGAATTCGCAACGAAAATAGCCCCCGTGGATTTCGCGCTCTTCTTCGACGTCGAGCCTTCGCCTGAAACCGGGATATCTACCGGTCCGGATGACCCTGGGGACTCGGAACGCAAGCTGTACGAACAATTCCAGGAGAAACACGCAGCGGTGCTTAACATGTACAAATCGAACGGGATGGTGCATCATCTGCGGTCGCCGAGCGACCAAGTGCACGTGACGCTGCAAACAAACCGGAGCGCCACAAACGGACCGGTGCCTCGCGGGTTCTGGGAAAAGGAAAAAGTCCCAAGAGACGCGTGGACAAGGAAAGATAGGAGCGACTGGGTGTTCCACGACCCGTCAAAAGGCGTGGTCACGGTGAAGCTGGATTACGAACACGAAAACACGTACGCGGCGCTGCAAAAAACGATGCGGGCGGAACGGTGCGAACCGGCGGACGCGTTTGTTTTGGAAAACGGACGTTTCAGTTTTGGTGCGTTCGGCGCAAACGACGGCGCGAATTTGGATGCACGGGACCAGGAGACACGGGCACGAAACGCGGTGACTCAGCTGCAGCTCGCCGCGTCGTTCAAACTCGGTCAAGCCGCGCTGGAGGAAACCATAGGAAGGCGCGTGGACCGGCTGATTGAAGCGGCGAGGCATTAGACGAGGCTCGAGGAGAGAGAATTATGTAGTCTATGTATTCTTTGATGGAGAGAACGTGTATTGAACAAACAGATGTCCTCTCCCGGCAGTAAAACTGCTCTCTCTGCGCATCGGTGCCTGGAAACAGGTCACGCGCAAAAATCCGCTCTTTCCGGAACCCGCGGAGCGGCGAGAACCGAAACGCGACGACTGCGTTTCACTCCGGGTGTACGACCCGGAGAAAAAGGCCAGTGGAACCTTTGGGTGTCAAAACATAATCAGTCCTGACTTCTTGATGGGCCCTCCTGCCGCGTTTCCTGGTGTGGGAGACGCGGCAGGGGGACCCGTGGGTGGTGTGGTGTGGGTGGTGTGGTGTGTTGGTGCCCTCGGAAGGTTAAAAAAGTTGTCCGAGGGCGAAACGCGGGGCGTCGCTTTGCGTTGGGACGAGAAATCGATTCCGAAATCGTCGCGCGAATGGGAACCTTCAAAAAGTGGTCCGTGTCCAAGCGCGTTTTTTGTCCAAACAAAGCCGCCCGCCGTGCGCGTTTCCGTGCGTTTCGTTGTCTTCGCGTTACCGGGAACGTGTTCTTTGCGTTCCCATACGGAATCGAAACGTGTCTTGTTCTTGTGTGTGTGGCGGTAGCGCCTTTTTGCCGAATAAAGATTTGGCGTGATTCGGCGACGCCACAAAAACGGTGTGGAGGTTCCCTCCAACCGAGCGTCTCACGCGCTCTCCAGTTTGCGCAACAGCGACTGGAACTCCGTGGAGCCGGCCGATTGCTGTGTGGGTACGTTTCGCATGGACAGCACCTTGGCGCTTCGGTCAAGGGCCGCGGCTGCGGAGGAGGGCGCGTCGACGGAGGCCCCGCCGATCGCCATCGCGGCGAGCATCGCCGGGGTCAAAAGAAGCCCGCGCGCGGGTGACTTCGAAAAAGTCGCGCTTGGCACCGCCGCGGTAGCGACGGGTACGGGTCTTGCGACGGGCGCGGCGGCTGGCGGCTGGGCAACCGCCGGCGCCGAGACAACAGGAACAGACACCTGCGGAGTTATGTTCAGCATCGCCATGAGGTCAGGCGCGGAGGCTTCCATTGGCACCGCGGCCGGGGCCAGGCGGGTTTGCCCGAGCATGGCCATGATGTCGGCGCCGTCGACGGGCGAAGCTTTTGCCGGTGTTGCCGCCGTCGGCGCGCCGAGGCCCATCATGAACGCAGGCACGGGAAGATTGTCCGGGGCTGGTGAGTTTTGAAAACTCCCGCCAGCCCATCGCTCCGTCGCCGTGGGTGGGGGAGGCCCGTCGCTCGCGGTCTCCAGTCGCGCCGCTTTCGCCGCTTTCGTCTTCGCCGCCTTCGTCGCATCAGGTTGCTGCACTTCGTACGTGAACCCGTTTGTCAGGGTGATGGGAGCCGGGGGAAGGGTGGCCTTCTTCCCCTCGGAAGGAGGCCTTCTCGCCTTCTTGGTCTTTTTCGCGGGAGCCGGGCCGGCAACCGCGACCGGCGTGGGGGGGGCGGGGGCGTGGCCGTTGAGCATGGCCAAAATGTCCGCGCCCGCGGTGTCGGAGGCAGCCTGGGGCGGGGGCTGCACCGAGACGTTGCCGCGTGCGCCGGGCGGCCTTGGTTTCGACGAAACCGGCGCGGTCTCGCCTCCGTCAAAGTACGGCACGAGGTCTCGCCCAAACCCGGGCATGGGCGTTGTTCCACCCATGTTGTACGCCTGCTGCGACGCCGAAACAAGGGCGTCGACCATCAGGTCACCCTCGCCTCGGAAAGACTTCGCCATCGCCGCTTCCGGGGCCGTCGCACCGTAGGATTGTCTCTCCACCTCCGCACACAGTTTTCGCGGCTCGTTTTTTCCCGAGATCTCTCGCTCGTCTCTCGCTTACGTGCTTCACACGCGAGCGTCGTGTCGTATCCTCGTCCAACGAGTTTATACGTTTCCTGTCACACGTCCGGCGACGCGCACACGCGGTTCCACCGTCGCACTCGACAAGCCGTGTGTCTCTAGTTATGGCGGTCGTGGAGTGGCTAATTATGCATTTGCTGAGCTGACGGGGCGGTATCGACAATTCAGAGAAATCCATTCGCAGCGGTGAACGACAAGAAACTAGAGTGCCTACTTCGTCACAGTCGATGGCGTCCCTGGTGCTCCCGTCCCCGAGCGTGGCACGTCCGCTGCCTCGTCGCCGCGCTGAGCGCGTCGCGTCGATCGGCCACCGTTGTCGATGCGAGACGCGCATCCGCGCTCGCGCGGCCACCGAGTCACCGCGCGCGGGTCACAACGACGACGACGCCTCGCAAGTTTTCACACGACGTGCCTCCCTGGTGGGCGCCGCGCTGGTCGCGTCGACGTCGTCTTCCGTGAGCGCCTTTGAGGTCGCAGACCTCCCCCGGATCACGCACCGGGTGTTTCTCGATATCGGGAACTGTCCCTCCATCGTCCGGGCGGACCGGGCGTTCGGGGGCGCGGGGGGTTTGTGTTCGGAACCGGAGGTTGTTGGCCGCATCGAGATTGGGTTGTACGGAGAGCTCGTGCCGAACGTGGTGGAAAACTTCCTGGGGTTGGTCACCGCCCCGGTGGGCAGCGGGTACGCGGGCACGGTGTTCCACCGAGTCAAGCCTGGGCAGTACGTACTGGCGGGCAAGGCGGGAAGCGCGCGGATGGGGCAAGTGCAGGCCCCGCGGTTCCCCAGCAACAAAGAACTTCTCGCGTCGCGATCCTTCGCGCAGCGGCACTTGCGCCCGGGCACGGTTTCTTTGGCGCTCGCCGCCGCGACGAACGACGGCGACGACCAGGGAGTCGGGGGGTATACATCATCAAACGAAAACACGCAGACTGAGTTTTTAATCACAACCGGCCCGGGACCGGTACCCAGTTTGGACGGGCGGAACGTCGTTTTCGGGCGGGTCGTGACCGGGCTGGACGTGGTGACGAAAGTCGCGCAAACCCCCACGTTCGCGCCGTCGAGCAATTCAATCGCGTGGAACCAAATCGCGGAGTGGCTCGGGGACGACAGGGCGGCGAAGGCGAGGACGAGCTGGAGCAAACCCACGATAGCGGTGGTCATTACGGGGTGTGGGGTGTTACCGGAGTCGTCGTGGGGCGGGGCGCGCGATAGTTGAGTATTCTATTAGTTTTTTATTTGTTTTTTTGCCTCTCGAACCTCTCCTGCTCCTCCGTGTCCTCCGCCACAACCTGGAACACCGCTTCTGACGCGGACCTGGGCGGCGACAAATTCGGCCGTTTCGTGAACCGGCTGATCCCCGATCGTAAAAACCCCGCCAGCGTGGCGGGTTCGTTTTCGAAGTAGTGCATCAACCCGCCCGCGCACACGGCGAAGAGAATCAAATCCGCGTGCGGCACGGTGGGCACTAGGCGCTTCACCGCGAGCGTCGCGACGAAGGAGTCCACCGCGCGTGGTAGCAGGTACAACGCCAACTCGCCTCTTCTCGATTTTTTTTCAATCAGAAGCATGCTCCCGGCGACAGCCCCGGCTAGGTAATAAGCGGCTCTGTGTTCCTTGTTCCCTCGTACCCAACGCATGCCGCAGATGGACGCCATGTACGACCCCACGAAGCACGAAATGAACGTGGTGCTCCGCGCCGTCGCCGCGACGCTCGCGGCGACCGTCTTGATCGGATTCCGGATCGCTTTCCGTGCGTTCAAAACCACGAAAGGCACCAGGTGAATGGATAAATAAAACGGGAAACACTTGCGGAACGTGCTGGCGCTGGCGTACGCTGCGTGCGACGCGCAGGAAACGCACCCGGTGTCGCGATGCATAATTGCGCACGGCACGCAGGGTAAATTTTCACCGCGTCGCCACGCTTTTGGGTCGGCGGTGCGCGACGCGTACTGCGCTAGGTTTTGCAAATCAACCGGCGAGCCGTTACAGTGCGCGCGTACCGCCCCAAGCGTCTCCTTATCGATCGGCCCCGCGCGTACGATGAAGTTCCAAAAACCCGGGTCCAGAGTTTCAGGGCGCATCACGTACGCGTACATCACCTGCGCGCTACTCAGCGCGAAGAGAAGCACGTCGCCGTGGTTTTTCAGCAAGTTTGTGACTACTGAGCTTTGAATGTTTCGTTGCGAGTCTTTGAATGTTTCGGTTTCTGCTGAAGGCGCGATTTCCCCTGCTACGTTGCATGGCGAATCGACTCGTGCAAGCAACTTACCTGCCTCTCGTTTGTTCGTCCAGCTCGCCAGCGCGGACTGCGCTAGCCTCGCGGCGAGGTACCCGGCGAAGGCTCTTCGCTTTGGGCGCTTTAAGAACACGGCGCTCAACCCGGCCGCGGTGCCCGCGGCGAGCGCCGCTTTCTGTGGAGTGTAACCGAAACGCGTTGTACACAGCTGGCATCGCACCAAGTGGTACCCCCCCGAAAACGCCCCCAGGAACAATCCATACCGCACCGCTTCTTCCCGGTAACGCACGTGTTTCTCGCCCAGCAGCTTTTCCAACCGCACCGCGTCCATCGGAGACCCCGAGCGAACCAAACCCACGCCCCGGGAAAACACCGCGATGCCCGCGCGGACCATGTACGCCAACACGAAGCTTCGCCAGAAGCTTTGCCCCGCGTACTGCGCGCACGTCGTGCCCTCGTGCCCGCACGGGCACGAACCGGGCGGGGAGACCCGGGGAGACCCGGGCGGCGAGGATGATGTGTTTGACGTGTTTCGTCGTGCGTGTATTTTACCCAGCGCATCGCGAAGCTCGAGTGCGGTGGAATTCAGACGGCGCTCGGCATCATCCAACTTGGCGCGAAGCACCGCGGTGTCGTCGACATCGCCCCCGTCCACCGCCGAGGCGGCACCCATCGGGAACAGGGAGCTGCGCCGGGACGAGTGGTGAGGGACAGGTGTCGAAACCTCGTCAGTGGAGAACATAAACGAATCTCATCAAATTCGACGAAACGGTTTTATTGGAAGGCGAAACGTGGACGTGTGCCCTTTCGACGCCTTTCGGGGCGTCCGAGTACTCACTACACTTCGCGCCTCTCCCACGTCATGGCCGCCTCATACGCCTCCGACATCGGCGGCGGAAGCCACCACGATGCGCTCCTGAGCTTGCGCGACTTACCCTCGTTCCAAGACAAATACACCGTAGAGTACGTCGCCACACGCGTGCCCCTTGGCCTTTTCGCTGGCCAGGATACTTCCAAAGGTCGTTGCTTTTCGTCTCCTCCCAGAACTTCCACTCTGACCCCCCTGCTCTCCATGCCAGGTACCTGTGGCTCGGCGGGAACGGCGGTGACCTACGGAGCAAGACCAAGACCCTTGAAGGCCCGATTCGCGGGTTGAAAGACTTACCGCGCTGGAACTTTGACGGCAGTTCCACGGGGCAAGCCCCCGGCGCGGACTCGGAGGTTGTTTTGGTTCCACGAGCTGTTTTCCGCGACCCGTTTCGAGCCACCACGAGTGACCGACAAAAAGGCATCACCCAGGCAGCCAAGCCCATGATGCACGGTAAGCCCCCGGATCACCCAAGTGGACCCGCCCAAGCGGCGCTCGCATCCGCCGCCGCGGCGACGGATGCGACGACTTTACCTTTTCCCGCCGACGCCACTACCCAAAACCCAAACGCTCCCCCGATTCTGGACGGCTGCCGCGACTTGCTCGTGATGTGCGATACGTACACGCCCGCGGGCGTGCCAATCGCGACGAACACGCGCGCGGTCGCCGCGCGCGTGTTTTCCGACCCGCTCGTCGCCGCGGAGGAGTGCTGGTTTGGGATCGAGCAGGAATACACGTTGTTGGACGCGACGACGAAGTGGCCGATTGGATGGCCGACCGGTGGGTACCCCGCCGCGCAAGGCCCGTACTACTGCGGCGTCGGCGCGGATAAGATGTTCGGTCGACACATCGCGGAGTCGCACTACAGGGCGTGTCACTACGCCGGAATCAACGTCGGCGGCTTGAACGCAGAGGTGATGCCTGGCCAGTGGGAGTTCCAAGTAGGGCCGTGCGTTGGTATCGACGCGGGCGATCACCTTTGGGTCGCGCGCTACGTGTTACAGCGCGTTTGTGAACTCACGGGCAACGTCGTTGTTACCCTGGACCCCAAACCCGTGGACGGGGACTGGAACGGCGCGGGCGCGCACCACAACTTCTCCACGCGTTCCATGCGCGATAAGCACTTGGGTGGGATGAGGGAAATTGAGCGCGCTATTTTGCGCTTGAAAGACAAGCACCACGAGCACGTGCTTCGGTACGGCGAAGGCACCGAGCGACGACTCACGGGAAGGCACGAAACCGCGACAATGACCGAATTCACCTGGGGCGTCGCCGATCGAGGCGCGTCCGTTCGAGTCAGCAACGAAACGTACAACGACGGGTGCGGGTACTTCGAAGACCGACGACCGTCCGCGAACTGCGACCCGTACGTCGTGACGCAAATGCTAGCCTCGACCACGCTCGCGGTGGGCGAATTGTCGACGCAGCAAACAACCGACAAAGAGGTTAATTTCCCGGGCATCGAGCGCCTGCGCGTGGACGAGAAACCGGTTTCGTTTGAAGTCCCAAGCACGCCTCAATTTCCCTTCGCCCCGGCGTGAGGATACTCCGGCGTGACGATGAGGATCACCACCGACCACGATGCGCACACAGACAAACCAGGAGAGACGCAGATAGAAGAAGAAGAAGAAGAAGAAGAAGAAACAAGGGAATCGAGGCCACACAGTGATGAAAGACGCGAGTAGAAAGCGTCGTTGGACGCTCCACTTAACATCGTGCACGGTCGCGTGGCGTATTCAGCTTGTTTCGCGAGATTCAAGGAGATTGGAACTTCAACTCTTAGCAACACGTCACCGATCGGGCTCGGCCCGCCGCCGCCGGAGTGGCTAGGAAGACACTGTTGCTACTTGTTGCTGTTCCAATCTCGTTGATTCTCCGCTAACAAGCTGAAAACGCTACTCGACCGTGTACGGTCACGTATTGAGTGGAGCGTCCAACAAGACACGGAGAGAAGAAAAAAGTAAAAGAAATGTTTTGTTTTTGGATTTGACCGCGGGAAATAATAAAAAGTACGCACTCTTCCTGTCTACGCCTTGAGCGTGTCCCCGTCCAAAAGCGTATCCCCCCCCCGTGCCCCTGCGCGTTCCACATCTCGTGGTACCGCCCTTTCTTGTCTAGCAACACCTGGTGCGACCCGCGCTCGGAGATTTTCCCGTTTTCCAGCACCGCGATTTCGTCGCACCGCATCGCGGTTGACAACCGGTGCGCGATGAGTATTGTCGTCCGCCCGGTCATCAGCGACCCTAGGGCGCTCATGATAGCCTGTTCCGTCTGTGTATCAAGCGCTGAGGTGGCTTCGTCCATCAAAACGACTGGTGCGTTCTTTAGAAAAGCCCTGGCCAGCGCTACCCGCTGTTTTTCGCCCCCCGACAGTTTCAGTCCTCGCTCGCCGACTTTCGTGGCGTACCCGTCCTGCATTTGCGTGACCGGGTCGTGAATCGCGGCGAACTTGGCGGCGGCGTGGACCTCTGCTTCGGTCGCGGTCAAGCCCTCCCTGCCGTAGGCGATGTTGTAGTAGATTGTGTCGTTGAACAGCACGGTGTCTTGAGGCACCACGCCGATTGCCCGCCGCAGGCTCTTCTGGGTTAAATCCGCCGTGGACTGGCCGCCCACTAAAATCTCCCCGTCCTGCGCGTCGTACAGCCGGTACAGCAACCGCAGCACCGTGCTTTTCCCGGCCCCGCTGCTCCCCACCAGCGCCAAGCTCTTACCCGCGGGAACCTTGAAACTCAGCTTCTCCAAAATATTGGCCCGCCCGCTGCCAGAGCCGCCCCCGTACCCGAACGTCACTTCTTTGAACTCCACGTCGAATTGACCGTTCACGGGGGTGGCCAAATCAACCGCGTTTTCCGCGTCCCGCACCAAACTCTTCTCCTCCAGAAGCGTGAACATGGCGCTCATGTCAACCAGGCTTTGTCGCGTTTCTCGGTACACCGTGCCTAAAAAGTTCAAAGGCACGGAGAGCTGGAACAGCAGGCCGTTGACCATGACGAGGTCCCCCACGGTGAGTTCGCCTCGGCTCACGCCACTGGCGCAGAGCAACATGGCGGCGGAGAGCGAGGCGGAAAATATCGCGTTTTGCCCAAAGTTCAACGCCGACAACGACGATTGCGTTTTCAGCGCCGCCTTTTCGTACCCCTGCAAACACTCGTCGAACTTTTCGCTTTCCAGTTTCTCGTTGTTGAAGTACTTCACGGTTTCGTAGTTCAGCAGTGAGTCCACCGAACGGTTGCTGGCTTGGTTCTCCAGGCGGTTCATGTCCTTCCGGAACTGCGTACGCCAGCGCGTGAAGGCGAGGGTGAAGGCGCCGTACGCGGCGATCGTGCCGACGGTTAACACCGAAAACTCCACACCCAACGTCGTGCCTAAGATCCAGGAGACCAACCCGATTTCAAACGCCGTCGGCACGACGTTGAACACCATGGAGTTCAAAATGAACTGGATACCCCGCGTGCCTCTTTCAATGACCCGGGTCACCGACCCGGTTTGCCGTTGCAGGTGGAAGTTCAAATCCAGGGCGTGCAGGTGGTCGAAACACTTCAGGGCGACGCCCCGTATGCTCCCCTGCGCAACCTTCGCGAACGTCGCGTTGCGCAGCTCGTTGCAGAACGAAGCCCCCGCGCGTGAAACGCCGTAGCCCACTAAAATCGCGGCGGGTGTCGCCGCTAACACGGGAAACGCCACCGCGGCCAGCGCTTCCGGGCCGGTGGCGACGCCGGCTTGGGACACCGCGAGGGCGTCGATCGCGTGCTTGAACAGAAACGGCGTTCCAACGTTCAACACCTTTGACGTGATGAGGAGCGACAACGCACCCACCACACGGACTTTGTGCTCTGGCTTGTCCTTGGGCCAGATGTACGGTAACAGCGAGGTGAGTATTTTCATATCGTACTCTCCCGTGTTTTCAGGGACGGCAGGCATAACGTTCGTCGCAGAGTTTGTTTTTTCTTTTTCTGCCGAAGCTTTACTCTCATCGGCCGTAGCCACAGCAGCCACCGCGTTCGAGGTGCTCAGCGCTCTTGCGTTGCATTGAACGTGTTTCCAATAGGTAGAGTGCGACCCAGGATGCGCCCGGGGCGCAATCCCCGACCACCCAGCCTCGAAACCCGCGTTCCGGGGGAAAGCGCGGACGGCGATGTTTGGGGCGCTTCGCACGGCCACGAAGAATCGCGCGCGCGCGACGTGCGACGAAGACGATGCGCGGTCCGATGCGCGCGAAGTCGACGCCACGAGCGCGCCGAGCCGGCGAAGCGTACGCGACGACATCGCACGGCCGGGCTAGCCCCGGACCCCGCAGCCCGCGTGGAGCGCGCGAGGCAATGGCAACTACTTGCCCTCGACCCTCGACGCGCTTTTCGGTGACTCCCGAAAACTGTCGGGAGTGCGAGCAATATTTTCGTTACCACAGGGTTGCCCTCCGCGATACGCAGACGCGCACGCGCGTGGCGGGCGCGGATTTGCGCTTGATGGGACCTTCCCATGAAATCGCGCTGGCGCTGCTGGCGAAGTCCGTGCGGGCGGATTCGAGGGTGGACGCAGAGGAGTCGGTGGAGGGGACAGAGACCAGATCTGGGGCGGCGGTCGGTGCCTCATCACCATCGGAACACCAGACCGCCGAGACCTCTGCAACTGCGAAGTCTGGCGCGCGCGCGAAACCCTCGAGTAAGAGCAGTAAGAGCAGTAAAAGCGGAAATGCCAAGACCGTGACGACCCCGAAAGAAACGAAAGCCACACCCACGACACCGTCGACGTCAGCGCCATCGTCGTCCGGTAAAAAACGCACAACTAGCGAGAAACTCAAGACCTTTCTCAAAAAGAAATCGTCGACGCCGATACCCGAAATCGGCCGCCGCGACCGAACTTCAGTCGAGGGCGGCGGCGGGGGCGGGGGCGGATGGCACTCAGACAATACGAAGCAACCGCCTAAACGATATGCCGAGTTCTGGCCTCGCGCGAGTGTTGAACAAGGCTTGAGCGACGGTTCCCTGCGTCTGGGTAAAATCCGCGTCAGCGCGCATCACGCACACGAAGCGTTCGTGAGCGTGGCCGGCGTTCCGCACGACGTCAAGTTTGAGGGGTTCGACGCGCGTAACCGAACCTTCGACGGGGACACGGTTGTTTTCGCAATCGACCTGGTGCAGTTCTGGCCGAAACTGGACGACAACAAGTGGAACACCCCGGCGCGCGCGGACGGGGGGTGCGCCGGGGGGCGGGCGAAGCAGAGACAGCGGCGACGAGCCGCGAAAGCCGCCGCGGCGGGAGAGGTACTCGATGACAAGGATACTGGTGTTAGCGATATCGCACGTGGGATGGGTGATATGACTGCGCACGCGGTGGCAGATGATGACGAGGATGGCGATGATGAAGATGACGATGACGACGACGACGATGACTCCGAAACCTCCGAAATCCACGACACGCGGTCTTTGTCGAGTCCTGCCACAAAGCTCCTAGCGGACGCGGCTCGGTCGGGGGGCGTCAACGGCGTACCTCTTCGCCCCGTGGGCCGAGTCGTCGCGGTCCACGAACTGTCTCCACGCCGCGACGTCGTGGTGGGGTACCTGGACTACCACGATGCTGACGAGAAGACACACGCGAAAGAGACGGGAAAATACGTGGCGATTCGCTTTTTCCCGTCTGACCCGAAACTCCCGACCATGTTCGTGAACACGAAGGACGCCCCCCCTGAGGTAAAGGCGGCCGCGGTTTCCTTCAAGGACATGGATATCCTCCGCAAACACCTCGTTTTGGCACAAGTGAGGACATGGCCCGCCGGCAGTTCCCACCCCACGTGCGTCGTGCATGAGGTGCTCGGTGACGCGCAGGATCTGGAAACGGCGACGGCGGCGCTCATCGCGGAGCACGGGATTCTCGGCGCGGATGACTTTTCGGAGGAAGCGATGCGGTGCCTTCCTTACGTGCCTATGAGTAGGGACTTAGCCACTGGTAAGCAAACGAAGAAGTGGACCATCCCCCACGACGAGAAAGCGAAACGCCGGGACTTTACTAAAACAAGAGTCGTGTCCATCGACCCGCCCTCGGCGCGCGACCTGGACGACGCGCTGCACTGCGAGGTTTTGCCGGACGGGACGCTGTTAGTGGGCGTGCACATCGCGGACGTGTCACATTTCGTGGAACCCAACACCGCGCTTGATGACGAAGCGCGGCAACGCGGCACATCAACGTACCTCACGCAGAAGGTCATGCCCATGCTGCCCCGACTGCTTTGCGAGGACTTGTGTTCCCTGAACCCGGGCGTGGAGAGGCTTACGTTCAGCGCGGAGTGGGAGATGACCGCGGACGGGGAAGTGTTGAGCGAGTGGTTCGGCCGGGGCGTCATCCGGTCCTGCGCCAAGCTGGACTACGGCACCGCGCAGCAAGTAATCGACGCCATCAACGCTGGGGGTACTGGCGTGGAGGCTTTGTGTGAAGCGGTTAAGTCGGGTTTGGACAAATCAGTCAACGGCCCGGTGAGGGTTGATTTAAACGCCGACGGCGAGTCGCGTTGGGACCCCGCCGCGGTGGCGCGCGCGGTGGGCGGTTTGAACCGCGCCGCGCGCGCGATGCGCAGGGCACGTTTCGCAGGCGGCGCGCTTCGCCTGGACCAAACAAAACTTTTGTTCGAGTTGGACAAAGCCACCGGGTCGCCAATCAGCACGTTCCCGTACGTCACGCGGGAAGCGAACCACTTGGTGGAGGAGTTTATGCTTCTCGCGAACGCGGCGGCGGCGCGGTTGGTGTCGCGCGCGTTTCCAAACAAAGCGCTCCTGCGGTGCCACCCCCCTCCCAACGAAACAAAACTCGAAGAGCTCGCGCAATTCGCGCGGGAGCAGGGTCTGAACGTGGACGTGTCTTCCGCGAAGGCGCTGCACGACAGCCTCGTTCGTTTGAAACAAAGTAACGCCGATGCGTACGAAATCACGCAACTCCTGGCAACCCTGCCCATGCAGTTGGCGCGGTACTTCTGCACCGGCACGCAGGATCTGGAAACCTGGGGCCACTACGCGTTGTGCGCGCCCCGGTACACGCACTTCACCTCGCCTATTCGGCGGTACCCTGACGTGTGTGTGCACCGGCAAATCGCCGCGGCGCTCGACGCGGGGTTCGCGCCGGTGGGGTACGGGGGGGGGATTTTGGGAGAAGGGAACGACGGCGGCGGCGAGACTGAAAAAGTTTCAAAGTCGCAGAAAGCGTTAGCGGCGCAGTGCACAGATCGCCACGGTTTGTTCGATTCCGAAACGCTGAAAGACGTCGCGTCGCACTGTAACGAGCGTAAACTCGCGGCGAAAGCCGTGCAGGATGGCAGCTCACACGCGTTTTTGTGTGCGTACCTGCGCGCCAACCCGCGCGTCGTATGCGGTATCGTCCGCGCGGCGGGTAAAAAGTACCTCCGGGTGTTCATCCCGGCGTTCGGGTGCGAAGCGCGGGTTGAGGTTGACGGTTTGCGGCACGTCACGTCATGTGGAAATGGCGGCGGCATCACCATAACCTTCGAGCCTACCGCCGGTGAGGAAGATCTGGCAATCGCGGTGAGTCATACGGTGCCCAAAGACGCGCGCCGCAAAGCGATGAGAAACATGCGCGGGTTGCAAGGGCCTTTTCTTAATTGCTCGGAAGCGCAACACGAAGCGCTTGCTGTTTTGGAGCAAGAAACAATGGACGGTACCACCAGTACCAGCGGCCCAAGCACCTCCGATGACGTATTCAACTGCGGCGTCGCGCCTGGAACGCTTCCCACGACGATTAAGCCCATACAGCGCGTGTGTCTTTTACTGGGCGCGCACTTCCCAGAACGCGCAAAGCCGGAGATGACGGCGACGCTTCTGCTGAGAAATCCACTCAACGCGACGAGATGAGGGGTAGTCTTCGAAGTGTATACCGAACTGCTGTAGTGTTTTCAAAAGTGTCTTCTTGTCAGGCTTCTCAGGCTTCTTCTTCTTCTTCTTCCTCCTCGTCCTCCTCCTCTTCTTCTTCTTCTTCTTCCGCCTCCTCGGGTGCGCCGTTCGCCTGAGCCCAAGATAACAACTCGGAGTGCCCGCCGCGCCTTGCCGCGTACGCGCACGTCAGATGGTCCCACGGACAGCCGTTCGCGCGCACCCACTGCAGCACCTCGAGGTACCCGCCCATCGCCGCGTTTGTGCACGTCAACTCGTCCCACGGGCAGCCGTTCGCACGCGCCCACTCCAGTATCTCGAGGTGTCCGCGATCCGCCGCCGACGCGCACGTCTGCTCATTCCACGGGCAGCCGTTCGTGCGCAACCACTGCAAGGCCTCGAGCTGCCCGCCCCACGCTGCGAACGCGCACGTCTGCTGATTCCACGGGCAGCCGTTCGCACGCGCCCACTGCATCACCTTGAGACGCCCCTTCAACGCCGCCAACGTGCACGTAAACTCGCTCCACGGGCAGCCGTTCGCGCGCAACCACTGTAGCATCTCGAGGTTTCCTGTCAACGCCGCCTTTTCGCACGTCGTCTCGTCCCACGGACAGCCGTTTGCGCGCCCCCACTGCAGCACCTCGAAATGCCCGCCCAACGCCGCCTTTTCGCACGTCATCTCGTCCCACGGACAGCCGTTCGCGCGTGCCCTCTGCAGCACCTCGAGGTGCCCGCCGTAAGCCGCCGATTAGCACGTATTCTCGTCCCACGGGCATCCGTTTGCGCGCGCCCACTGCAGTACCTCGAGGTGCCCGCGCCTCGCCGCCCCTTAGTACGTATTCTCGTTCCACGGACAGCTGTCCGCGCGCAACCACTGCAGCACCTCGAGGTGTCCACCCCTCACCGCACGTGTGCACGTCTTTTCGTCCCACGGGAAGTCATTCTCGCGCAACCACTTCAGTATTTCGAGTTGTCCCTGCAGCGCCGCCCACTTGCACAAGCTATCGGAGTCTTCATCCAGGTCACCTCGCTGATGCAAGAGCTGCATCCCGCTTAAGTCTGCGAGCTGTATGGCTTTCTCAGCTCCCAGCTCGTACACTTCACGCCCCGTCGCCGCCACCGCATCGCGCATCTCACGATTCACCGCTCGGAGCCGTGCGAGATCTGAGGGATCGGGCAGATTGCGCGAACTTAGGACGTGCGTGATGAGGATGTGGACGTGCAGAGCCGTGAAGGCGTCGCCAGCGTCGTGCTGGTGCGCGATATTACTGAAGTCAAGAGTGTTGGGTTAGGAGGTCGGCATGGTGCGTCGTTGCGCAGGCGAGTGTGACTGAGCAAACGCGTTTTCGGGGCTTCCGAGAAAAGCGTTACTAATCGAGGGGCAATATTGAGATCTACAGCCACAACATCCGCGCGTGACACCCTGCGCGATGCCCCCCAAACCCGAGCGTAGCTCCGATACTCCCGCGCGCGGTCGTATCGCGACCGATAAGGATGATTTCGATGCGCACGAAGCCACCTCGAGCTCCGCCTTCGTGCGAGCTCCATCCTATTCACCCTCAGAACTCGCGGGTTTCCGAGATTTCGCGAACGTGATGCGCGACGCCATAGGGGAGAAGGGAATGAAGGGTTCGGTCAAAGAGCTCCAACCTGTAGAAGCTGCGGAGCGAGGATGCCTAGGGACGCTGAAAAGTTTGCATCGGCGCGGTCATGTGACTTTTAACGAAGACTTGTGCAAGGTCGCGGCGAGGGGCGGACAATTCCTGGTGCTGAAGTGGATGCACGAAAACAGCTGCCCGTGGAACGCGGGCACGTGTGCGTTCGCGGCGTGGGGCGGGCACCTCGGGGTGCTGCAGTGGGCCCGCGCGAAGGGGTGCCCATGGGACGCGAAGACTTGCACGGGGGCGGCGGGGAAAGGGCACCTCGAAGTGCTGCAGTGGGCGCGCGCGAACGGCTGCCCATGGGGCGCAGACCCGTGCTCGTACGCGGCGGATGGCGGGCACCTCGAGGTACTGCAGTGGGCACGCAAGAACGGCTGCCCGTGGAACGAGTGGACGTGCACTGCCGCGGCGAAGGGCGGGCACCTCGAGGTGCTGCAGTGGGCGCGCGAGAACGGCTGCCCGTGGAACAAGTGGACGTGCTCGGAGGCGGCGAAGGGCGGGCACCTCGAGATGCTGCAGTGGTTGCGCGAGAACGGCTGCCCGTGGGACGAGGAGACATGCGCTGCGGCGGCGACAGGCGGACAACTCGAGGTGCTGAAGTGGGCGCACGAGAATGACTGCCTTTGGAACGAGGCGACATGCGCAGGGGCGGCGGTTGGAGGGCACCCCGAAGTGCTGAGGTGGTTGCGCGAGAACGGCTGCCCGTGGGACGAGGGGACATGCGCAGCGGCTGTGAATGGCAGCAGCACGCCGCTGTACACCGCCGCTGAAAGGGGGGACGAGGCGGTGGTGCGGGCGCAGATAAAAGCGGAAGCGGACGTTAACAAGGCGTCGAGTGACGGCTTGACGCCGCTGCTTATGGCAACTCAAGAGGGTCACGAGGCAAAAGTGTGGGCGCTGATCGAGGCGGGCTCGGACGTCAACAAGGCAAAGAATGGCTGGTTCACGCCGCTGTTCATGGCTGCTCAATACGGCCAAGAGGCGGTATTGCGTGCACTGATCAAAGCGGGCGCGGACATCAACTAGGCGAATGATGACGGCATGACGCCGCTGTACATGGCCGCTCAATGGGGACATGAGGCGGTGGTGCGGGCGCTGATCGAAAAGGGCGCGGACATCAAAAAGGTGGTGGATGGCGGGTTCACGCCGCTGTTGATGGCCGCTGAAAAGGGCCACGACGCGGTGGTGCGCGCGCTGATCGAAGCGGACGTGGACATCAATAAGGCGACGGATATCGGCATGCCGCCGCTGTACATGGCCGCCGAGTTTGGTCGCGAGGCGGTGGTGCTTGCGCTGATTAAGGCGGGCGCGGACGTCAACAAGGCGATGGATAACGGCGCGACGCCGGTGTCGACATCAATGACCAAAAAAAAAACAAAGAACAACAAGAAGAAATCCAAAAATGTTAACGTCGCTCGAGAGGGACACGCGGCGATTGTTCAGATTCTCAAGAAAGCCGGCGCGGTGTGACGACGGAAACCCAGGCAACTCGAGGGGACGAGACGTCTAAAAAGAAACGCGTGACGAGTGGTTTACGATCAGAGTCACTAAGAGACAAAGAGTACAAAGAACACAACAGACTCGTTGTCGTAAAGACTGTAATAGCATTAAAGACATACCAAGGCAGAGAGCGCATCCGCGTCATTTCTCGCTTCGGTCGCTTAGCCGCGCATGCAGCGGCAGCGACCGATGGCTAGGCGAGAAACGGCTACGGCTAAAAGGCTAGCTCGCGGCGCGGAGGGGGCGGCGCCGTCATGGGCGCCGCCCGTCGCGCCGCGCTATTGTACGCGCTAAGGACGCAGAGGCGTCGCTCTCTCTAAATCGCGAGACGAAGGCACGGACGGACGGACTGGCACACAGCGAAAGCCGTGTCTGCAGTCCATGGTCGTGTTTTTTCTAATTTTTTTCGATACTCGTCCGCGTGTTCATTTTTTTTTTCGATCCAAAAAGATCAGCGCTTGACGTTTTCCGGGTCGCCGTCCATCTTCGACCCGACGTAGAACGTCTTGACGTCCGCGCAGGAGAACCCGTTGAAATTGGACCCCGCGGAGATGGTGTACGCGCCCATGTGCGGGAACACGAGCCAGTCCCCTACGGTGAGTTCGGGAAGGCTCGTTTGTTCGTGGATCTTGTCCAAGCCGTCGCAGGTCGGCCCGAAAACGGTGGAGGGAAACGTCTGGACCCCCGGGTTTTCGTCCCCGGTGTTCACGCCGACCGGAATCAGGCCCGCGATGTTGCCTTGCGCCAGCGCCCCGGCGTTCGTGGCGACCGGCAGGACCCGTGACGTGATAACGGCGTGGTCGTACATAATGGAGTTCATCATGCCGTACAAGCCGTCTGTGACGAAGTACTGGTGCGAGTCCTCGCCCTTCGCGAGCGACCCGTCCTCTTCGCTCCTGATTCGTCTGGAGAAAATCTGGCACGCGAGGGTCACGCACGCCTCCGAGAAGTACCGCCCCGGTTCGGAAATTACCCTGACGCCTTGTTCCACCGGGAACAGCCGTTCCAGAGAGTCGTTCACCTCACCCGCGACCGCGGTGAGGGTGACGTCGTTGTCGTTGGACGCGCACGACGAAGTCAGCGCGCCCGAGAACCCGCCGCCGATGTCGAGAATCTCCATCGCGGGTAAACCCACGCGCTCGGCAGTGTCGAATGCGACGCGCGCAAACTCCAGGGCTTCCCTGAACGCGGCCGGATTCGTCGCACCAGAGCCGACGTGGAACGCGCACCCGGCAACCTTCACGCCGAGCGCTTTCGCCGCGAGAAGCAGCGGCTCCACCTCCGCGGGTTCCGCGCCGTACTTGTTCCCGAGCACGCACCGCGCCTCCGGGTCGTCGGCGCGCAGTCGCAGCAAAACCCGCATGTCGGGCGCGAGCGCCGCGATCTTCGCCAGCTCACCCGCCGAGTCAAACGTGGTGAGGCTGACGCCCGAGTTGGACACCGCGGCGAGGTGCCTCGGGAGCTTGCACGGGTTGGCGTAGATAATCCTGCTGGGGTCCACGCCGAGGGACATGACTTTGTCAACCTCCGTGGGGGACGCGCAGTCGAATGAAGCGCCCAGGCTCGCCAGGGTGGACAAAATCCCAGTGTCCATGTTGCACTTCACAGCGTAGTGAGGCAACACCCTTGGTAACACGCTTCGCCAGTAGTGCCAGCGTCTGGTGACCACGCCGAGGTCCACAACCAGGAACCTCTCAAGGCGTTCCGCGCAAGGCGCGGAGAGCCCATCCTCGATGACGTCGAGCACGCAGTTGTCGATGCAGCGCGGGCCGCCGCCCACGATGGGCTTCGCCGCGAGCTCGCTGAGCGCGGCGATGACCTCGGGCGCCTCCGCGGCGAACGTCACGCCTAGGGGCCTCGCCGTGGGCAAGCTGGAACGCAGGGTGACCAGGCCGGCGAAGTCGGACATGGGGTTCCTGGCGGACTGCAGCATCTCGGGCAGGTGGTTCACGCTCTGCGCGCGAATCATATCCATGCTCTCGGCGACCATGGAGTCGGAACCCGCCTGCGCGAGCGACGGCGTGGCGGGCGACCCCGCGCGCATCTTCTTGCGGTCGGGGCAGTCCTCGTCGCTCTCGTACTTGTCGCTGTCGCCCGCGGCAGTTACCTCCGCGCCGAACTTCTTGGGCTCGGGGGCGAACACCCCAGGGGCGGTCGGATTGACTCCGCGGCCGGCGCGCGTGTCCTTGACAAACGTGTAGAAGGAAACGGCGCCGCCCGAGGAGTCGATCTCCTGGTGGGACGCCTGGACGCGTCTGTATCCGGGGAGGGACGGTACGCGTCGGATGTCCGCCGCCGCGGCCAGGGGCGCGTCCGTGGAGACGGACAGGGAGAACCTTCCAGGGTTGAACGTTTTCGCCACCTTGCGGACGTACGCCTCGGGGTCCGCCAGGGACACTGGGATGTTGCTGTGCTCCACGCTGCAGTACGAAAACCCCTCCTCGGGCGTGATGTGGATCGTGCTGTACTCGTCCCCGCTGAGGCCGTTCATGGAGTAGCCGCAGGGTTCGAACACGTAGTCGTCAATAGCCATGGTGGGGAACACCGCGGCGATGCCTGACTGTTCCGTGGTCACCCGGGATGACACGAACGTGTCGTCCCGGATGAAGTGCGCGGCGTGCTTGGTGTTCAAATCCGTCATGCACACCTCCAGGGACACGGTGGGCTCCACGCGCGACGTCTTGGCCACGGCGCCCGCGCCAACACCAACCGAACCCTCGTCATCCTGCGACGAGCACTCCGAGCCTTCCGATTGCGCCGCAACAAGGTTGTTCGCGCTGTCGTCGTCCGCGACGTAGACGTGCCACTGCACGCCTTTGTTCTTCGAGCCGAGCACGAAGGCGTTTCCGCCGTCGGGGCCCAAGGCACCGAAGTGTTGCTCCAGAAACTCCGTTTCCCTGGTGAAGCACCCGTCAAGGGGCTGGTCAAGAGGGCGGTCGAACGTGGACCGCGTGTACTTGGCCCTGCGCGGGGCCATGCCTAGCTTGCGAGCTTCAGCTAAAAACACGGGAATCGCCGCGAGGAGCTTGGTCGTGCCGCAGGTTTTCAACACGAACTTGTTTGCGTACACGAACAGCGACGATTCGCTAAGCACGTACGCGTCGAAACTCGCGGCGTGCCTGGCGCTCACAATCAAGCACTGCGCCGCGGTCATCGCGGCGTCCAGAACGTCGCGGGGGAGGGAGCGTAAACCTGTTGTTGGACAATGGACATCAAAAGAGGTTAGTTCATGGGCGACGCGTCTCGCGAAGATTTCCAAAAACGAAGTTTAGGGTTTCTTCCACGTGGCCGTCGAAACGGCCTCGGAATTTTTGCACCTCCTGTCTCGCCTCGATCGCGATGCAACGCGTTTGGAGTACCGGCCGGGCAACGTACCGCTGGCGTTGTTCCCATCGTGGAAATCAATCTCCACCCGTTTTTCCACGCCCTCGAAGTGAGGGCACGGCAGAACACCGGCATCGCAGCCGGTTTCCATGGTCGACATCGTCGCCGGCGTCGTGTTCGCGGACGCGGTCGTTAAACGCGTGTCGATTTGCGACAGCGGAAATAAAACTAATAAACGCTCAGACGCGTGTGTGGAGAACTCGGCGGGACTCAGCTAGGTGGTCGTCCAGGGATCTGTTGGGGGTGACGAGGGTGGGTTTTGAGGTCAGCGGATGCTCAGGGTGTGTTGGAAATGCGTGTCGAGTCTTGAAACAGTTCGGAATGTCGTGTGCGACGTACGTTGGTGTATCCGGCGATGAAGTTTTCGATGCCCCAAAGTCTGAGGTCCTCGGTGATGCAAGTCGTGCTCGCAGAAGGCTCTTGGAGCTGCTCGGTTTCGTCGAAGTATATACTGTCACTTTCAATATTGTCGCAAGGAATGCCTTCACTCATTGTGGGTGATCGTGTTCGCGGTATTCAGCGGGGCTCGATGAGCAAGTGCGGGTCGTGGGTCGGCGCTTTGTGGGCCGGGCGCGTGAGCAGTAAAGGCGCTTTCTCAGAAGCGACTCGACTTTCGAATGCGTGCGATGCGGGTGCGTGGACCGGCGGTGCGTGGAACGCGAACGGCTGTTACAGAAACAGACGCGGTGGTGCGTTAAGCGAGGTCGTGCGTTCGAAAACGGAACGGACGAAGGGCGTAAGGCGGTAACGAACGAGGCGAGGCTCGTGGGTTGCGGCGTGTGTTATGACGGCGCGATGAACGCGGTTTTTTTTTATCGTCCACGCGGCGAAAGGAGCTGAGACGCGTCAAATCGATTTTCACGCGGAAAAACGGAGGGCGTCGACGCGACGCGAGCGATGTGGTGGGTGGCAAACAGTCCATGATCTCCATCATCGAGAAGGAAAACAAACGTGGCCAGCCCCTACTTCGACGTTGCAAAAAAAAAACACGCAAACTTCTTGTGTTGGAGAAACACCGCCTTTCTGCGGCACTGTCATCTGCGGCTATGTCCGTCGCCGGTGGTGTCTCCGCGCGCGTCCCCGTTTTCCACGCCGCCTCCCTCGGCGCGTCGCGGGCGCGTCGCGGTACCCCGGTGTCCTCTAAACTCCGCGTCCCCCCCCGACGCGGCGCTACCTCGGTTGCTTGTGTCGCGATGGCGCCTCCCCAATCCACCGCGCGCACGGTGTTGGCCCTGGATTTCGACGGCGTGGTGTGCGACAGCGAGCCCGAGAGCAGCATCAGCGGGTGGAAGCACGGGTTGGAGTTGTGGCCTGCCGTTTTCAGTGACCAGACGCAGTACGACCGGGTGTTGGCGGGGCTGAGGGAGTTACGACCGGTGGTGGAAACCGGGTTTGAAAACACGCTGTTAGCGCGGTGCGTGTTGCAGCGCACGTACCCAACCGTGGTGGTGCTTGAAAACTGGGGCAAGGTGATGCCGCAGCTGATGGAGCAGTGGGGCTTGGATCGGGGGGAGATGGTGGCTGGGTACGGCAGGGTACGCGATGAATGGATGGAACGGGATCTGCAAGGCTGGCTCGCGCCGAACGAAATATACCCGGGCGTCGGCGAGGCAGTGCTTTTGTGCGAAAACAGGTGCGGGGCTTTCCCAATCACCACGTACCGCCTCCCTGATCACAGCCCCTCTTGGACTTCACTACTCATTCAACGGAAGTACTTCCCCTACTAGTAACGTACTTACTACTGGTAACTCTTACTGGCGTACTCGCGGCTCTGTGGCAAATACATCACAAGCGCACTGTTTGCGGAATACAAGTTACGAACATCACGACCGGCTGACACTTTCGGCTTTTATCTCAAACAGCGAAAACACCGACGTGTTCATCGTCACCACGAAGCAGGCGCGCTTCGCGAGCGCGATCATGAGTGAAAAAGCGGGGCTACGCATACCCGAACACCGGCTGTTTTCGCAAACCGTCTCGGGGGTCCCGAAGACGGAGGTGCTTATTGAGTTGGGGAAAAACGCAATCGCTGGCTCTAAAAAAATATTCGTCGAGGACAAGATGAGCACTCTGGAAAAAGTTTGTCTACGCGACGGGCTCGAGGATTGGGAGCTCGTTTTGGTGGACTGGGGGTACAACACGCGGGAGGAAAGGAAACGCGCGGAGGCGAACCCGCGAATCACGGTGGTCAACGTGGGGACGTTCGCGAAAATGCTCAAAGACGCGGCGGAAGGGAAGGCGCGAGAGTAACCGGGTAACCGGGCGGGGTGTAAAATATTTTAAAGCGAAAAACCGCACTTCTTTATCCCACTAAAAGCGCGTCGTGTCTCGTCTCGTCACACCCCATGGCGTCGTGTTCCTCGGTCGCGTCCGCGACGGGTCGGGTCGTTTCTGGGCTGGGTCGACTCGACGTGCGTCGGTTCGGGTCTGGGGGTGCCCCGAACGCGCGGAGACCCTCGCGTCGCGCCTCGACACCGGCTCTGCGCGCTTCCGATGTCTCGGACGCGTCGTCAGGATGCGCGCCCATCGATACGCGCCTCGATGCGGTGGTGCGCACGCTTCCGATTCGCGAGGTTCTTCACCAGTGCCTCGACACGCTTCGAGACGGGACATCCTTGGTGTTGCAAGCGCCTCCCGGGGCGGGGAAAACCACCACGCTGCCGCTGGCGATGCTGCTTTCGCGACCGATTTGGTTGGGAAACGGCGGCTCGATTTTGGTGCTGGAGCCTCGGCGGCTCGCCGCGCGCGCCGCCGCGATTCGAATGGCTGAAATTCTGGGCGAGAGAGTTGGAGAAACGGTGGGGTACCGTGTTCGGTTCGACCGCAAAGTAAGCGGGGAAACGCGGATAGAAGTGGTGACGGAGGGGATCCTGGCGCGACGGTTACAACTCGACCCGGGCCTCGACGGCGTCGCGGCGGTTGTGTTCGACGAGTTCCACGAACGCAGTCTGGACGCGGATTTGTGTTTAGCCCTCTGTACCGACGTCCGGAAAACGCTTCGTCCAGATTTGAGGCTGGTGGTGATGTCCGCCACGTTGGGGGACGTCGGGCCGAAAACGGCGGCGTTGCTGGGGTCGCGTGAAGCAGGCGTTGGCGACGACAAATCAAAAACAGTCTCAACGCCGGCGCCCCTGATCGCCAGCGAAGGCCGAGCGTTTCCCGTGCGCACCGAGTACCTCGGCGCGCCAGGCAAAGGCCGGTTCGAGTTGGAAAACGCAACCTGCGCCGCGGTGCGACGGGCGCTTGATGAACATCCGGGGAGCGACGGGGGGGACATTTTGGTGTTTCTACCGGGCGCCCGGGAAATCGACGACGTCGTGCGCGCGTTGCGCACGAACGAAACGCGCGCGCTCGTCAAACCCGAAAACGTGCTACCCCTGCACGGCAGTTTGCCCAAGGAGGCGCAGCAAAAAGCCCTGTGTTTAGCACCAAAAGGAGAAAGGCGCATCGTAGTGAGCACGCCAATCGCGGAGTCCTCGCTGACTATCAGCGGCGTGAGGGTGGTGGTGGACAGCGGTTTGCGCAAAGTCCCGCGGTTCGACCCGCGAAAGGGAATGACGCGACTCGATACGCAGCGAGTGTCCGTCGCCAGCGCGGACCAAAGACGCGGACGCGCGGGAAGAGTAGCGCCTGGAACGTGTTACCGCATGTGGTCAGAGCAAACGCACGCCGCGTTACCGAGCGACACCGCGCCTGAAATCATGAACGCCGATCTCGCGCCCCTGGCGCTGCACCTGGCGAACTGGGGAGGCGGCGCTTTGTTACAGGTACGTATTGCATTTCCCAAATCCTGACACACTGTTCGGCCCGATTACGCCCGACTGTTTGCTCAGGCCACATGGCCCGAAAGACTGACACTTTTTGTGTAACAACCGCAGGACCCGGGCTCGGCGCTGCCCTGGCTGGACCCGCCGCCCAAAGGGCAAATGCTCGCGGCGGTTGAGCTTCTTGAAAAACTAGGCGCCCTGGATGTTGACACCGGGCGTGTCACGCCGACCGGGCAGCTGATGGGCCGAATACCTGCACACCCCCGGATCGCGCGCATGTTGCTCTGGGCAGTCACACGAGGGCCGGAAAGCGCGCGGCTGGCGTGTCAGCTCGCCGCGGTGCTCGGCGAGCGCGACTTGCTCAACGGACGGGACGCGCCCGTGGACGTGCGCACGCGGGTCGGCGCGCTTTGGGACTGCGAGGGGAAGGGCGGGTCATTCGTGATGGGTTTGCCCATCATCCCCGCTGACGACATCGACTCTGAGTCGGAGAAGGGGGTGTCCTCCCCAAGCGCGCCCACCAGGGTGCCCATCGGCACGAAGGTTGGAGGCGGGAAGAACCGCAAAAGCATGCGCGGCGCGCCGTGGGGACGACCCGCCGGAGGGGGCGCGAGGGCGGCTGTGAAGGACGCGAACGCGAACGCACACGATGGAAACACGTCATCGCCGTTCTCGGCGTACGACACCGGCGACGTGGACCGCAACGCCGCGCGCGAAGCGGGAAAAGTCGCGGAACAGCTGCTAACCGCGCTGAAGCGGTTAGCCGAGGAGGACTCCAAAAAAACCGGGACCCTTTTCGCGGGTGGCGTCGGGTCGGGCGACCCGTCCGGGCCGGTGTTTCCCTTTTTGCTGGGCGAGGGTGTTGACGAGGCGGGCGTGCTTCTGGCGATGGCGTACCCTGACCGCTTGGGGGTGAAGCGCAGTCGGGGCTCTGGGGCGCACAAACTTTCCAGCGGGAACGGCGCCGCGAGCGTTCCGCAGTTCGACGCGTTGGCCAGCGCCGAGGTGATCGCCATCGCGGACCTGTCGGGTGACACTTTAGGGTCGTTTGCCGGCGCCGGGGCGAACATAGGGGCGCGTAACGATCGCGCCAGGGTCGCCGCGATCGTACCACCCGCATCCCTTGAGAAAGGCGGGTGTCTGCACGAACACCTGTGTCTCACGAAAGACGTCGTGTCGTGGGCCAGCGCGTCGAAAGCGGTGGTGTGCCGGCGCCGGCTTTGCGTCGGCGAAGCGACGCTGCGGGAATTTGCGGTCAACGCGGAGGACGACCCACCTGCTGTTCGTCTTGCTATGCTCGTCGGCGTCCGGGAAATGGGCATCAAAGAAGCGCTGGGGTGGAGCGATGACACGGAGGCGTGGCGAGCCCGGGTTATTTGGTTCAAGCGCAGGGACGCGGAGGCGAGGAAAGAAAAAGGTGAAGGAGAAAGCGCGAAACTCGATACCGAGTTTCCCGATTTAACCGACGCCGCGCTCGAAACGTCCTTGGAGGTTTGGCTGGTGCCTCACCTCGCCGGCGTCGCGTCTAAATCCGCGCTCCGGAAAAAAGTCGACGGCAACTCGTTGCTACGGAACCTGCTGACGTACGACCAGCAACAGGAAATAGACAGGAGCTGCCCGTCGAAGTTCACGTGCCCAAGCGGCAGTAATTTAAAAATCGAGTACGACAGCAAAAGCGGCGTCCCCGTGTTGCGCGCGCGTCTGCAGGAGCTGTTCGGTCTTGATGAGTCGCCTTTCGTAGGCAGAGTGTCAGGTTCGAACCGGTGGCGAGTGAACATAGAGGTGCACCTCCTGTCGCCCGCCTCACGACCGGTACAGGTCACCTCAGACCTGAAAAGCTTCTGGGAAAACGCATACCACGACGTGGCGAAGGAAATGCGCGGGCGGTACCCGAAACACTTTTGGCCGCAAGACCCGAGGGTCGCGGAGGCGACGAACCGTGCGAAACCGAGGAAGGAAAAGAGTAAGTGAGGAGGTTTAACGGGGAAGGTGGTTTAAGGGGTATGAGGGAGTATTTTGAGGGTTACGAGGGAGTATTTTAAGGGGTATGAGGGAGTTTTTTAAGGGCTATGATAGAGTATTTAGACTAGAAACTATCACTTCTCTTCTTCGTCTTCGTCTTCTTCCTCGTCTTCCTCCTCTTCTTCTTCGTACGCCGCCCACAGGTCGTCATCGTCCGGGACGTTTGCGAAGTTTTCCGAGCCGTTTTCGTCACTCTCCTTCTCGATCCCCCCCACCCGCTCGATACTCACGAGCCGCAAAACCGCTCTTCCCTGTTCCTCGGATTCCGCAACATCCACCTCACCCACGATTTGCCAGTCCAAATCCCCAGCCGGGTCTTTGATTTTCTGCGTCACCACCCAGTGTTTAGGGTCGGTTTCGTCCACTTCAAACAACTCGGGCGACCGCGCGGTTTGGTCGGTCGCCATGGTGTCGTGCCCGCTCTGCCAAAACGGCTCTATCAGCTCATAAAGCTCATCCACCCCCCACGGCCGGGCCCGGTCCCTAGAAGTGGGGTACTCAGAAAGCTCCTTCATGTCCTCCTCGTCGCCTTCCGCTAAGAGCTGCACCCACCGAAACGCGCCGTTCCGCACCATCACCCGGAACGCTCTTCCTGACGAAAAAACCTTTTTCGAATCGCTCAACCGCGCCGCGCGCAACGCCGCGAGCTCCTCCACGTTTGTCGCCTGGCTCGCCGCCCCAGGGTCTTTCAGCGCCTCCCACTCGTCAATCAGGCTACTATCAACCTGGCGAATGGTTTCGCAAAGCCAGTCCTCCAGATCCTCAACCGCGGGGGATTTCAAGTTCGCCGGGACGTTCTGGACGAGGCTTTTGTACGCGTCAGTGAGGTACCGCAACACTGCGCCTTCGCTCCGGTTCAGGGAGTGGAAAACGACGTACTTGTTAAAGTCGAACCCGAGTTCGTACATTTCACGAGCGATGGCTTTGGGTTTCACGACCTCATCCCCAACGTACGGGTGCGCTTTTTTGAAAAATTCGTACGAAGCCTCCAGTTCGTCTCGCAACGGCGCCGGCGCCGCCATCTCGTCAAGCACCGCGACGCGGTCGTCAAACTCCACGCCGTCGTGTTTCATTTTTCCCATTTCCCTGCGTTTCATCCTGTTGAGTTGTGCGTAGATAACGGGCGATGGCGTGTCTAGCACTGACTCTAGTGTGGACAACACATCCAGGGCGTACAGCTCGTCCTTCCCTTTCGACCGCGCCACCCAATCGTCGCCGTACTTTTTCAATAGCGACGGCAGAAACTCAACCGCGAACAAAGACAAGGGCTGGGTTAGGTCGAAATTATCCGACAAATCGAACCCCAGGGTCACGGACCTGCCCGACGTGTCCAACGCTCCAGCTTCTTGAACAATGCCCGCGTCCCGTAACGACCTGTACATGCTAATCGCGCGTCGCGCGTGTTTCCTTTGCCGGATTTTCGGTTCGTGGTTTTTGGTGAGCAGGTTGAACAACCCTTTTTTGCCGTCGCCTTTTCGCGACAGCACGGCGAGCAGCATGCCGTGCGTCACTTCAAAGGATGAATCCAGGGTTTCAGGCACACCAACCTCGCCTTTCTTGAAGCTATCCTCGTTCCACATCACGAAGCCTTTTTCGGGGGCTTGCGCTTTTTTGATATTTTTCGCCTTCCCTCCGGCCGCCGCCTTTTGCAAACTTTTCTTTTCCGCCCGCAGGTTCTCGACGACGTGCGGCGGGGCTTGGCACCACACGAACCCTTCCGTGTCGAACCCCCGTCGGCCAGCTCGGCCGGCGATTTGCTGGAACTCCCGCGTGGTTAGCAACCGGCTTTTGTTGCCGTCGAACTTACACAGCTGCGTGAACAGCACTGACCTTATTGGGACGTTCACGCCCACGCCCAGGGTGTCCGTTCCGCAAATCACCTTCAGCAACCCTTTTCCCGCGAGCTTCTCGACAAGCAACCGGTACTTCGGAAGCAAACCGGCGTGGTGCACCCCCACGCCGTGTGAGATGTACCGCCACAGCTCGTTCCCTACCGGGGTGTCGAACTTGAAATTTCCTATTTCCTTTTTGATGTTCCCTTTTTCGGCGGCGGTGAGGTTCAGGGTGCTGCACAAATCCTGCGCGCGTTCGTTCGCGGTTTTCTGCGTGAAGTTCACCACTGATTGTTGAAAGAAAAGGGTCAGTCTTGTATGGGCAATCAGTCGGGGGAATGTGGTAAATGGGAAATACTCACCATACACGGGCGAGCGGTTCGTGTCCAGAAGCGTGTTCACGGATTCAAGAAGCGGGGTTGTTCTGTACTCGTACGTCAGGGGGACGGGCCGGTCGCCGCCACCGACCGTGGTTACCTTTCGTCCCGCGTTGTTTTTCGTGAGAAGCCTTTCAAACTTTTTGCAATCGCCGAACGTCGCGCTCATCAGCAGGAACTGCGCGTCTGGGAGCTCCACCAGAGGGACCTGCCACGCCCACCCGCGGTCGCGGTCGCCGTAAAAGTGGAACTCATCCGCCACGACCAAGCCGCAGTCTAGTTCACGGCCTCTTCGTAAAGATGCGTTCGCCAGGACCTCGGCGGTGCAACAAAGAATAGGCGCGGTCGGGTTGACGCTCGCGTCGCCGGTGAGCAACCCGACGTTTGACGCGCCGAACTCCTTGCGATGAAGAAAAGAAAGTGTCAGTCCTGTATGGGCAGAGGTAATAGTCCCTTCTGGTACGAGTATGGGCAGAGGTATAGCCGTCCCTTCGTCAGGACGAGTATGGGAATACAAGTCGTCTACAATTTGGGAAACGCGCAAGGCCGTACCTTGACGAGCTGGAAAAACTTTTCAGTCACCAGAGCCTTCAGGGGGGCGGTGTACCACGCCGCCTGCGTTTCATGCAAAATGATGAAATTAACAAGGAGGGTATGGGAGCGGAGTCAGGAAAAAGTGAAAAATCGTGACGGTTCCAGTTCGTCTGGTGCATTTATCGGGGGCGGTGGCCACGTTGCACTCGGCACGATCCGAGAAAAAGTTTGCACGAGACGCGTCGCGTCGTCTCGTCGCGGGGGTGACCCCCCCGGGTGGTCTGGTTCGTTTGGAAACGCTGATTGTGCGTGCCGTGAAATTCGCGCGTACGTACGTCTCCTCTCGCAGTAGCCGCGGCGATCGCGGCGGTCGCGACTAAGGTCTTGCCACTACCGGTGGGCGTGGTGAGGAGCACGCTGTTGCCCTCCACCAGTTCCATGATGGCTTCTTCCTGTGCTTCGTACAGCTCCATTTTCTTAGTGACCGTCGCCCACTCCAAAATGCACTCGAACATCGCCTCCGCGCTGTCATCCTCCAGCGCCATCACCGCGCGCGTCAGCGACCCCACCGATACCCCGGTGTCGTCCATAGCGTCCTGGCGCAAAGGGATATCCACCACGTCGGCGGCTGCGGATGCGCGGACGCCGCGCGCGCGTGGAGACGCACGAGCGACCACCGCGTGTACCCTAGCGCCAATGCGACCATCTCGACGCCCTGCTTGCGAGGGTCCCGGTGGCACGACCACCGATCGTGACGCGACCGCACGCATCCCGTGCCGCTGTTCTGAGTGAGGAAGGGCGAGGTACGAGAAGGTGCCCTTTTTTCGGGGACGTAAAAACGTGAAGGAAGGCTGGAATCTGGAATCCTCGAAAGCAGAAAGGAGCATGTGTCACGTTTTGCGATGCGCAAGCTCTTCTGTAATTCGCCAGACTGGCAAATGGAGTGTGGAAAACAGTCTCCAGTCCAAAACACATGTGTTTTCTTTCATTACCCACCGCCGGCGGCCGCGTTGACTCAACACCCCCTTCGAGTGTATGGCCGACCCTGTTGACGCTAAGGGCGCGCCATGGACTGACGCTGAAGACGTCGTTCTGACCCAGCTCCAGGTACGCCCCCCCACAATCCCCGTGCGGCGCGCGCTTCTTGTCTGCCGAACCACATGTCTCAATTCATATTCGCTCGCGCTCACGAAACGTATCTCCATCGGACCCCCCGCAGGCCAAGCACGGCAACCGCTGGGCCTCCGTCGCTGAGGAAATGCCCAACGGCAGGACCGGGCAGCAGTGCGCGCAGCGCTGGCGCCACAAGGTGAACCCCGAGATCCGCAAGGACAAGTGGACGGACAACGAAGACGCCAAGGTACGCCGCACCCCCTCTCTCCGGCGGACCGAGTGTGCACCAGCCGCGGCCCTTCAAACCGCAAACAGGCGGAATTTTCTCAAACTTTTGCAAACACGCTGAAACGCGCCGACAGCTCACAAATTCTCCCTCTCACCATCCACCCCAAGCTCCGCGCGCTCGTGGACGTCCACGGCTTGCGCTGGGCGGACATTTCGCGCCACATGGAGGGAAGAACGGACCAGCAGTGCATGGGTCGCTGGAGGAGGCACCTCGATCCTCTCGTGAAAAGAGACACCTGGAGCACGGGCGAGGATCGGCGGCTCGCGGAGTTGCGCGTGGCGCATGGCGCCAACTGGAGCGCCATCGCGAAGCAGGTGGAGAACCGCACGGCGCAGCAGTGTCGCGCGCGGTGGTTCCAGGCGCACTTCACCGGGCACGTGTACCTGGACGCGAACGGCACGCTGCTTTCGAAGCAGGAGTGCGACGTACAGGAAGCTGCGGTGACCTCGGCGAAGGCGGCGGCGGCGGCTTCGGGGAAGACGCTACGCCCGAACGGCGTCAAGCAGCAGAAGGCGCACTCTTCGGTTGAGAACGTGATGAAAGCCAAGGGCGTGGTGAAGGAGGAGACCGGGAAAGGAGGTACCAAGAAACGGGCGCGAAACAACAACGCGGGTTCCGCGGGTTCCGGTGCCGGATCCGGGTTTGACGGCGAGACGAGCGAGGAGCGACGCCGACGCTTGGCGCGCGACGCGAGCGGGCGGTTCGCGCCGAAGGACGACGGCGTCGCGCGTGCGACGCCCGTCGCGACGCCCGCCACGACCCCCGCGAAACCCTTCTCCGAGGCTCCCGCGCTTCGCAAGAAACCGCACGCGCCGAGACAAAGGCGAGTCGCGCTGGCGACGAACGCAGCGCGAGTCTCTTCTCGCGGGGAGGTTTACGAGTCGGAAAACAACAACGTGGGCGCCAGCGCCGGGCGCGCGCGCGCGCTTTCCCTGAGCTTGAAGAACCTCCTACCCGTGGCCAATGGTGCGTGGCCCCCCGACGTCGCGGACTTCATGGCCAAGCAAGCGGCGCTGGTCTCCCCCGCCTCGGCGCGCACCTCGCCCGCCGCGTCGCCCGCCGCGGTAATAAGCGACCCCCCTCCTGTGCTCAAGGACCGCGCCTCTTCGGGGCTCACTCGCAACGGGTCGAGTTTTCTGTTCCGGGACGACGCCAAGCCGTCGTCGCCGTTCGAGCTGGCGGGCGCCGGGCTCGCCACGATGAGCTCGGGGGACTGGGGTTTGATGCTGGGCGGCGACATCGGAAGCGTCGCGGCGATGTTGGAAACCGCGAGCAAGGCGATGCGGGAGGAAACGCAACGGGTGCCGAACATGACCACCGGGATTGGGAACGACAGCTTCAAGCTCGCCATCGAGCGCATGACGCCGACGCTCGGGGAAAGGGTGCCGAACATGACCTCCGGGATTGGGAACGACAGCTTCAAGCTCGCCATCGAGCGCATGACGCCGACGCTCGGGGAAAGGGTGCCGAACATGTCCTCCGGGATTGGGAACGACAGCTTCAAGCTCGCCATCGAGCGCATGACGCCGACGCTCGGGGCGAGGTGAAAATCGGCGAGACGTCAATCGGGAACACGGGAAGGGAACTTTGCGCTTCTAGAAACAGAAGAGACGCGCGTGACTTGACTTGAACTGCATATTGATTATTACACTATTTACATAGGGCATGGGATACTTTCGTTGTACATAACATAAATGCATCGTTACTTTACCTCATGACCCATGACACACACACGACATCACACAAACCTTTCTTTTTTTCTTACGAACGTCGAGCTAACCAGTGCGGCTAGATCCTTGCCTTTCACAGTTTTTTCTAAAAATCTATTGGTCTTTGTGTTTCCGCTCGCCGAACGCGTACTCCGCGGCGTCTTGAAAAACCCCCGCGCGCGCCGAAGCGCGCTCCGCGGATTCCAAACCCGGCCTTTTTTTTGTGAAAGGTTTTACGGCCTTGCCATCGCTCGTACCGATATCATTTTGGTCTGCCACCGGCACGCCTCGGTCCACGGCGTTTTTCGCAGCCAAAAGCACACCGGCGGCGGCTGGTGGCGACCACGGTAACGACGGCCCGGAGAACGTCTCGAGGGTTTCTTGTGTGTCACCCTGTTCTTCGTCACCCTTGATGACGTCCAACGCGCGTCGAAACACGAAATTCGACGTCCGCGGAACCCCCCAGCGGTCCCTGTTTTCCGACTCGAGCACCACGGCGACTGCGTTCTGTGGTGTCACGCGCACGTGCGTTTCCTGCCTACTGCCCTTCGTCACCCGCACCACGCACGCGGCTTGGCACAAACCCCAGCACTTTTTTCTCTGTGATTGCAAAAGAAAAGTGTCAGCCTTGTATGGTCAAACAGTGTGCCTGGATTTGGGAAACGCGCAATACGTACCTGCTCGCACCGCCACGTTCCGGGCGCCGCGTTTGCAATCGCCGCGTGGATCTCCGCGCTCCCGGCTTTTCCGCACGCCTTGCCCGCGCACACCTCCACGAACGCGGACTCCACGAGGGCGGGCGGGGGGTACACCGGGTCAGCTGGGTACCTTGAACGCGCGTTTGAATACTTTTGGTGAAGTGTGTCCTCGGAATCGTCAAACCCCGACCCCGGCGCGGCGGCGGCGTCCTGGGCGAGCCACGGAGGCCACGCCGAGACCGGCGCGCCGCCGCCCGTCACCGTCGTTTCGTCCCTCCTGCCGTTCGCCTTTCGGTCATCCATCGGCGACACAAAAATGCCCTCGCCGCCGTCATCCACGCTTTCGTCGATGAAGGAAATGGAGCAGAACGGGTTCGACGCGGCGAAGGCGGGGTCGTCGCAGTTTTCGTCTGTGCGGGGCGCGTTTTGGGCAGAAGAAAAAGGTTCCGAAACCACGACGTCTTCCGCGTTTCCATCGCCAAGACCGCGCGTGGCGTTTCGGAACAACGCGCGAAACGTGGATTTTGGTGTAGGCCCATCTCTCCATTGCGACGGGATATCAACCTCAGCGTTTTGTTTGTCGTCGTCGCCAATATCCTCGCCCCCGCCGCTCGCGCACCTCGGCACCGATGAAACGCGGCGCCCACTGGTACGCCACGCCGCAGACGAAATCGCGCAACGAACCACGCAGTCATCACGGCGTCGCGCGGCACTGACAAGCCGCCGCGTGTGCGAGACGCACACCGGAAACCGCGTGGACGTGGACGCGATTGCCATGGACGAACACGTCGACGCGCGCATCGCGTCGACCCGTCGCGCGTGACGGAGTGATGACGAGGGCACACGCTTTTATCCAAAGCCAAAGTGTCGTTGCTTGTCGAAAATGGGATCGCGAAATCAGGGAAGTGATGATGATAAGTGATTGACACGTGAGAAGCGTTGACGGCTCTGCGAACCAAAGCACCGACGCACGCGCGCTTCTGATTCACAAAGTATACCGTCGTTGTCCCAAAAACGTTCACTCCGTCCATCCTAACAAAACCACACTACCCGACCATTCACGCCCCCAACTTAGCGAGCAGCTCTTGTTCTTCGTTGATCGGATTTTTCGCCTCCAGTTTCACAAGATCCAGCGGGGTTTTCCCCGTGCCGTTTTTCGCGTCCACGTCGCACCCTTTTTCCAAAAGCGCCTTGACCGCGAAGGTTTTGCCGTACCCGCACGCGTAGTGCAGGGGGGTGTTCTTTTTTTCATCCACCGCGGTGAGATCGGAGTTCGCGTTGAGGAGCATGTTGAAGATCGTTTCACCCGCGTCGCCCTTCCCGAACGCGATGGCGTAGTGCAACGGCGTGCGCTTCGAGGGGAAAGAAAAGGGTCAGTCTCTTCCGTCGGCGAGTGGGCGGTTCGTAACAGTTACCAGGGCCCTGTATCAATTTACATCCACCACAGGGCCCGCCAGGAAACGTTACCCGTGGTGCACTTCCTTTTAATGACGGCCGTGGACGTCATGGACGGGGCGGCAGAAACAGCCGGCGGGATGATTTGGGAAAGAAACGCGCGCACCTTTGACGAATCCCGCGCATCCACGTCCTTCCCGACGGCAATGAAATCCTCAACCGCCTCCTGGTCTCCGTACCGCGCGGCGTCGTGAAGGGTTTCGACTTCCGGGGCGGGTGCGGGAGGTGCGGCGGGTGCGCCTCCTGGGACGTCCACAACCGGTATGTCCCCCCCCACCGCCGCCCGGATGGCTTCTTCGCCGCCTGAGAATGTAAAAATAAATGTCAGTCTTGTATGGGCAATCAGTCGGCGGAATGTGGTAAATGGGAAATACTTACCCAGCTTGTCGTTGAGTTTCTTGAGAAACGCGGTGTCGCTGCTGTACTTCATCATGGCGCTCGGGCCGTTTTTCTGCACGTCGTTGAAAAAGTTTTGGAAATCCGGGTCGTCTTTTAACCCCGCGATACGCTTCTGCATGTCCGGGTTCGAGATCATGTTGTTCATCGCGCTCATCTGTTTCGCCACCATCGGGTTGTTCATCATGCCGCTCATCTGCGCCATCTGATCATTCACCTTCTTCGCGGTTTCCGGATCTTTCATCGCCTGTTCATACGCCGCCTGGATCTCCTTCATCTTCTCCGGGTCCATGTTGCCCATCATCCCCGCGAGGTTGGGGGGGAGGCCCGCGTTGGCGATGATCGTTGAACCGCGTCCGCGACCTTGGGAGGCGCCGCGCAGGCGCACCGCGGCACCAGGGGCACCGCGCGCGCCCGTTCGCACGGCCTGGCAGGGGGCCGCGGCGCGCGGGCAGGATCGCGCGCGGAGAGGAACGAAAACGCGCGCGGCCGCGGAGACGGTCATGCAGGCCATCGGCAGGGCGTCGTGTGAGGTGCACGGAGTGAGGTGCGAGTGGCAAGATACGCGCGGTGGCGCGCGGTCTTGAGTGTCGTGACAGCTTTGGAATCGGAGCGCTGAGGAACTTCTGACTGGAGGATAACTGGAGATCGCCGATGAGACGATGCAGGGTGAAATCAGCAGTCTTGTATGGGCAAACAGTGTTGGGATTTGGGAAAGGCCCAATACGACTTCGGGTCGGAGCCCTCGCCAAAGCTCTGGCAGAGCGCCACGCGGCAATAACCGCTTTCGATTGCTCAGGTTTTACGCGCGATCGCGACCCCGAGGCTCACTCGTGACCGCACCCGGCCATCGTTGGACACCACCGTCCTCCGATCTCCGAATCTCACGACGGCGCCCGCTCGACGCGCCCTGGTCGCCGCGCTTCACTCCGTTCGCGCACGCGTGGTTTCGATCGGCATCCCGTCCGGCACGCCGTCGCCCCAATCGACGCACGCGTCGTTCGCCGCGATGAGCGCCTCCTGTGTCGCCCCCGCCGCGGTTTCGGCTTCGGCCGCCTCTCGCGCGGCGTCTCTGCGCCGCGCGCCCAACGCGCGGCGTCTCAGCACCTGCCGCGCGGTCGCGGCCCCCGCCCCAATCGCCCCCAACGAGATGAAGCCGCCCGCGAACCTTCACGGGTTCAAGCTGGTAAGAGAAGAGTACGTCCAAGAGTACGACGCGAAGGTTTTCCTGTTTGAGCACTTGAAAACCGGCGCCGAGGTGATGAGTCTTTCCAACGACGACGAGAACAAAACCTTCGGCGTGACGTTCCGCACTCCACCCGAGAACAGCACTGGTATTCCGCACATCCTGGAACACTCCGTGCTTTGCGGGTCGCGGAAGTACCCGATCAAAGAACCGTTCGTGGAGCTCATCAAAGGATCGCTGAACACGTTTCTCAACGCAATGACGTACGTATTGTATTTCCCAAATCCCAACACTGTTTGCCCATACAAGACTGACACTTTTCGTTACAATAAAAGGTACCCCGACCGCACGTGTTACCCCGTCGCGTCGTGTAACCTGCAGGACTTCAAGAACCTGGTTGACGTGTACCTAGACGCCGTTTTCCACCCGCGGTGCATGACAAACGAAAAGACGTTCCTGCAGGAAGGGTGGCACTACGAGTTGGACTCGCCTGAGGGCGAGATGACGTTCAAAGGCGTCGTGTTCAACGAGATGAAAGGCGTTTATTCCTCGCCCGAGTCGGTGCTTGCCCGGGAAGCACAACAGGCGCTGTTTCCGGACAACACCTACGGCGTGGATTCGGGCGGCGACCCGCGTGTGATTCCCGATTTGAGTTTCGACGAGTTCAAGGAGTTCCACCGCAAGTTCTACCACCCGTCAAACGCGCGTTTGTGGTTTTACGGCGACGACGACGTGGGTGAGCGCTTGGAGATCCTTGATGGGTTCCTAAGCGAGTTTGACCGGGAACAAGTCACCAGCCAGGTTGCGACGCAGCCGTTCTTCACCGAACCCAAACGCGTCGTCGCGTCCTACGTCGCGGGCGAGGGCGAGGAAGGCGAGGAACAGAAATCGTTCGTACAAGTGAACTGGCTTTTGAACGACGGGCCGTTTGACCAGGAAACCGCGCTCGCGGTTGGTTTCTTGGATAACCTCCTAATGGGCTCCCCCGCCGCGCCCCTTAGGATGGCCCTGGAGGAGTCCGGCCTCGGGGAAGCGATTGTTGGCTGGGGCTTGGAGGATGAGCTGCGCCAACCCACGTTCGCGATCGGGTTGAAGGGCGTCGCGTCCGCGGACGTGGCGAAGGTCGAGGCGCTCATCGAAGCCACGATCGCGCAAATCGCGAAGGACGGGTTCACGCAAGCCGCGATCGACTCCTCGGTCAACACCATCGAGTTCTCCATGAGGGAGAACAACACCGGGTCGTTTCCCCGAGGTTTGAGTTTGATGTTGCGCTCGCTCTCCGCTTGGTTGTACGACGGCGACCCGGTGATGCCGCTGCGGTTCGAAGAGCCTTTGGCTCAGTTAAAGGCGAGGATGGCCAGCGAAGACGTGTTCACGCCGCTGATAAAAAAGCTCCTGATTGACAACAAGCACTGCGTAACAATCGAACTAAACCCGGATAAAACCATGGCCAAAACCCAGGATGACGAAGAAAAAGCGAGGATCGCGAAGGTACGGCCTTGGGTCTTTCCCAAATCAAAGCCTCCCTGTTCGCCCATACTCGTACCAGAAGGGACTATTACCTCTGCCGATTGTCCAGAGTAATTACTCACTCACATTACGAAAGACTGACACTTTCTTTTACTATTCTCAGTACCGCGCCGGTTTATCCCCCGCCGAGATCGAAAACGTCGTCGCCGAAACCTTGGAACTGAAGAAACTACAAGAAACCCCGGATTCACCAGAAGCCCTTTCCTGCGTTCCCACGCTTTTGGTGTCGGATATTGCAAGAGAAGCGAAAAGCATCCCCACCGACGTCTCCACCATAGGACCCACGAAGCTCCTCACGCACGATATCGCAACCTCGGAGATTCTGTACGCCGAACACCTCATGGTACGTCGCGCGGCGCCCAAATTTTCTCCCCGTTTTTCTTTTGTTTTCTCCCGGCCGTTTCGTTTCCCGAAACTCCGCACTCCATACCACGCCACGTACGGGCCTCACTGCAAAGTGGGCGATCGTCCGGAGGCACATTAATGAGTGCCAGAACACACAGAGACGCCGCTATAATGCGGCGCGCGGGGGATGTCACCCCGCGCCCGTTTCGCTGCGACGTCACAGTTCTCCTCCGTCTTTGCATCAGTTTGTTTTTTGTTTTTTGTTTTTTTCGTACCCAAGCTTCGACTTCGTTTTGACGCGTTCACTCCCTACCCCCCACAAATCGCAGGACTTGCACGCGGTGCCCATGGAGCTGATCCCCCTGGTGCCTCTTTGGTGCCGCGCGATGCAGCGCATGGGCACGTCGAAGCGCGACTTTGTCGAGTTTGACCAGACCATCGGCGCCACCACCGGCGGTTTCTCGCTTTCGCCTTTCGCGTCCTCCATCCGAGGCACCGATGACGTCGCCGCGTACCTGGTGCTTCGCGGCAAGTCAACCGCGGCGCAGGCGGGTGCTCTGCACGACTTGATGGGAGAGATGCTCCTCGAGGCGCGACTCGACGACCGCGCAGTTTTCAAGCAACTCGTGGATGAATCGCGCGCCGGCGCCGAGTCGAGGGTGCAATCCGGCGGCCACTCCGTGGCTGCCGGCAGACTGGACGCCATGGACAACGTCGCGGGGTACGTCAACGAGCAACTCGGGGGGTTGGCGCAGCTGGATTACCTGAAGAAACTTGCGAAACGCGTGGAAACGGATTGGGACGGGGTGGTGGCGGATATGGAAACTATTCGTGCCGCCGTTGTGCAACGCGCCGGGTCGGTTACCAACCTCACCGCGGATGCTAAGACCTTGGAATCCACCGCTGGGGCGGTTGAGACTTTCTTGAACTCGTTGCCCGCGACCGGTGTTGGCGCGGTGACCACGCCGTGGCCCACAACCCTGCTCCTCCCGTCCCAGAACGAGCTCATCACGGTACCCACGCAGGTGAACTACGTGGGCAAAGGCGCGAACTTGTACAAAGCCGGGTACGACCTGCACGGCAGCGCGTACGTTATTAACAAGCTTTTAGGAACGACGTGGCTTTGGGACCGCGTACGCGTGGTGGGGGGCGCGTACGGGGGCTTTTCCGATTTCGATTCGCACTCCGGGATGTTTTCGTACCTTTCCTACCGGGACCCCAACTTGATGAAAACCGTGGCGAACTACGACGCGACGGTTAATTACTTGAAGGATTTGAAAATCGACGACGAAGAGCTCACGAAATCCATCATAGGCACGATGGGCGAGCTTGATTCGTACCAGCTCCCCGATGCGAAAGGGTACACCGCGCTTATGCGCAACTTGCTCAAGGTGGAGGACAGCGAAAGGCAGCAGCGCAGGGAGGAGGTTTTAAGTACCACGGAAAAGGATTTCGCCGCGTTTGGCGAAACCCTGGAAGCGGCGCGCGCGCCGGGCGCGAAAGTAGTCGCCGTGTGCTCCCCCGAAGCCGCCGCGGCGGCGCAGAAGGAACGCCCGGACTTGGACTTCAAGGTGACGAAGGTCATGTAAGGCGATGGGGGTGGGTTTCGGTGGAGCCTAGCGGAGGCGCGGCTTGGGGGCGTTTCAATTGAAATTGTATGACATTTTTTGCAAAAACGAAAACTCCCGAGCATCGTACTTTCTTCACCTCACGATCACACCCGCGCACACCAGGTTCCTGGTGACCCGGGGGTTTCTTGTTGTTTCTTCTGCGCACGCCACGTTCACGTCCCCGGTGGCGCGATGTCGGTGTGCGCGAATGCCTCTGTGGCACCTATCGTCCCCACCCGGGGCGTTCCCCGAATGCAAAGACGCAAAGTCGGTATCTGCCAGCTCAGCAATCGTCGATCCGTGGTTGCATCCGACTCCTGTGACACCAAGGATGCGCTAACCCTGGTGCCGCTTCCGCAGACGTGCGCGGAGATGGTGGCGCAGTGCGCGTCCGTTGTGCGTCGTGCCGCGTCACCTTTGGGCGGCAACCTCAACCGGCAGAGTTTGGAGCTTTTGTTACCCATCAACAATCGCCGGAACGAATTCACATCGGTGGAGGCGGATGACTACGGCCAGAACGACGTAGACGTATACACCGCCGCGATTGAGACGGCGAGCGCGCTGGTTCGCTTAATCGACCCGGAGGGGGGGGACATCGCCGCAAAAAGAGTGGACAGGGACAACGACCCGGTGGGGGTTGTTCAAAACGCATCCGGCTCGGTGCGGGCGCTCGTGATTCCAAACGCGCAGGACTTGAAAGTGTTGCGCGAGCTCGCCGAGTTGGGCGACGCGAACGGGACGCAAATCACGCTGCTAGTAAACCCGCAGTGGAACGACGTAGGCCAGGTGGTGAGCGATTTCGGGGTAGGGCCGTGGCGGAAAAAGGCGACCAGCTTTCTCGACACGTTCGCGGCGGTGTACTCGCTGACGGAAAAACGAGTCGGCGCCGCGGCGACCAGGGACCCCGCGAACGGAGGCGACTTCATGGGCGTCGGCGGTGTTGCAAGGGTTCTGAAACTATTGGGAAGTGAATACCAGGTCTTTGCGATGGGACAGGACGGGTCAAGCGAGTGCGTGTGCGTGGTTCAAGAGACGCCGACGTATGAATACTTGGAAAAACAAGTTTTCACCAAGCGCGAGTTCTCGCTGCTTCGCCGGCGCGGCGGCGAGAGTGTCGGGCCGAGTCTCGAGAAACGGCTAGAGCGGAGCGCGCTTGAGGCCCGAAATGCGAATGCGCATAGCGACGGGGCGTCATCAATGGACTGGTCAATAGCCAGCGTCGCGGAAATCACGGCGGCGGTGCGGGTAGGCGCGATCGGCGCAAGCGACGTCGCCGGGTTCGGAAAGACCGGAATCCGAACCGCGCTCGGCGCGCTCGGGTTACCCACGTCTGGGAAACTCGAAACGATGCGGGAACGTTTACGGGAGGCGCTGCTGGGGAAAGACAAAGGGATGTACGAGTTTTAGGATCTAAAGTGCACTTCCTTAGCGCTCGTTGTTGAAGTATTGAACGATTGAACGAGACGGTTTATTTTAGAAGCATCCTAAAGCGGTTGAATTTTACGCTCGCACACATCACCGGCACCCGAGCACCGCTTTCCCGTACTCATCCACGGTGGGGTTTTCGCACACCCGCTGCGCGTCGGATGAGCTCAACAGCGCGCCTTCCCAGTTCACCCCGGCTAAGTTGGCCCAGTTGTTCCCCTTGTCCTTCCCGAACCTCGCGTTTGTCACGATGGCGTTGTCGAAGTTCGCGTTGCGCAAATCGCTCCCCGCGAAGTCCACGGCGAAAAAATTCGTCGAGCTGAGGTTGGCGTTTACGAACGAGCTCCCGATCGCCTTCGCGCGGCTCATCTCGCCTCCCGTGAACGTGACGTCGTCGAATTTCGCGTTGCTCGCGATGGCGCCGCTCAGAACCTTCCCGTCCATCACGAAACCGGTGTAGTCGCATCCAGACAAATCAAGCACGGCTTCGGGCAACGCTCCACTGGCCACCTCGAGGCTGAACTTAGCTCGCGTTTCCCGGAACAAATCCAGCGCCTCCAGGGTGCACCCGCCGGGCATCTCCGCCACCGGGGGGGGTCGCTGGCCGGGTTCCGCGAGGCAACAGGGGGGGGACGCGAGGAGCACCAAGCCCGCCGCGACCGTGCCGAAAACTTTCGACGACGTGGACGGAAAGCAGTCACGATCTGTCGACGATGACACGGCGACGCCGCGTGTACCCCCGGCGCGAGCGTTGCTACGAATCGCACGCCGCGGCGTGACAACACGCGAGGTTACCGTTGATGGGGCGGGCGAGGTCGCCATCGCGAAGACCATCGCAGAGTGGAGCGCGTGTCGCTGTGCCCTCCGCGAACCATGGCAAGGATGGATATTTGGGGAGTGCCGATTCTTGGCTCGGCCGTTTCGCTTTTGTTTCTGGCCACGCACGATTTTCAAATTGTTTGAAAGGTCCGCTGCGCATGCCCCCCACTGTCACTCGACACCGCGCCCGTGTTTTCGTCACTCGCGTCACTCGTTCACCATGGGCAAGAGCGGCGTGAAGGTGTCGATTCCCGATGCAAGGAAAGCGGCGAAGAAAACCGCTAAGCTCGCGGCGGCGAAGAAGCTTGAAGATGCGGTCACCGCGGCCGAGGCGTTGGACCCGGAAATCGCGTTGGCGCCGTTCATCGCGAAGCCGTTCGTCCGGAACGGCCTGGGCACGTCCGTGCAGTGCGTTGCGGACGCACGCAAGATCAGTGCTGAGGACAAGGGTTGGATTTGGAACTTGCTTGAAACGAACATGCGGCCCGTGTACGGCCCGACCGCGTGGCGGAAGGAGGCGAAGGAGAAAAAATCCGAGATGACCGCCGCTGATGCGCGGTATTTAATCGCGCGCGCCACAGACGTCCCTAACGAAAGCTCCGGAAACGGAAACGACCCCGACACACCCTGTCTCGGTTTTGTGCACTACAAGTTCGTCGTGGAGGAAGGCGTGTGTGTGTTGTACGTGTACGAGCTTCAAATCGCACAAAACGCGCGGCGACGCGGCGTGGGTAAATTCCTCATGATGCTCGCGGAGGTTTTGGCGAAACAAGCGGGTTGCGCCGGCGTGATGCTCACGGTGCAGTGCGTCAACGCGGCTGCAATTTCCTTTTACGAAAAAAACAAATACGTGCTCTCGCCGATATCGCCGCGAAAGTGCGACCCGTGGGCGTTCGAGGAGAACCAGTACGACTATGACATCTACCAGAAAATCTGGACCGACGACGCGGCGGCGCTTTTGCGGAAAGAAGGCGACGCCGCCTTCGCGGAAAACGAGGAGATGTTCCGCACCGCCTCCGTGTTCGTGCACAGCAACGACGAACTAAAGGAGGCGTTCAAAAAAGCGCAAATCGCGTGACACAAAGGACACGCTTATCGCACGTCGTATCAATAGATAAATAAAGTTCCGGTGTCTACTTTTTGCTCTTCTTTGCGCTTTTCTTTTCGCTTTTCGATTCCTTGTCCCTTTTTTTTTTCTTCGTCCCTGGCGTTTTCGCGCTTTCGCCGCCAGCCTCCTCGCCCCCAACCTCCTTCGCCTTTCGCATCAGCGTCACGCGTCGCGTGAGCGGCCTTCCTTGCGCGAACTGCGCGCTGTTTTTCGAACCCGAGCCACACGGAGGCAGGACGAACATGTGTTTCGTGGTTTCCAAATCCTCCTGTACCATTCGGTACTTCTTCCCCCCCGCTTTGAACGAACAAAGCTCCTCGCCCGCCCCAGACCCGGCGACCTTGAATCGCAGGCCCCGCAAATCCTCCACCGTCACGTCCCCGGGCGCCTGAATCAGCCACAGCTCGTCCTCACCGGGCACTGACTGCAAAGGCAAGGATGTTTCGTCCACCAAGCCCACGATCGTGGCGGGAATGAACTCGCCAACGGGAGAAGGCTCGAACGCGCCGGGACCGAGGCTCATGGTCACGGCGCACCGAAGAGTGTCGGCGGCTTTGTTTTTGGCAACTGAAAATAAAAAAACTTTTTCAGGTTTTTCCGTTCCACGACGGGGCGCCGATCGATCGGCGCGTCACACGTCCCCGCGCTCCTTCCGATGCCGCGCCGTGAAGGTCGCGTCGGTGTGATGAAGGTTCTGTTCGCGCTGGCCGTTCTCGCGAGCCTCGCCACGACCGCGCACGCGATCTACGAGGACCAGGTCGGGAGCTTCGACTGGCACAAGGAACATCTCGGGCGGGTCACGCACGCGACGTTTGTGGGGAGCGGCGCCACGAAACGCGCGTTCGTGGCGTCGGAACAAGGCGCGGTGAGCGCGCTTGATTTCAAAACAGGCGACATAGGTAAGAGCATATGCGACCGGTTTTGCCACGGAACCAATCGACGTGGTCATCGTCCGTCCCCACACGCGTGATCGGCATTCGATCGCAAAGTCACTCAAAGTCTCTTCGTTAACCTTTCCATCCTTTCCCGAAATCCATCCAATCCACCTTCTCACCAATCACCAGCGTGGCGTCACGTCCTGGAGCCCGGCGACGCCGTGGACCGGCTCGTAGTCGCCGGCCGCGTGTTGCTGTCCCTGTCCTCGCACGGCAAGTACCTGCGAGGCTGGTCCATGAAGGATGGGACTTTAATGTGGGAAGCGGTGACGTACACGGCGGCTGCGCCGAGCGCGGAGGCGGCTCTCGAGAAACAAAGCGACCGCGGGGTGGACCTTTTAGTGCTGGGACGGGACGCGGACGATGACGGCGTGGAGGACGTGGCGGTGCTCGTGCGAGGCGAGGTACAGCTCAGGTCGCTGGCGGACGGGATCGTTTCGTGGACCGCCGAGGCTGGCGCGAAAACGAACGACGACTCGGGGAGCAACGACGCCGCGCGGTTCGATCGGCTCGCCATCGGCGCCGGCGATACAATTTTGGCGCTGGGCGCGACCGCAACGCGAGGCCACCCGATCGCGTGCGAGCTCGATCCAGGTAGTGGCAACGTGAAACGGATCGCCACCGCGTCTGGGGTATCCGGGCTGGACCTTTCGCAGCAAATGACCGTGTCCGGGTCGGACACCAACCAAGGGCTTTTGCTTTTCGGCGCGGCGCGGGAGCCCGGGGCGTCCGCGGGGGACGAGGAAGTCGCGACGAAACTTTTCGTGGTGGATGTGGAGAAACTCCTAGCGCTGTCCGGGTCGAAAAGTTCCGGTAAGGACGTCGGGACTGTTTTCGCACCTGAAACGGTATCCCTCGACCTCGGCTCGGGTGCGGTTTTCGCGGAACCCGTGCGCGGCGTGGACGGCGCGAGCGACGTCGCGGCGGCGCGCTCCGGGTCGGCGTTGGTGCGAGGGTCTGAGAAGTGCGCGCTTGTCACGGTCGATTCCTTCGCCGGCGAGTTTGCTAAGCTGAAACCTGCTGACCGAGTACGCGTGGTGCAGTCCTGGGCGCTTGATTCTGGTGGTAACTGCCCCGCCGCGGTGTCGCCCGCGACGCTCGTTGAGCGGGTGGAGACAAAGACGGTTACGAAAAAGGCACCCGCCGCGAAAAGAGCGGCGCTTCGAGTAGCCGTGGTGGTTGCGGACGTCGAGACGAACGTCTTCACGACCTCAACCACGGCGCTCGAAGGTGCTGTTTTTGAGACGAAGAAATTCGTCACGAGCACCGCCGCGACGCCCCTGGACCGCGGAGGGTCGCGATCGGCGTGGCTCGTCGTGGACGGGCTGTCTGGAACCGCGCGCGTGCTTGCCACGACCGCGGACGCGAGTTTGAGGCGTATCGACGAAAAGAAAAGCGCGCCGATTTGGGTTCGCGAGGAATCCGTAGCCATGGCCGGGGAAGTGAAGTTCGCGCGCCTGCCACCCCCGAAAAGCGCCGCAGCGGCCGCGGCGGAGGACCTATCGGTCCGCCCCACCCTGAAGGAGAGCCTCGCGACGCAGATACTGGCCGCGAAGGCGCGGTTCGGGAGGGCCACGAAAAGTGAGCTCGCAACGCTTACCGCTCAGCGCCGGTCGCGGGGGGACAAGCTCCTTCCCACGCGTGACGCGAACGGGTTTCGGGCGCAGATTCTGTTCCTAAGCCCGGACGGCTCCCTCGTGTCACTGCACAACGGCGACGGGCGCATGCTGTGGCGTTTGTTTCTGGGCGGCGGCGTGGACACCGCGGGCGACGCGAACGGCGCGTACCGGTACTCCGTGCTGCTGCCGTGGAAAGACGCGCTCCTCGGCGAGGGCGAGGAACGGGTTTTGGTGCTGGGCACGGCGTACGTGGGTGGGTTGGGTGGTGCCAAAAAAACGCGAGCGGTGGTGATTGACGCGTACACAGGCGCCGTGGCGTGGGAGGAGGTTCTTCCGTTCGAAGCCGCGCACGTCCTGCCGCTGCCCAGCGCCTCGGAAGCGGGGTCTCACGACGGGTCTGTTGATGGGGGGTACTCACACGGCGCGCCGTCCGCGATGCTTCTGGTGGACGCGCATGCCCCGAGCGCGCGCGTGTTCCCGGACACGGACGACGCCCGGCGCGCCGCGTCGATTGATCGCCAGCGGGTTTCGTTCTTCACCGTGGACCAGGAGAAATCGGAGGTTCGGGGTTACGCGCTGGTGCCTGACGTCAGCGGTTCCGGTCACAACGCCTCGTTCGGCTCAACGCACTCCCCCGAAGACCCGTCCACGTACGCCACGACGCAGATCTGGACCACCAAGTTTCCACACGAACTCGGGAGTATCGTCGGGTACGCGTCGAAACCCGGGAACGAACCCGTGCACACCTGGGTCAAGGTCCTCGGCGACAGGAGCACGCTGTTCAAGTACCTCTCCCCGAACGTGATTTTCGTCGCGGTGGCGCCCATTGGCGCCGCCGCGAATCGCGAAGACGCCGCCGTCAGCGCGCACCTGCTGGACGCCGCGACCGGCCGCGTTTTGTACCGCGTGCGGCACCCCGAGGCGCGCGGCCCCGTGCACGCGGTGGTGTGCGAGAACTGGGTTGTTTACCACTACTTCAACACGCGGGCGGGAAGGAACACCATGAGCGTTTTGGAGCTGTTCGACGACTCCGAACACCGGAAGGGCGTCGCCGCCGGTACGCTCATGATGAACGCCCTGACCTCGCGGTCCACGGAGAACAAGGAAACCGTGAGCAGCTTCGCGCCGCCGCCGCTGCGGATCATGGGCCAGTCCTATTTCGTACGACCCAGCGCCACGTCCCTCACCGCGACGTACTCCGCGAAGGGGGTTACGCAGCACCAGGTTTTGATGGGCACCGGTACCGACCAGGTCGTGGCGCTTGACAAGCGGTGGCTGGACCCGAGACGGCCCACGAAACCGAGCCGCGAAACCCAGGAGGAGGGCCTGTTGCCGTACGCTGAGGTCCTGCCAATAGCGCCGCAAGCCTGGGTCACCACGAAACACCAAGTCGCGCGCTTGAAAGGCGTGGTCACCGCGCCCGCGAACCTGGAATCGACCGTGCTGTGCGTCGCGCACGGCCTGGACGTGTTCTTCACGAGGTAAGGGGCTTTCCCATTGAACACGTTCCGCCGAGACTGATTGCCCATACTCGTCCTGCGAAGGGACGTCTTACGACCAGAAGGGCGCATTCCCTCTGCCCATTGCCCTGACTGTTTACGTAATACCAATCCCTCATACACATGGCCGAGAGACTGACACTTTTTTGTTAATCGTATCAGGCTGCACCCGTCCCGGTCGTACGACATGTTAGATGAGGAATTTTCGTACCTACTTTTAATTGTGACCCTCGCCGCGCTCCTGTTCGGGGCGCTCGCGACGCAAGGCATGGTGCTGGCGAAGGAGCTGGATAGACACTGGAAGTGATGAGGAGGGATTTTATTAAAATACGTTCTTCTAATGTTCATCACACGACGTTTCTTGAGTTTCCTCTTACGGATACCGGGTCGGTGCGCCGGTGCGCTCCTCCTTTGATTGATTTATTTTTTTCTGTGTGAGTTTTCCGTTTTCCGAGCTCCCGGAAGAAACTGCGAGCGCGCCACACTGTTTTGCCTCTTTTTACCGCGCTCGGAGATGGAATCTCGGAGGCGGGGAGAATCGAGCGCTCGGCGCGTCATCAGCGCTCACACCTCCCGGCAACGCGCCGCGACCGGAAGGGCAGGCCTTTCACCGATCGCTCCACCGAAGGCGCTGGACGTGCCGTTTGATCGAGCGTGACCGTTCGTGGAGACGGTGTGCGTGGATCGGGTCGAGGATCGTGTGGCGTCGTGTGCGGAAACTAATACGGATTCCCGCCTTCCGCCGCCTCGCGATCACGGGTGTGGTGCCATGTCGGTCCACGAAGATGACGCGCCCGAGATGAAACCCGAAGATGCGCCCGTGGATAACCCCGAGGAAGACAAGCCCGAGGTCGCGGCCCTGGCAAAAACGCCGTACGTCGCCGAGGCTGGCCTGGGCGACGACGACGACGACGACGGCCCCGTGGTGGCTCGGCGTAGAGAACGCGGTAGAGGCGCGGTGTTGGAGGACGACAGCGACGAGTCGGACGACGAAGAAGCCGCGGCTGCTGCGAAGAAGAAACGCAAAGCCGCGGCGCTTGAGCTCGACGAGGATGACTACGATCTCCTGGAGGATAACCAAGTCACGGGGTTTCGGCGCCCGAAGGAGAAAAAAAAGAGGCTTCAGAAAGCGGGCGATCGCGGCGGCGCGGGCGGCGCCGGCGTCGTTCAAAAACCCAAAACCGTGCAAGACGTGGAACGGGATCTGTTCGGCGGGTCAGACGACGACGACGAGCCACCCGCGGCCGTGGTCAAGAAAGCGGAAACCGTCCCGTTGGACGAAGGCGACGCCGATTTGGAAGCGAGCGACTCGGAGGATGAATTCGCCGACTTCATCGAGCGCGAAGCGGGGGAGAAGCCGCGGAGGAAGCTGAAATCCTCCATGACTGGTGTTCGGAGCGAACAACTGCAAGACGCGGTTGATATCTTCGGCGACCTAGGGGAGCTGCAGGAGCTGTTCGCACGACGAAATGCGACCGCCGTTGTAGAGGCGGATGAGGAGGACGACGAAGACGACAACGAGGATGACTTCATCGCCCCTGAAGACGGCGACCCTCAGCGAAAGAAGAAAGGGAAGAAAGCCGCCAAGCGTGTCGGCCCACCAACGCTTACTGGAAAGTGGCAAAGCGTGTTCGAGCCCTCTATTGTCCGCGAACAAATGCTCACCGCGGCGGATGACGCGGTGCGGAAAAAAGACTGGCCTGAACGGCTTCAGCTCGCGCCGCGGCCGGGCGGCCCGCCCTCGGATCCGGAAGCCGTGGCGCTTTGGATCTTCGACCGCATGATGGGCGTTGGTAGTGTCCGGGACCTTCCCACGTTCGGCGGTGATTTGCTTTTAAACGGCTGGGCGGATGACGAATCTAACGATGACCACGAAGCGCGTCTCCGGCAACGCGAGCAAGTCAGCGGCGGCGCGTTACCCAAAGAGGAAGCCGACGCCGTCGTCGCCGCGGTTGCGGATTTGCTACGGCTGGTGCACGTCGAGGGAATGGAGATGGCGTTCGTGGCGAGCCACCTGAAAGACAGGGTGGCGACTTTGTTGCGCGGACGGCGAGACGACAGCCGGCCCCCGCCGAGAGACGCCAGCGGCGCCGTCCTGGAGTGCCGAGTGCACCGAAGGGACGTGCTGCACGAAGTCATGGAGTGGGACTTGAGGCACGCGCGCGTGAGCAAGAGGCGCGCCGCGATGGGGGATAAGATTTCCGCTGTCGCAACTTTCCTGGAACGCACTCGCCCAGACCACCCCGATTTGCAAATCACCGCGACGCTCGCCAACGCGTGCGACGACGCCGTCAGCGACGAGGGGTTGGACGACGTCGAAGCCAAGCTCTCTTTGCGGTTCGACGAGGAGCTGGTTCGCATTTCCGAAATCGAAGCGCGGGCCGCGGCGGCGCGGGGCGACAGCGTGGCGGCGGAGCGAACCCTACGCCCGCTGAACAAATCGCAATACGCGCATCACGTCAAGAAGGGACTGCGCGACCTGCTTCCCCTGTACGGCGCGACTCCCGAGTCCCTGGCACGGCGGTTACAAACGTACGCCGGCGCGGACGCGGACACGACGGTTCCCGACATGTCCCCCGAAGACGCCGCGTCCGTGTACGCCGGCGCGGAGACGGGGTACGAAAGCGCGGAGCAGGTTTTACGAGCCCTGACCTTGATCGCGGCTGCTGAAGTGTCTGCCGAGCCTGGTGTCAGGGCGTGGCTCAGGGCTATCGTGCGCCGAAAGGCGTGCGTATGGACGCAACCCACGCCGCTCGGCACGGAAACCATCGACCCGTTTCACCCGTTAGCGTCGATTAAGCGACTTCAAGAGAAACCGGTTTGCGAGTTCGACGGCGACGAGTTCGCACAAGTGTTGAAAGCGCACCGGGAGGGTTTGGTGCAGCTACGGATCGCGCTTCCGGATCACTACGTGGACGAGCTCATGGCGGACGCGGAGGCGGCGTATTTGCTGGACGCGTCGACCCCGATGGCGGACGCGTGGAACGCGCTGCGCCGAGACGCCCTGGACCGCGGCATCCGGCGGCACCTCGTGAAATCCCTAACTCGAGAAGCCGCGGTGTGTCTGGAGAGGGAGGCGCTCGTGGCGGTGCGACGCGAGTGCGGTGAGGCGCTGTGGAGACGTATCTCCGTCGCGCCCTGGAGACCGGAAATCCGCGAGGACCAGGTTGACGAGTACGAAGACCAAAACATCGACGTCAGGGTTTTGGCTGCGGTGTGGGGACCGGGGGACCCGCCCACCACGTTCGCCATGCTCGACGCGGAGGGAGAGCTCGTGGATTTCCTGCAGTGCCCGAACATCGCGGTGAGGGCGGCGGGCAAGACCGGGTCGGGCGCCGCCGTGGCGAGGCAGCAGGCGGATATGGACCGCTTGTTGAAGTTCATGATCGAGCACCGACCGCACGTCGTGGTCGTGGCCGCTTCCTCCGCCGCGGGGAACAACGCGCGCCTTCTGAAGGACGCCGTGAGCATGGTCGTGGGCCGCGTGGTTGAGGATCATGCGAGGGCGATTCCCGAAGAGGTGGACACCATAAAAGTGCACTTCGTGGACGACGTCGTGGCGGCGTTGGCGGGCCAGTGCGTCGCGACTAGGGGTGAGTTCCTGGAGCACTCCCCTGAAGTGCGACGCGCGGTATCCCTGGGGCGGTACGTACGGGACCCGCCCGCGGTGATTGCGCAGCTCGCGTCTGGTGGCGAAGCGCGGTCGCTGACGCTTTCGCCGTTGCAGGACCTGTTAACGGAGGAAGAGAAGGCCTCCGTTTTCCAACGCGCGCTCGTGGACGTGGTGAACCAGTGCGGCGTTGACGTAAACGCCGCGGCGGCGCACCCGTGGAAACAATACGCGCTGAGGTACGTCACCGGCCTCGGTCCGCGGAAAGCGGGCGCGCTGGTGAGCGCCATTCGCGCGGGCGACGGCGGCGCCGTGGAAGCCAGAGCGGAGCTTTTGCAAACGAACACCAACGACGACGACGACGGCGCCGGCGCGAACGGCGCGCTCGGGCCATGCGTGTTCCGCAACGCCGCGGCGTCGCTGCGAATCGCGGACGCGGATGACGTCCTGGACGCCACGCGAGTGCACCCCGACGCGTACGGGCGCGCGTTGGAGATCGTGGCCAACGCGCTTGAGTACGACTTTGAGCAGCTCCGGGACGCGACGAACGCCGTGCGGCGGAAAGCGTTTGAACGCGCGATGGACCGGGAGAACTGGGCAACCCTGGCCGTGCTTGACTTGCGCGCGTACGCGGAGTACCTGTCAGGGCAAGGCTTGGGGTGGACGCTGCAGGCGCTGCGTGAAACGCGCGTGGAGCTACGACAGCCTTACGGCGAACTGCGAGAGCCGTGGCGCGCGCCCACGGCGTGGGAAGAGTTCACGCTTCTCACCGGGGAAACCGCGCACACCTTGTGCCCTGGTAAGATCCTGCATGCCACGGTCAGGGCGCTGAAGCCTCCGAGGCGCAACGAGTTGGACGGCACGGAAAGCGCCGGGCACGTGGTGGTGCTTCTGGATAGCGGCGTGACCGGGATCGTGGCGAAAGAAGACCTTTCCGACCGAATGGTGGACCGGCTGGAGCACAAAGTCGCGGTCGGGCAGGTCATCGCGGGCCGGGTGAAACCAGGAGGTTTAGATTTGGAGCAAAACCAGGTGCACCTTTCCTGTAAGGGAAGCGTGCTGTCCCTTGAAGAAACGAGCCGGTGGGAGCGTCTGGCGTGGCAGCACAAGCGGTTCTACTCGTTCGCGCCCCTGGACGGCGAACAACCAAAGGCGAAGCCGAAAAAGAAAAAAATCGGCGCCGAAAAGCAAAGCTTCATCGCGAGGAACATCGACCACCCTCTTTTCCAGAACGTTTCGTTCCAAGGCGCGGTTAAGTTTTTGCAGGGCCGGGAAATCGGCGACGTCGTGCTGCGGCCGTCCAGCAAAGGCGTGACGCAGCTTTCCCTGACGCTCAAGTTCAGCGCCGACGTGTTCGTGCACTTTGACATTTTCGAGGGCAAAAAACCGGGGGTGGGGCACACCGCCAACCTCGCCCTCGGCTCACCGCTCACGATGGAGAACGTGGAGTACGAGGATTTGGACGAGGTGTACGCGCGGCACGTGGAACCGGTCGTGAAGCTGGTGGTTGCGGCGCACCGGCACCGCAAGTTCCGGGCGGGGGACAAACGGGAGGTGGATTTGCGCTTGAAAGCGGAGATGGCGCGCGCGCCGAACACGCGACCGTACGCGGTTGGTGTTTCCAAGGAACACCAAGGCGTGTTTTGCGTTTCCGCGATTCTGTCGAAAACCGGAAACGTGCACCACGAGTACTTCGCGGTGAAGCCGGGGGGGTACTGGTTCCGTTCGATTTCGTTTCCAACAGTGGAGCGGCTGCTGATGTACTTCAAAACAAACCCGAAACCGCCCGCGGTGACAACGCAACCGCCGCGGGCGCAGCCGGAAGCGACGCCCGCGCGCTACATGGCCCCGCCGCCCATGCCGTCCCTTGCGACGCAACCGGGGTACCCGCCGCGGGGCGGGTACGGCGGGCAGTACCCAGGCGCGGGGGCGTACGGCGCGCACCCCGGGGCGCCGCCAATCGCGACGTACCAAGGCGGGGGATACGGAGGACAGTACCTTGCGCCGCCGCCGATGCCGCAGGGCGCGTACCTGCAGCAGGGAGGCGCATTTCCACCGCAGCAGCCGTACCCGCCTCAGGGAGGTGCGTATCCGCCGCAGGGAGGTGCGTACCCGCCGCAGGGAGGCGCTTACCCGCCGCAGGGAGGCGCTTACCCGCCGCAGGGAGGCGCTTACCCGCCGCGGGGGCCCCTGCCGCAGCAGCCGTACCAGCAGAGGTACTGAGTGTGAACTGATAAAAAGAATAGAAATGGAGAGAAGCGTAGAACAACTCGAAAGAGACGTCCGCGACCTTGCGGGGCGAAACTGTTGTGAATGACGAATACAGTTGCCACGCACAAACTCGATCCTGTTCGTTTCTTGCAACATCTACAGTACCTTGTTAAAAGTGTCTTCTCAGGCTTCGGGTGCGCCGTTCGCCTTAGCCCAAGATACCAACTCGAAGTGCCTTTGCCTTGCCGCGTATGCGTATACCCGGTGCCCGCCCTCTGCCGCCCCCGAGCACGTCCACTCGTTCCACGGGCAGCCATTCGCGCGCGCCCACTGCAGCACCTCGAAGTGACCGCCACACGCCGCCCACGAGCACGTCTCCCAGTTCCACGGGCATTCGTTTGCGCGCGCCCACTGCAGCATCTCGAGGTGCCCCCTCGCCGCGTACTGGCACGTCTGCTTGTCCCACGGGCACCCGTTCGCGCGCAACCACTGCAACACCTCGAGGTGACCACCCAACGCCGCGCCCGAGCATGTATCTTCGTTCCACGGGCATCCGTTTGCGTACAACCACTGCAACACCTCGAGGTGTCCACCCAACGCCGCGGACGAGCACGTCTCTTCTTCGTCCCACGAGAAGTCATTCTCGTGCAACCACTTCAGTATTTCGAGTTGTCCCTCCCCCGCCGCCCACATGCACAAGCTATCGGGGTCGTCATCCAGGTCACGTCGCTGATGCAAGAGCTGCATCCCGCTTACGTCTCCGAGCTGTATGGCTTTCTCAGCTCCCAGCTCGTACACTAAACGCCCCGTCGCCGCCACCGCATCGCGCATCTCACGACTCACCGCTCGGAGCCGTGCGAGATCTGAGGGATCGGGCAGATTGCGCGAACTTAGGACGTGCGTGATGAGGATGTGGACGGGCAGAGCCGAGAAGGCGTCACCAGCGTCGTGCCGGTGCGCGATATTACTGAATTCAAGAGTGTCGGGGTTGGAGGTGAGCATGTTGCGTCGTTGCGCAGGCGAGTGTGACTGAGCAAACGCGTTTTCGGGGCTTCCAAGAAAAGCGTTACGACTGGAACGAAAAAGCAACGACT